>Ga0172376_10005023_pt1 | contig 14876 bp, 13 predicted proteins | sample Lak35m_FD_121114 | JGI IMG/M metagenome (GOLD analysis project Ga0172376, IMG submission 121114) | Freshwater microbial communities from Kabuno Bay, South-Kivu, Congo - kab_092012_35m | ecosystem: Environmental > Aquatic > Freshwater > Lake | place: Democratic Republic of the Congo: South-Kivu...
AACACATAGTCCCACTTACGCCGCTGGGACGGACGCGACTCGATCCGCGACAAGCTCACTTTGTTACGCGCCAGCGGTTCGAGTAGCCGATGCAGGGCCCCGGGGGCTTCGGTATGCCCCGTCGAAACCAACAGGGTGGTTCGGTCATGGCCGCTTGCGCCAAACATGCGTCGTCCGATAACCAAAAACCGGGTTGTGTTGTCCGGTCGATCCTCGATATCGGCACAGAGGATGGTCAAGCCATAGACCTCCGCCGCAGTCTCACCGGCAACGGCCGCCGTGCCCTTTTCGTCTCGGGCACGCCGCGCCGCCTCGGCGTTGCTCGACTCCGGAATCAACTCGACATCCGGAAGATGTTCTTGGAGCCACTGGCGGCACTGCGCGAGCGATTGCGGATGGCTGCAGACCCGCTTGATCTCCCGCAGCGATTTCAATTTGCCCATGAGGTTCTGCCGAATGCGCAGCTCCACCTCGCCGCAAATATGCAGTGGCGAGGAGAGAAATCGGTCGAGCGTGTGATTGACACTGCCCTCAGTGGAGTTCTCGATCGGCACCACGCCGAAATCCGCGGTGCCCGCCTCCACCTCGTGGAAGACCTCATCAATGGTTGCGAGCGGCAACGCACGAGCCGAGTGACCAAAGTGCTTGTAGACCGCGGCCTGCGAGAACGTGCCCTCAGGCCCGAGGAAACCAATCTTGAGGGGCTCTTCCTGGGCGAGACACGCCGACATGATCTCGCGAAACAGGCGAACGATTTCCTCATCGCGCAGCGCCGCACCCGCCGCAGCCTTCCCCTTGTTTGCCGCTGCCTGGCCACCACCCGCGCGACCCGCCGCACGCGCCTGCGCGTTTCGCTCCAGCGCCATGCGCAGCACCTGCGCTTCGCGCTCCGGCCGGTAGAAATCGACTAGCCGCCCTTGCGTGCTCTTCGAGATGCCGACCTGCCGCGCCAGTGAGGCCCGCTCGTTGAGCAGCGCATGCAATTGCCGATCGACGGCATCGATGCGTCCACGGAGGTCAGTAATCGGCGCAGCCTTACCGGTTGCGGCCGCAGCCCCATTGCGACCGGGCGAGCGGCGCTTCGCGTCGGCCGCCTTGTTGGCTGCCTTCTTACCTTTAGTCGTGGCCACCCCTGCCCCCCTTTACAACACTCGCGCCGAGAGTACGCCATCGATGGCGCGAATTCGACTCAGCAAGCTCGCATCGACCGAACCCTCGGCATCGATCAGCGTGTAGGCGAACTCACCGCGAGATTTATTAAGCAGCTCCGCAATATTGAGGCCCGCCGCAGCCAGAAGCGTGGAGATCTGTCCCACCATGTTCGGGACGTTGCTGTTGGCGACCGCGATCCGCGAGGCACCTTGCACGCGCGGCAGTGTCGCTTCCGGAAAATTGACGCTGTGGCGAATATCACCATGCTCCAGGAACTGACGCAGTGTATCGGCGACCATGACCGCACAATTATCCTCCGCCTCCCCCGTCGAAGCGCCGAGATGCGGGAGCACGATGGCCCGCGGATGCGACTTGTACGCGTTGCTCGGGAAGTCGCAAATATAGGCATGCAGGCGATCACTGCCGAGGGCCTCGAGCACTGCGGCATCCTCGACGATGCCGCCTCGGGAAAAATTCAACACCACCGCGGGCTTCGGCATCAAATGTAAACGCGCGGCGTTAACGAGCCCTCGGGTCGCCTCCACGAGCGGCACATGCACGCTGACGAACTGGCTACGGGAAAATAGATCATCAAGCGACAACGCCTGCTCGATCGAGGAAGAGAGTTGCCAAGCACGCTGCACGGTGATCTGCGGGTCATAGCCAATCACGCGCATGCCGAGCCGCTCTGCCGCATTAGCGACTTCTACCCCGATGGCGCCGAGCCCAATCACACCGAGCGTCCGACCAGGCAACTCGAAGCCCGCAAACGCCTTCTTGCCGCGCTCAGTGGCCAGGTCGATCGCCGCATCGTCACCCTCGAGGTTGCGCGCGAAATCCCAGGCCTGACAGATGTTACGCGCCGCGAGAAACAGCGCCGCGATCACCAATTCTTTGACCGCATTAGCGTTCGCCCCAGGAGCATTGAACACCGGGATGCCTCGCTTCGAAAGCGCCGCCACCGGCACGTTGTTCACGCCGGCACCCGCGCGCGCAACAGCAAGCAGTGACGACGGGATCGTCATGGCGTGCATATCGGCCGAGCGCAGCAGGATGGCATCGGGTTCGACGAGACTCGAAGCGACCTCGTACCGATCTCGCGGCAATCGCTCGAGGCCACGAACGCTGATGTCGTTCAGAGTTTGGATGCGAAAACGCATGACGGGCGCTTAGCCGTAGCGGCGCTGGAAGTCACGCATGAAGGCGACCAGCGCCTCCACACCCTGCAACGGCATGGCGTTGTAGATCGAGGCACGCATGCCCCCGACCGAACGGTGCCCCTCCAGGTTTGCCAGACCCGCAGCGAGCGCTTCGCTGCAAAAGGTTTTTTCGAGCGCCGGGTCGGGAATGGTGAACGGCACGTTCATGCACGAGCGTGCGTTGCGTGCCACGGGACTCTTGTAAAAACCCGAAGCATCGATGAAGTTGTACAGCAGGCTGGCCTTGCGCTCGTTACGTTCGCCAATCGCCGCTAGCCCGCCTTCGCGCTTCAGCCACTCGAACACCAGCCCTGCGATATAGATGCCAAACGTCGGTGGGGTATTGAGCATCGACCCCTCCTTCGCCATCACCGCGTAATCCCAAATCGGCGGCGTATCGACCCTCGCCCGCCCAAGCAAGTCCTCGCGGACGATCACGAGCACAAGACCCGACGGTCCGATGTTCTTCTGCGCGCCCGCATAGATGAGGCCAAACCGACTGACGTCGATGGGCCGCGACAAGATGGTCGAGGACATGTCGGCAATCAGCGGCACGGCGCCCGTATTCGGGACGTAGTCGAACTCCACGCCGCCGATCGTCTCGTTGGGCGTGTAATGCACATAGGCCGCGTCCGCACTCACCTGCCAACTATCGGGCGCCGGGACCGTGCTGTAGTGACTGCCGGCCTCATCGGCCACGACATTGACCGTGCAATAGCGCTTTGCCTCGCCCAGCGCCTTTTTCGACCATGCGCCCGTGTTCAGGTAGTCGACGACGGCACCCGGCGCCGTGAGATTGAGCGGAATCGCCGTGAACTGCCCCGTCGCGCCGCCCTGCAGGAACAGCACTTTGTAGTTCAGGGGAATACCCATCAACTCTCGCAGGTCACGCTCGGCCTGCTCGGCGACGGCCACGAAGGCTTTACTGCGGTGACTGACTTCCATCACCGACATTCCGCTGCCCTGCCAGTCACTCATCTCGCGACTGGCTTGTTCGAGCACGGGTAATGGCAGGGTCGCGGGACCTGCGGCGAAATTGAATACGCGCATGTGAAACTCCAACCTAAGAGTGCAGCGACAAAAAGCGGCGGCTGCAGCGAGCGAGCCAAGCGGCCCGTGTGAACGCTAGTGTGGCAGCGACTCACCCGAATCGGTTTGCGACGACTCGCCCGCCAAGCCTGCGGAATTCCCGCCCGCCTCGTCGACGACCTCGTCCGCGTCACCGTCCAACAAGCCGATCCCTTCGACACCGGCCAGTCGCTCGCCGTCGTCAAGCCGAATCAACCGAACGCCCTGCGTGTTGCGGCCGACGATGGACACCTGTGCCACCGGCGTGCGCACGAGTGTGCCACTGGAACTGATGAGCATGATTTCTTGATCGGTGCTGAGCTGCAGCGCGGCGACCGTGGCGCCATTGCGTTCGGTGGTTTGCAACGCGATAACGCCCTGCCCGCCCCGCCCATGCAGCGGGAAATCCTCGAGCGGTGTGAGCTTGCCGTAGCCGTTTTCGGAGGCGGTGAGAATGAGACCCTCCCCGACCACGACGAGCGAGATGACCTCCTGCCCTTCGCTTAGCTTGATGCCGCGCACACCGGTCGCATCGCGGCCCATTGGACGCACCTCCGCCTCATTGAAGCGGATGGCCTTGCCGCCGTTGGAGCAGAGGATGATGTCACGCGAGCCGTCAGTGAGACCCACACCAACCAACCGATCACCGTCGCGCAAATCCACGGCGATGATGCCGGAGGGTCGCGGCCGCGAATACGCCGACAGCGGCGTCTTCTTCACCGTGCCGTGGCTCGTGGCCATGAACACGAAATGCTCGTCGTCGAATTGCTTGACCGCGAGCACGGCATTGATCTTCTCGCCTTCTTCGAGAGGCATGAGGTTCACGAGCGGCTTGCCGCGGGCATTGCGCCCCGCTTGCGGCAACTCGAACACGCGCAACCAATAGACACGACCGCGATTCGAGAAACACAGCAGCGTATCGTGGGTGTGCGCGACAAACAGCTTTTCGATGAAGTCTTCGTCCTTCATCGCCGTGGCGGCCTTGCCGCGCCCACCGCGCCGCTGCGTCTGGTACTCCGTCAGCGGCTGGCTCTTGGCGTATCCCGAGTGCGAGATGGTAACGACCACATCCTGAGGCTCGATCAGATCCTCGGTGGCCAGATCGATGTGGTCGCGGTTGATCTCGGTACGGCGGGCATCGCCGTATTCGTCGCGAATGGCGAGCAGCTCAGCGCGAACGACCTCAGTCAAGCGCTCGTCGCGGGCGAGGATATCCGACAGATCAATGATTTCAGTGAGCAACGTGGCGTATTCGCCAACGATCTTGTCTTGCTCGAGCCCGGTCAGCCGGTTGAGCCGCATGTCGAGGATGGCCTGCGCCTGCACTTCGCTCAGCCGATAACCGCTGCCATCGCTCTGCAGACCAACGGCCGCCGCCAGATCCTTGGGACGCGTGGAGACGTTATTGGCGCGGGCGAGCATTTCAGGCACTGCGCCCGAGGACCATGCCCGCTCGACGAGAGCGACTTTCGCCTCCGCGGGGGTCGGCGAACGCTTGATGAGCGCGATGACCTCGTCGATATTCGCCAGCGCTACAGCCAGCCCTTCGAGCACGTGAGCCCGATCGCGCGCCTTGGCGAGATCAAATACGGTGCGCCGAGTGACCACCTCGCGCCGATGGCGGAGGAAGGCCTCGAGCATTTCCTTGAGCGATAACAGTCGCGGCTGACCATCGACCAGCGCGACCATGTTGATACCGAACACCGTCTCGAGCGGCGTTTGCGCGTAGAGGTTGTTGAGCACCACCTCCGCGTTCTCGCCGCGTCGCAACTCGATCACGATGCGCATGCCGTCTTTGTCAGACTCATCGCGCAGGCCATCGTTGGCGATGCCTTCGATCTGCTTTTCGCGTACCAGATCCGCGATACGCTCGATCAGGCGCGCCTTGTTGACCTGGTAGGGCAACTCGGTGACGACGATGGCCTGACGATCGCCGCGTCCAACTTCCTCAAAATGCGTCCGAGCGCGAATGGACAACCGACCGCGCCCCGACTTGTAGGCGGAGACAATTTCCTGCGCGCCGTTGATGATGCCTGCGGTCGGGAAGTCCGGCCCCGGCACATGCTGCATCAAGCCCGCCAGCGAGATATCCGGCTCATCGATGACGGCGAGGCAGGCATTAACCACCTCGGTCAGATTGTGGGGCGGGATATTGGTGGCCATACCCACCGCGATACCGGAGGAACCGTTGACGAGCAGGTTCGGGATGCGCGAGGGCATCACCGCGGGCTCGGTCAAAGATTCGTCGTAGTTCGGGACGAAATCGACGGTTTCGCGATCGATATCGGCCAACAACTCGCCGGCCATCTTCGACATACGCACTTCGGTGTAACGCATGGCGGCCGGCATGTCCCCGTCCACCGAACCGAAGTTACCCTGCCCATCGACCAGCAGATAACGCATGGAAAACGGCTGAGCCATGCGCACGATGGCGTCATAAACCGCCGAGTCACCATGCGGGTGGTACTTGCCGATGACATCGCCGACAACGCGGGCGGATTTTTTGTACGGCTTGTTGTAGTCGTTACCCAGTTCGCGCATCGCATAGAGCACGCGCCGATGCACGGGTTTTAGGCCGTCGCGGACATCCGGGAGGGCTCGACCGACGATCACGCTCATCGCGTAATCGAGGTAGGACTGACGCATCTCGTCTTCGAGATTGACGGGCAGTACTTCGCGCGCGATTTCGCTCATTCGGCAGGTCGATTCCGCAGTCGAAACTGAGTGGAAAATAGTACCATAGAACCCCGCCTACGGCCCGAGTCTCGATGCCATGCTGCATGCCACCACCGACCCTGCCGAACTCGCTAAATTCGACGCGATCGCCCATCGGTTCTGGGACGAACAAGGCGAGTTCCGACCGCTGCATATCCTGAACCCGGTGCGCGTCGGCTTCGTCGCAGAGCGCAGTCGCTTGGCAGGCGCCACCGTCGCCGATGTGGGCTGCGGTGGCGGTTTGCTCGCCGAAAGCCTCGCCCGCGCCGGGGCGAACGTCACCGCCATCGATCTCGCTCCCGGCATGATCGACGTCGCGCGCCTGCACGCCGCGGGCGCAGGCCTCGAGATCGACTATCGGCTGCAGTCGGTCGAAGCGCTGGCCGATGAATCCGCCGGCCGCTTTGACGTCGTCACCTGCATGGAGATGCTCGAACACTTGCCGGAACCTGCCGGCGCGGTCGACGCCCTCGCTCGCCTGCTGCGACCCGGCGGGTCGCTGTTCGTATCCACCATCAACCGCAATCTGCGCTCGTTTGCCGTCGCCATCGTCGGCGCCGAGTATCTGACTCGCCTTGTGCCTGCGGGCACGCACGAATACGAACGGCTGATCAAACCCTCGGAACTCGCGGCGTGGGCGCGCAGCGCGGGCCTTGAGGCCGAAGAGATCGCCGGGCTCGAATTCAACCCGATGACCTCACTCTGTCGGCTCACTACCGACCCGTCGGTCAATTACCTCCTGCACCTGCGCAAGCCCGCGGTCCCGTGATTGCGCTCGATCGCGAGCTCGTGCAGCGGTTTGCACCGATGCCGCAACGGGCAGCCTTGAGCGCGCTGTTTAACATCGAGCAGGAAGTCTTGGGCACACTGCGCCCAGGACTCGAGCACACCGTGAGTCACACGAAGATCGGCTGGTGGTCCGAGGAGCTGGAGCGGCTCGCCGTAGGGCGACCGGCACACCCTTCCGCGGTAACGCTCGCCCGTGTTGCCGAGGAACAAACCCGCAGCGCACCGGACTTGCGCGCCCTCGCTGAGCACGCGAGTGAAGCGCTCGCCTGCATGGCCTTCGTTGATCGCACAGAACTGCAGTCGCACCTGCGCCAGTGGTCCCACAGCGTGTTTCGCGAACTTGCCACCTTGGGTGCGGCGACGGGCACTACGGACCCGCGGCATTTGCCGATCGCCGAGCGCTTGGCGGCGCGCGCGGGCCCCGCCATTCGCGAGGTCGAGCTGCTTTTCGCCTTCGAGCGACACGCGCAAGCCGGCCGCGTCTACACACCGATCGAACCCGATCAGGTGCCAATCTGGACGGCGCAACCTTTGGGCGATGCGCAGCGACGCCAACTGAACGAGCGGCTCGTCGAGCTCGAATCGGCACTCGCTGCGGCGGTCGCCGAGGTGCCTGCGCCGGCGCGCGTCAGCTTGGCGAGCGCTCTGGTCTGGGCGCGGCTCGCTGAGCGAACGGCCCGCCTGACCCGTGGCGCGGCCAGCTTAGGCGGCGAACTCGGGCGAATCGAACCGCTGCGTCGTACCATTCGCGCCTGGCAAGCCGCCGTCCGTGCCTTGCAGGGAGCCGCATGAACGACACCAGTTTTGATCCACGCCAGTTGCCACTCGAAGCGGACGAACTCGCGGGCCGAGTCATCGCCATCACCGGGCCTACCAGCGGCATCGGTCGAGCGCTCGCTCTCGAGTGCGCGCGTCGCGGCGCCGAGGTGCTGCTGCTCGGGCGCAACGTCAAAAAACTCGAACTGGTGTACGACGAGATCGTTGCGCTCCGCCGTGCCGATGGCACGGCCGTGGCCGAGCCGCTGATCGCTCCCCTCGATCTTGAAAAGGCCGTGGCGGGCGATTACGACGCCATCGCCTCGGCGATTGAACAGCGCTGGGGACGCCTCGATGGCCTCGTGCACAACGCAGGCCTGCTCGGCATTCTCTCGCCGCTTGAGCACTTCGACGTACCGACCTGGGTCAAGGTCATGCACGTCAATGTCACAGCGATGTTCGCCCTGACTCAAGTCCTGCTACCGACGCTGCGCGCCTCAAGCGACGCTTCGGTGATTTGCACTTCGAGCAGCGTCGGCCGCCGCGGTCGTGCGTATTGGGGGGCGTATTCGGTGTCGAAATTCGCCCTCGAAGGCTTTGTGCAGGTGCTGGCGGATGAACTCGAGAAGACCACGGTTCGCGTGAACTCCATCGACCCGGGTCGTTGCCGCACACCGATGCGCCGGCAGGCCTATCCGTCGGAAAATCCCGACACGCTGCCCGCCCCCGAGGCGATCGTGGGGCCTTTTATCGCCCTGCTTGGGCCGCGCTCACGTGGCGTCAGCGGTCGGGCGTTTTCGGCGCAGTAGCCACGCGCTTCGCGCCCCGCAGCAGCGCAGCCTCCTCGCCCGTGAGGGCGCGAAACTGACCGCGATTCAGATCCCGAGTCAGCGCGAGGGGACCGAGCGCGGTGCGCTGCACGCGACTGACGAATGCGCCCTGCCGTTCAAACAACTGCCGTACGTCCTTGCCGCTCGCGCCCGTGACGCGAATCCGGTACCAGCGATTACTGACGTCGGCATCCTCCTCCGAGCCCTCGACGGACTCAACGGCGAGCGTGCGCCCATCATCGAGTTCGCCGCGCAGGATGGCCGCCTGATGAGCCTCCTCGAGCGCGCCACGGATACGTACCAAAAACTCCACCGGCCACTCGCGCACGAGACGTTGCAGGTGTGCCGCCAAGGCGCCATCACTCGTGAGGATCTCAAGTCCACCGTCGATCCGCGGCATCGGCGAAACCGCGAGAAAACGCTTGCCGGCGCGCCGCGGCAAGCGCGGCACCAATTCCTCGGCCAATGATTGACCTGTCGATCGGTGGCAAAGAAACACGGTGTCTTCGGCGCCGAGCTTGCTGGCATCGCGGCTGCGCCGCACGACCCGACCATCAACGCGAATTTCGTCGCGTCCGCTGACGCGCTGACCGAGCACGGCCGGCACGCCATTGACGGTCACCCGGCCGCGGGAAATCCAAGCCTCGGCCTCACGGCGCGAGGCCAGTCCTGCCTGCGCCAGCACTTTTTGCACACGCTCGCCGGATGCGTCAGACGTAGACGGTTTCATCGCCAGGGCCGGGCAGCCCCTCGGGTAGTGGTTCGCTGGGGGCCTCGGTTGAGGGCTCGACCGCAACCGGTACCAGCACACCCGACTCTTCGGCGAGCGCGGGCAGTGCAAGCTGCGGATTGATGTCGCTCATGGCCTTCAACTCAGCGAGCGGCGGCAACTCGTCGATGCTGCGCAGTCCAAAATAATCGAGGAATTCCCGCGTCGTGCCGAGCAGCTCCGGATGACCCGGCACATCCCGATGCCCAACGACGCGAACCCAATCGCGCTCCATCAGCGTCTTGAGAATGTTGGGATTGACGGCGACGCCGCGCACCGACTCGATCTCGGCGCGCGTGATCGGCTGGCGGTAGGCGATCAAGGCCAGCGTCTCGAGCAGCGCGCGCGAGTACTTCTGCGCTCGTTCGGGCCACAAACGACCGATCTCGCGGCCGTATCCGGCACGGATCTGTACGCGCCAACCACTGGCCGTTTCCTTCAACTCGATGCCGCGCTCGGCATACTCGGCTTCGAGCTGCTGCAAACCCGCGACGATTTGCGCCTTCTCGGGCCGGCCGTCCTCGTCGAACAACTGCGCGATATCGGTCACCTGCAGCGGCTTGCCGCCCGCCAGCAGTGCCGCTTCGATGACGTTACGAATGTGATGCTCACTCATGCGGGTCGATCGTCCTCATTATCGATGGCGAGACGTACCGGCGGATTGTGCGCGCCGCGAACGTGCAAGGGTCCGTAGGGCTCGGTCTGCACGAGATCCAACAAACCTTCACGTACCAGCTCGAGAATGGCCATGAAGGTCACGGTGACCCCCATGCGCCCCTCCTCGGGACGGAACAGCTTGAGAAACTCGACGAATCCGCCGCCCTCGACGGCCGCCAATACATCGGTCATGCGGGCACGAACCGACAAGCGCTCGCGCTGCACATGATGGTGTTGAAACATTGCCGCCCGCACCACCACCTCGCGGAACGCGAGGATCATCTCCTGCAGCGTCACCGTAGGCACTTGGGTGACCGGGCGTCGGGCGGTGTTTTCAGCCCGTGCGACCCACACATCGCGCTCGAGGCGCGGCAGGCGATCGACGCTCTCGGCCGCCTGCTTGAAGCGCTCGTATTCCTGCAGGCGACGCACGAGATCCGCCCGCGGGTCGTTCTCCTCGGTCGGCGCCTCGCTCGAGCGAGGCAGCAGCATGCGCGATTTGATCTCGGCGAGCGTCGCCGCCATGACCAGGTACTCGCCCGCGAGTTCAAGCTGCATGTCCTGCATCAGCTCGATGTAGTTCATGTACTGACGGGTAATGTCCGCGAGCGGAATATCGAGAATGTCGAGGTTCTGCCGCCGGATCAGATACAAGAGCAGATCGAGCGGGCCTTCGAACGCCTCGAGAAACACCTCGAGAGCCTGCGGCGGAATGTACAGATCGCGCGGCAGCTGCGTGACCGGCTCGCCTTGCACCACGGCAAAGGGCATCTCCGCCTGCGCCGGGGCCAGCGAGTCCGCCGGCTCTTCGGCGGTTTGCACCAATCGCAAATCGGCTTTAGCCATCGGCTCAGTCCCCCCGCAGGTGCATGGCGCGTCGAACCTCGTCCAAGGTCTCGCGGGCCGCATCGCGCGCCTTCTCGCAACCCTCGGTGAGAATGGCTCGAACGAGTTCCGGGTTGTTCTCGTACTCCTCGGCGCGCTTGCGCATGGTGGTTGATTCATCGACCACCCGATCGATCAACGGCTTCTTGCACTCGAGACAGCCAATGCCGGCGCTGCGACAGCCCGCTGCAGCCCAGTCTCGTGTGGGCTGATCCGAATAGACCTGATGCAGCGACCAGACGGGGCACTTCTCCGGATCGCCGACATCGGTGCGGCGAACCCGCGCCGGATCCGTCTGCATGGTCTTCAATTTCTTGGCGACCGAGTCGGGATCCTCACGAAGTCCGATGGTGTTGCCATAGGACTTGGACATCTTGCGTCCATCCAGGCCCGGCAGCTTCGGCGTCGGCGTCAACAACACTTGTGGCTCCGGCAGAATTGCCACACTCAAACCTTCGAGATAGCCCAGCAAGCGCTCACGATCGGCCACCGTGATGCGGGTGTTGCCGGTCACGAGCGCGCGAGCCTTGTCGAGTGACTCGGCGTCGCCGGCTTCCTGAAATTTCTTGCGTAGCTGTCGGTAGAGGCTGCTGTTGCGACCGCCGAGTTCGGCCACCGCCTTCTCGGCCTTGTTCTCGAAGTCGACCTCGCGACCAAAGAGGTGATTGAAGCGACGCGCCACCTCGCGCGTGATCTCGACGTGCGCGACCTGATCCTCGCCCACGGGCACGTAGCCCGGGCGATAGAGGAGGATGTCCGCCGACTGCAGCAGCGGGTAGCCAAGAAAGCCGTAGGTGGCGAGGTCCTTCTCCGCAAGCTCGGCCTGCTGGTCCTTGTAGGTCGGCACTCGCTCCAGCCACGAGAGCGGCGTGATCATCGACAGCAGCAAGTGCAGTTCGGCGTGCTCGGGAACCTGCGACTGCACAAACAGGGTCGCGACACCCGGATTCAGACCCGCAGCCAGCCAGTCGATCACCATCTCATGGGTGTATTCGGGAAGCTTGCTCGTGTCCTCATAGCCGGTCGTCAGCGCGTGCCAGTCTGCGACGAAGAAGAAGCAGGGGTATTGGTACTGCAGGTCCACCCAGTTGCGCAGCGCGCCGTGGTAATTGCCGAGGTGCAACTGCCCGGTCGGCCGCATGCCCGAGAGCACACGATTTGACTGTGAAACATTACTCAATCAGCACAACCCTTTGTTTTATAAGTATTTATTATATTTTAACTTGATTCACTTCGGCCCCACCGAAGTCCGCGCAGTATACCGGAGGCGAGACCTTAGGGGCCTACCCTCACAGTCCGAAGGGTTCAATGGAGCCGCGGCCCTGGCGCACCACCACAGCCGGTTTGGCCGCGAGATCGACCACCGTCGTCGGCTCGAGGCCGCAGGAGCCGCAATCCAACAAGGCATCGAGGTCGCGAGCAAGCCGGTCGGCGATCTCGACGCCGTCGTTCAACGGCAATTCGTCCCCCGGCAGCATCAGCGTCGAACTCATGATCGGCTCGCCGAGTTCGGCGAGCAGCATCTGCGGCACCGGGTGATCCGGAACCCGTAGGCCGATGGTGCGTCGTTTCTCATGCTGCAACCGGCGCGGCGTCTCTCGAGTCGCCTCGAGGATGAAGGTGTAGGGCCCGGGCGTGCAGGCCTTCAGCAGTCGAAACTGCCATGTGTCAACTTTGGCATAGCGTGAGATCTCGGTCAGATCGCGACACACCAGCGTGAAATGATGGTGGCGATCGGCCTGCCGCAGCCGGCGAATCCGCTCCAGAGCGTCCTTGTCACCGATGTGACAACCGAGCGCGTAACACGAATCCGTCGGGTACGCGATCAAGCCACCCTCGCGCACGATGGCCGCGGCCTGCCGGATCAGGCGCAGTTGAGGATTACGTGGATGCAGTTCGAAGTGTTGCACGGCGGCCGTATCATACGCGGCATGAGTGACACGCCACGCCTCGACCGCCTGCGCGCTTGCCTGCAAGCGGCGCTTGAACCCGACCTACTGGACATTCGTGACGACAGTGCGCTTCACGCCGGACACGCCGGAGCCCGCGAGGGCGGGCACTTTCACGTCGTGATCCGCAGCGCCCGCTTCGTCGGGCTCGCGCCCCTCGCCCGGCACCGGCTCGTCTATGCGGCGGTTGGCTCGTTAATGGGGCGCGACATTCACGCCCTGTCCATCGATGCCCGCTTGCCCTCATAATTCGCGCCTCCCTCTGTGACCATGAGATCCGCCGAAATGAAAACCCTGCGCTTAGTGACCCTGGCCACGGCCAGCCTTCTGCTTGCCGCCTGTCAGGCCAAGACCGACGCCGCCGGCGCGGCAGCTGATGACCCGTCCATGAAGCCCGTTGCCACGGTGGCCGGAAAGCCGATCACCCAGGGCATGTTCGATACCTACGTCAAAAGCGCCACGGGTCGAGCGGTCGCGGACCTCGAGCCTGAGCTCAAGCAGCGTGCACTCGATTCGCTGATCAGCATGCATGTGCTCTCTGCCCAGGCTGAGAAAGACGGCCTCGATAAGCAGGCGGATATGGCCACGCGTCTGCAACTCGATCGCATGAACATGCTGCAGCAGGCCTTGGCCGAGAAGTACCTGAAGGACAAAACGCCCACGGAGCAGGAACTGCGCGCTGAATACGACACACAGGTCGCCCAGCTCTCGCGCAACGAGTACCGTGCGCGTCACATTCTCGTGCCGACCGAAATCGCGGCCACGCAGATCCTCGAGCGGTTGCGTAAAGGCGAGAAGTTCGAGAACTTGGCCAAAGATTCGCTCGACGCCTCGCGTGATCGCGGTGGTGATCTCGGCTGGTTCAGCCCGACCAGCATGGTCAAGCCCTTCGCTGAAGCAGTGGTTGCGCTGAAAAAGGGTGAAACCATCGCCAAGCCGGTGCAGACGCAGTTTGGCTGGCACATCATCCGGGTCGATGACATCCGCGAAGTTCAACCGCCGCCGTTCGAGCAGGTCAAGGAGCAGTTGAACCAGGCGGTCCTCGCCAAAAAGCTGCGCACCTATAGCGACGAGCTCGCCAAGGCCGCCAAGGTCGAAAAGAAGCTCTGATCTAGCCGCTCCCGCGGCACACACGACGGCCGTCGACCTCAGGTCGGCGGCCGTTTTGTTTCCAGAATCTGCTGTAGTGCCGCTTCATAGAGAATCGGTACGCCAAGGTCTGCCGCCTTGCGCAACTTAGAGCCCGCATCGCGCCCCGCGACTAGGTAACTCGTCTTCGAGGACACACTGCCGCTCGCCTTGGCACCGAGCGCACGCAGCGCATCCTCGGCCACCTCACGCGACAAAGACTCGAGCGTGCCGGTGAGCACAAAGGTCAACCCGGCGAGCGGCGCCTCCTCTGCAGCCACCACGCGAGGCGCAGGCCAAGTAATACCCGCCGCCTGCAGGCGCTCGAGCACTTCGCGATTGGCCGGATCTGCAAAAAATTCGACCACCCTCGCCGCGATCACTGGACCGACATCCGGCGCCTGCTGCACGCGCTGCAGATCAGCCTGCATCAAGGCCTCGAGCGAGCCGAAGTGGGTAGCCAGAGTGGCTGCCGTCGCCTCACCCACATCGCGAATGCCTAGAGCAAACAAAAATCGCGCGAACGTTGTGTGCTTCGCCCGCTCGATCGCGCGTAGCAACTTGTCGGCACTCTTCTCACCCATGCGATCGAGATCGGCCAGCGACTGCCGCGAGAGCGAGAACACATCGGCCGGAGACTGTGCGAGACCCGCCTCCACCAATTGATCCACCAGTTTTTCACCGAGCCCCTCGATATCGAGCGCACGCCGCGAGGCAAAATGTCGCAGGCGTTCTTTGCGTTGTGCACTGCAGCGATATCCGCCCGTGCAGCGTGCCACCGCCTCCTCGCCCTCGCGCTGTACGATCGACGCGCACACAGGACATACGGCAGGCAGCACGATCGCTCGGGCGTCAGCCGGTCTACGCTCCGCAATCACGCGAGCCACCTCGGGGATGACATCGCCCGCCCGACGCACGACTACGGTGTCGCCGATGCGCACGTCTTTGCGCTGCACCTCGTCCATGTTGTGCAGCGTCG
>Ga0172376_10005030_pt1 | contig 14873 bp, 14 predicted proteins | sample Lak35m_FD_121114 | JGI IMG/M metagenome (GOLD analysis project Ga0172376, IMG submission 121114) | Freshwater microbial communities from Kabuno Bay, South-Kivu, Congo - kab_092012_35m | ecosystem: Environmental > Aquatic > Freshwater > Lake | place: Democratic Republic of the Congo: South-Kivu...
AGCTCACCTTACCTGAAATTAAATCTCAAACCATGACTGAAGTGATGTATAAATTGCTTGAGATTAAAAATTACGAACTTGCTTTTGAATTATTCCACAGTATTCAACTGGATGTTGAAAAAGAAGTGATTTTAACAAAATTTGCAAACATAATGGCCACTCATAAAGAGTACCTTTACCCTTTATTATTTTTAGAGAAAATTGAGCCAGACCATTTGCGTTTAAAAGTAAAATCTGATTTTGCCGTTGCCTTTTTTAAAAAAGGAATGACAGACAAAGCATTATCTGTGATCGAACTTATAAAGGATAAAAAAACCGTATATGACACCTTGCTGGGTATTGCGCCATATATTGATATCAATGATCCTTCTTTAACAAATTTGATTTCTGTTTTGGATAAAGATGATCAGGTTGATTTTTTTCTTTATATCCCTTACAAACAAAAGCCCTCTTCTGGATTTTTAAATCTGCTTTCTAAATTAGACACAGATCGTGCAGAAACTAAAGTTTCTTTAGATTTTCTTCGTATGGTTTACGAACAGCATCCCTATTCAAAGGAGTGGGTTTCTCAAATTTCAGTTATTCCCAATTCTTCTAAAAAAGACCGATTGATTCAAAAGTTTATTCAAATTCTTCTTGAGAAAAAACAAGCAGAACAAGCCTTGGATTTGGCATTTGAAATACAAGATATCTCTTATCGTACAGAGTCTATTTTAATGATCGTTGGCGCAACGCCTCATTTAAAAACAACCCACTTTTTAGATCGATTAAAAAAATAATATCCTTAACTTTAAGAGCTTAAAAAAAATGATTTTTGCACCCCCCTTTCTTAATTTTTCTTCTCATGAGCTTTATTTATCTTCTTGATGTATTAGATCATCCCAATCATCAGCTTGCTTTTGATGAGTGGTTATTGAATTTTGCACATCAAAAACAACTAAGTTTTATCAGGTTTTGGGAAACCACACTTTCTGTTGTACTGGGTTACAGCAATGCTTATCAAAAAGAAGTCAATGTCATGCAGTGTCAACGTGATCAAGTGCCTATTTATCGCCGATGTTCAGGGGGAGGCACTGTTATTCAAGGAAAAGGATGCCTTAATATTTCACTGGTCTTATGCAATCAGCAATTTCCAGCATTGTCTTGTATACAAATGGTTAATGAAGAGGTGATGAGGCGTCATCAAAAGGCTTTGTCTGCTTTTTTAAATCAAGACATTCAGGTCCAAGGCATTACAGATTTAACCTTAAATGGACTTAAATTTTCTGGAAATGCGCAGCGTAGAAAAGGGTCTGTGTCTTTATTTCATGGCACTTTTTTATATGACTATCGCCTTCTTGATATTGAACGGTATCTTGGCTATCCGTCAAAAGAACCAGAATATCGGCAAAAACGACATCATTTGTCCTTTGTTTGCAATCTTCCTATCAGTAAAAATAACCTGATAAAGTCTTTGTGTGACATTTGGGCGCCTGAAAAAAACGGTCATTTATTTTGTGATGAAGTCATTGATTTGTGTAAGAATAAATATGATCAGGAGTCGTGGATCAAAAAATTCTAATATGTTACAGTTCGCGCATGACTAATACTTTGTTTATACAATCTTGTTTAAATCAAAATAAAAGTGGAAAAATCCCTGTTTGGATGATGAGACAAGCCGGAAGATATTTACCAGAATACCAACTACTTAGAAAAAAATATGGCTTTAAGAAAATGATGTCCACACCAGAATTGGCAACAGAGATTACGCTACAACCTATTCGACGTTTTGGAATGGATGCAGCGATTTTATTTTCAGATATTCTGGTGACCGCCGAAGCTTTAGGATTTCCTGTAGAATTTATTGAAAAAAAAGGGCCTGTTTTTCATCAACCCTTTACCCCCAATACCCCGCTTCCTGAAGACATTCATGTTCCTCTTAAGCTTTCTTATGTCTTTGATGCGATTAAGCTTCTAAAAAAAGAATTACAGGTCCCATTGATTGGCTTTGCAGGGGCTCCTTTTACGGTCGCAGCCTATCTTATTGAAGGAGGATCTTCTGCTTCTTTAGAAACAGTTAAAAAATGGATGATGGATGACCCAAACTCTTTGCACCACTTACTTTCAAGTTTGACAAAAGTAACAAAATCTTACCTTGAAGAGCAGATTCGCCTTGGTGTGAATGCCGTACAACTTTTTGATACTTGGGCCGGCTTACTTTCTTATGCCTCTTTTAAAGCGTTTGCATTGCCTTATATCAAAGAAATCGTCAGCAATTTATCCTGCCCTGTTTTGTTTTATACCAGGCATACCAGCGCCTTTCTTGACCTTTTAAAAGACCTACCTATCCAAGTGCTTAGTGTAGATTGGCAATCCAGTTTGTCTTTTTGCAGGAAAAATGTGCCCTTTTCTTTACAAGGAAATTTGGATCCCCAGTTACTACTAACTCAGAATCATGATCAACTCTTTCTAGAAGTCTCTGATATTTTAGGAAAAATGAAAGGGGATCCTGGTTATATATTTAACCTGGGTCATGGTGTTCTACCCCCCACATCTCCGGATACTGTAAAAGCGATTGTTGATTTTGTGCATGCTTACTAAAGGATTAATTCAGAAATTTAATGTAAAAGGGCCTAGATACACCAGTTACCCAACCGCGAATGAATGGTCAGATGGGTTTGAAGAAAGTCATTATTCCAAGGCTTTAAAAACCGCAGAAAATACCTCTTTATCTCTTTATTTTCATCTGCCTTTTTGCGAAAAGATGTGTTACTACTGCGGTTGTAATGTGGTCATTAGGAAATTTAAGCCTGAAGTTTCAGAAATCTATTCATCCTATTTGCATAAAGAAATGGCGTTACTACTGGGTTATTTTTCAAGAAAACCTTTGGTTAAACAACTTCATTTTGGTGGGGGGACACCCAATTTTTTTACAGCTGATCAACTGAATCGCTTATATGCAAGTATTCATCAACAATTTGATATTTCAAAAGAGGCTGAAATTGCCATTGAAATAGACCCAAGGGTGACAACCCTAGACCATTTGCGGGTCTTAAAATCATGGGGGGTTAACAGGTTGTCCATGGGATTACAAGATTTTGATCCTATTGTTCAAAAAGCGGTTAATAGAATTCAGCCTTTTGAGATGACGGAATCATTGGTGTCATCCAGTAGAACCCTAGGATTCGATTCTTTAAACATTGACCTTATCTACGGGCTTCCTTATCAAACTGTCACTTCTTTTTTAAAGACCATTGACTTAATTAAGACACTAAATCCGAATCGTATTGCATTGTACAGTTACGCACATGTTCCTTGGCTAAAGTCACACCAACGGCTTATTGAAGCAAAAGAGTTGCCAGATGCTGACAGCAAATTGGATATTTTTATTTCAGCCAGAAGCGCCTTATTAGAAGCCGGGTATATGTCCATTGCCATGGACCATTTTGCTTTGAAAACAGATGACATGGCCCTTGCCTTTCAAAAAAATCAATTATATCGAAATTTTATGGGGTATACGTTAAAGCCTGCGGATCATTTTTTAGGGTTAGGGGTTAGCGCTATTGGACATCTTTCAAACACTTTTGTTCAAAATACACGAGATTTAGGTGTGTATTATCGCCAATTAGATGAAGGCAAGCTCCCCGTTTCAAGAGGGCTTGTTTTAACTGAGGATGATCAAATTCGACAATGGGTGATTCAAGAGCTGATGTGTCATTTTAAATTAGACAAATCAGATTTTATTAAAAAAACAGGAAGACCCTTTGATGTTTATTTTAGTTTTGAAATGGCCCATTTGGCCCAATGCGAGCAAGAGGGGCTGCTGATTTTAGATCAAACCGGAATGGTCATAACCCCTTTAGGCAAGCTATTTATTCGTAATATTTGCATGGGATTTGACATTTATTTAAGAAAAAATACCCAAAAAAACCAGTTTTCTTCTACCATTTGACTTGTTACAATCCCCATTTATGAGCCAATATTGGATTGCACCCTCTTTGTTATCTGCCGATTTTTTCAAGCTAGGAGAAGAAATTAATGCTGCTTTAACCGCAGGAGCAGATTTGCTTCATATTGATGTCATGGACCACCATTATGTCCCGAACCTTACCTTTGGCCCTCTGATTTGTGAATCTATTCGAAAAAATGGCATTAAAGCCCCTTTGGACGTTCATTTAATGGTTAAACCTGTTGATGAGTTAATTGTTAAGTTTGCAAAAGCAGGGGCTACCTATATTACCTTCCACCCTGAAGCCAGCGAACATATTGACCGGTCTATTCAATTAATCAAGAGTTTTGGATGTAAAGCAGGACTGGTTTTAAATCCAGCAACCCCTATTTCTTGCTTGGATTACACCTTAAATCAGCTTGACATGGTTGTCATCATGTCGGTGAACCCTGGGTTTTCGGGTCAAACATTAATTCCAAAAACCCTTGAAAAAGCCAGGAAAGTACGGGATATTATCCGAGACTCAGGGTTGCCTATCCGCTTAGAAATGGATGGTGGCTTGAATCCCTCTAATGTTATTGAGGCCGCAAGTGCCGGAGTAGATACGTTTGTTATGGGTTCTGCTTTTTTCTCTGCTTCAAATTACAAAAATATTATAAATACAGTAAGGGGTGGGTTAAATGACGTTTGATTTTCCTGTGGTCATTGAAAGAACAAGTAAAAAACAAAATACAACCATTACCATCAAACCTGATCAAAAAGTGATTGTTCGGGCTTCTTGGTTTGTAAGTAACAATCATATTTTCAAGTTTGTTAGTGAAAAAGAAAATTGGATTAAAAAGCATTTATCTGAGCAAAAAGAACCTCCCTTTTTCCCAAAAGCCATTCGACACGGGGCAAGTATTTACTATTTAGGAAATCCTTATCAAATTCATATCACGTCTGGGGATATCACTGCTTTCAAATTTAAAGGAAGTTTTTTAATGGTTTCCAGAAAAAACAATGAGGATTTACGTCAGCCTCTTAAAGAGTACATGAAATCTTTATCTACTAAATTAATTTCAGACAGGGTTCAAGATTATGCCAAAAGGTTAGGTAAATATCCTAGAAATCTTTTGTTTAAAGAAACGACAACCCGATATGGGAGCTGCACAGCAAATGGGGATTTAAATTTCCATTGGCCATTGGTATCAGCACCTCTTTTTGTCATTGACTATATTGTGGCTCATGAACTGTGTCATTTAATCGTCATGGACCATTCCTCTTCCTTTTGGAAGAGGGTTGCAATGCTTTATCCTGCTTATAAGCAAGCCCATCGCTGGCTAAAGAAAAATGGATATAGATTGCTTATCAGCGGAAAATAGCTTGCCTTCTGATTTGATATCCCGTGTTAACAAAAAAATAGAGTCCTCTTGTGTTTATGATGTTGCCATTGAATCCCCATTAGATTTTGCAAAAAAATTAAGTTTAAGAACAAAAAATAAGGTGTTCTTGAAAAGAGAAGACCTTCAGCCTGTTTTTTCTTTTAAATTAAGAGGGGCTTACCAAAAAATTGCCACTCTTTCTAAAGAAGAAAAGGACTTAGGCATTATTACAGCCTCGGCGGGGAACCATGCACAAGGAGTGGCTTTGGCAGCTTCAAAACTAGGCTTACAGGCATTAATTGTCATGCCTCAGACAACCCCCTCTATTAAGGTAGATTCTGTCAAAAATTTAGGAGGGACCCCTATTCTGCACGGGGATTCCTATGATGACGCTTATGATGAAGCCAGACGTCTTGAAAAGCACCACCACATGACGTTTGTACATCCTTATGATGATGAAGAAGTGATGGCAGGGCAAGGCACCATTGCAAAGGAACTTTTAACCCAGCTTTCTGAGATTGACTATGTTTTTATTCCGGTGGGTGGAGGGGGCTTATTGGGTGGCATGTTGTCTTATTTAAAAACACATGCTCCCCATATTAAAGTCATTGCGGTTGAGGTGAATGATTCCGCTTGTTTATATGCTGCATTAAAAGCCAAAAAACGGGTAATACTGCCTGAAGTGGGTATTTTTGCTGATGGGGTTGCAGTGAAACAAATTGGAGAAAAGCCCTTCGACATTATTGAAGAGCTTCTGGATGACATTATCTTGGTTGACACAGACGAAATTTGTGCTGCCATTAAAGACATTTTTGAAGAAACCCGTATTATTGTAGAACCCGCAGGGGCATTGGCTGTGGCAGGGATGAAAGCTTATGTCAAAAACTATGGTATTGAAAACAAGCAATTGGTTTGTATCAACTGCGGTGCCAATGTGAATTTCGATAGGATTACATATATTTCAGAAAGAGCACTCATTGGCGATAAGCAAGAAGCGTTGTTTGCCGTGACTATTCCTGAGCAAAAAGGAAGTTTCTTAAATTTTTGTGAAAAAATTGGTAAAAAATTTATCACAGAATTTAATTATCGTTATTCCGATCCTAAGAATGCCAATATTTTTGTAGGCATTAAACTTCAAGAAGGTCAAAAAGAAGGGTTAAAAAAATCTTTAGAAGAAGAGTTTACACTGATTGATTTAACAGACAATGAGATGGCCAAATTGCATATTCGGCATATGGTAGGTGGTATTTCTAGAATTTCTGATGAAATTTTATATCGATTTGTTTTTCCAGAAAAACCTGGCGCTTTATTGAAATTTTTAAAACAAATTGGAACGCATTTTAATATTAGTTTATTTCATTATAGAAACAATGGGTCTGCTTTTGGCAGGGTTTTAGCAGGTATTCAAGTCCCTATTGAAAAGCGAGATACTTTTATTTTACATATGGAGCAGCTGGGGTATATCTATCATTCCGAAACCGACAACCCTGCTTATAAACTCTTTTTAAAATAACACTATTTTTTATAAGAATAGGTAATGTATTTAACTTTTTAAGTTGAAAGCAATTAAGATCAATTTCTTTTTCTAAAAGCCAGCTTCATCATAATACAGTTCATTTTCTTCCTGTTTATTCGGTATCACATCTTTAATTAATTTAATTTGGTCTATTTCTACTTGCGCATACCCTTGTTTTTTATTTGTAGCCAAAATTAATTGCATTTGAATAAGGCCTCCTGAACCTTGAAGCGTATTAGGATCAAAAACCCCATTACCAATTTTATAATTGCCATCCACAAAACGACTTAAGGGAATCATCACAGTTTTCCAACCTTCCCAATCTACATGAAGACTATAAATAAATTTATCATCATATAAAGGAATATTATCTTTGCTTTTCTCAATCACTTCATTGTGATTATCATCATCATAAAGCTCAATCATTAACGTACCACTTGACTTCCCAATGCCTTTAATTAACACCTTTAACGTTGAATAAGGGGTGGCATCTATCCCTATCCGACAGCCTACCCCACCTACATACCATCCTGTAGTGGTTCCTTTTAATACCATGGATTTCTTGCCCAATCCTTCTTCAGTTGAGGGCTCTTGCTCTGAAATAAGCACTTGTACTTTTCCAAATTGCCACCATTTTGATAGTTGAACCAAATCTCCATCTTCAAAATCATCGATTAAATAATGATTATTTTTGTCTTTTATACCGGCATGAATGAGTTGGGAATTTCCCAATAAAAGAACCATTAAACAAACGGGATATAAAAAAAATTGAATCACTCTTGTTATTGGATTAAAGACTTGAGAAACCACCGTAATACTCCTTTTATGACACCTGTCATTCAGTTTTACTTATAGCATTTAAGTTTTTTCTTATGAAGGACAAGTCCTTTTTTTGTTAACATCATTTCATAATCAGATGGCATTGAAATGGGGCTTAAATATTTTTTTTGATTAATTATTTTAAGCAATGCTTCTATGTGATGTTGGGCATATCGAAATTCACAAAAAGAAAGTGGCGTTTTCCCTTTAAAACGTATTGCATTTTGAATAGACATTAAAATAAATAAAGGATTATTGTTGGCTTTTAATGGAATTAAAAAACCATCCAAATAAGGAATTAACTCATAAACTTCACTCTCTCTTTGTGTGAGCAGTTTCTTTTTATGGTCGTCATGATTTAACTCTGTTTTTTTTAATCTTTCTCTTATTTGATTACGGCGATATAGACCCATTTCATTCGTAGAATCTAAACAATATCGAATACGGTTCTGATTTAAAAATCCTAAAATTTCTTTTTTTTTTAAGCATAATAATGGTTTTAAAAAAGAATGCCCCTCAATATAAGATCGACCCACCATTGAAAAAAAATTTTTATGGTTTAACTCATTCATATAATACGTTTCAATCACATCATCCAAATGATGTCCTGTTGCAATGGCATCACAAGCAAACCTTTTTGCATATCTCATTAAAAAATAATGCCTTAAATGATGGCCAGCCATTTCTATAGACAAGCCATATTGTTTTGCAAAGGCTTTTACAGGTATTTTTTTAATCATTAAGTTTAATTGATACTGCTTTGAATATTGTTGGATCGATTGAATTTCTTTGAAAATCTCATCATCAGGTCTTAATTGATGGTTAAAGTAAATTAACACCTGAGGTTTATCACAATACATCAAATACTGGCTTAAAAAGGTACTGTCAGGACCACCTGAAAAAGCAAGTAAAATCTTACGATAATGATTTAACTCTAGAAAATGAAGATCTTCTTTCTTAAAGACTGACCAATCCATTGAACTACATGGTGGTGGGTGCTGAAATTCCAAGTAATGCAAAACATCTTTTCATGATTTTTTGCGTAAAAGAAAGTAAAGCTGCTCTTTTAAGCATGATGTCTTGAGATTGGCCTAAAATGGGGGATGTTTCATAAAAGTAATGAAAAGTTCTTGCATATTCAATTGCAAAATTTGCCAATCTATTTAAAGCAAAGGTTGAGGAGATTTCTAAACATTCTTCGTTTAATTTCAAACCCATTTTTAATAATTCTCGCTCTGGAATTGTCCATGACGGGGTAAAGTTTTCATCTTGAAATTCAGGTAGTTTTTCTAAAATATGAACCAGCCTTGCATGCGCATATTGTACATAGAAAACAGGGTTTTCGTTTGTCTTTTTTATGGCCAAGTCTAAATCAAAATCAATATGGGTATCATGATGTTTTTGAATCAGGTAAAATCTGGTCGCATCTACCCCAATATCGTCGATCACATCATCTAAGGTAATCATCTCTCCTGTTCTTTTTGACATTCTAACGGGTTCTCCATTTTTCATTAGGTTTACCAATTGGCCTACCAAAATGACCAATTCTTTACCTTCTAAGGCCTTCACAGCAGCTTTTACTCTTGGTACATAGCCATGATGATCTGCGCCCCAAATATTAATTAGTAAGTCAAATCCTCTTGACACTTTTTGAAGATGATACGCCACATCGACTGCAAAATACGTGAGATTCCCATCAGATTTTTTTAAGACCCTGTCTTTGTCATCACCAAAAGTTGTAGACGAAAACCATAAAGCCCCCTCCTTTTCATAACTTAGATTCTTTGCCTTCAGAAGGGATAACGCACGGTCTATCTGACCTGTGTGGTGCAAGTGGCTTTCAGAAAACCAATGGTCAAAAACAACGCCTAATTTATGTAGTGTTTGATATTGCAACTGCTTCATGGTGTCTACTGGAGACCCAGGTTGATTGGCTAAAGCATTTAAATAAGCGCCATGATACCCATTTTCAGGAAGGGGTTTTTGATGTCGAATGGCATCTACAGACTCTTGTAGTAACTTAATTTGATTGCCCATGTCATTGACATAAAACTCTGAAACAACATCATAACCGACGTATCTTAATACCGAGGATAAAGTGCTGCCTAAAACAGCCCAACGACCATGACCAATATGTAGTGGTCCTGTAGGATTTGCAGAGACATACTCTAATAAAATTTTTTTTCCTTTTTTTTCAAAAGGCTGGTCTTTTATCGCACAATCCCATAAATAATCGTCTTTCAGCTTAAAATTGACATACCCTTGTATAGCAATAACTTCGCAGTTTTTTTGAAAAAAAGGGATATTTTTTAAGTATTCAGATAGCTCTGTTGCAATACCAACGGGATTCTGTTTCATTTTTTTTGCAAGTAAATAAGCCACAGGTGTGGCATAGTCACCATGATCTTGAAATTTTGGAACTTCTATTTCAATAGGAACTTCTGCAAATTTTGTATTTTGAATGGCCTTTATAAATTCATTTAATAAATCAATTTTCATGATTTTTGTTTTCTTCAATAAATTTAAGTTTTGAAATCATACAGGCAAACTCTGCCTTAGACATATTTTTTTTCGGATTAAACCTTTTTGAAGGACTTAAAATACCTAAAGACATTGCTTTTGCCACATAAGGATAGCCCCATTTTGGGATATCTTGATAAGGGATCTGATGTACAGGATCAATGGTTTTAAATTGTTCAATATATTTAATTAAAGCAGCCAATACTTCTAACCTTGTTAAGGGTTTAGACAATAAAGGGTCTTTAGACTCTAAAGAAAAAACCCCTTTTTCAAACAACCATTTTAAATTTTTAAGTTGTTCTTCTGATAATCCAGACGATTTTATTTTGATAGAAGAATCATGGGGTGTAAACGAATAAAGTTTAGGTAAAATAACCAACAATTCACCTCTTGTGATTAATTTTGTTGGATGAAATTCTTTATCCAGGGGCAAAATGTTTAAAGAGCGTAATTTAATCACCGCATTTCTTGCCCAATGCTTCACTGGGATATCAACTATTTGATCAATATCAAGTGGGTTAACGGCTTCTTTTTCTTGTTTTTCTACTTTTTCTACTTTTTTGGGTTGCAAGCTTATCAGAATTTTTTCAACAGCAGCCACATGCTCTTGATACGCAAACTCTTCTTTTGAAACTTCTATTGGGGCTTCATTAAAAACAAAATAATTTTTAAATGTAGGAACCTGAGAAATCGTTTCAATAAAATTTTTTATTGAAATAGACTCATGTCCTGAAAACTGAGATTCTTTTTTAACGAATCCGGCTTTAATGCCTGTATTAATAAATTTTAAGGACCAATGGTCTGTTGGAATATCTGAAAAATATGGCATATTTGATAATTCTGGGTTCAAATTTAAGGCTTTAACCAAAGAAACCACAAATTCCATTTTTTTAACGGGCAAAGCAGGCCTAAATGTTCCATCCGGAAATTCAGACATCCATTTTTGGGTTAGAACATATGAAATAGAATGAGAAAATGGAGATGTTTCTGAAACATCTTTACAATTCATGCCGTTGCTTAAGGGTTCTTTTGATAAAGTGGTTGATAAAAAATATGCCAAATCAGATCTGGTTAAAGCATCTGAAAGTTGTCTTTTTTGATCTGGGTTATAAAAAAAATTTTGATTGAAAAAACTTAAATAGGCTTCTTTAAATTTTGTGTTGGCATATTGAGAAAAATCAGGTGGCACTTTTAAACGTATTACGGTTAAAGGCAATGTGACATAAGAATCAGAAGACACAATAAAAGAAGTTAAAAGCATGACTTTTTTATTTTGCTTTAACCCAATATCAAAACTAAAAGCATTGTCTTTTGATTTTTTGAATAATGTTGTTCCCATCATCACAGGAAAAGGCAATTCCATTTTTCCTTTGATATTCAGTGTAGGGGAAATGGAATGAATAACTATTTTGGAATTAAATGGAAAATCTATCTTTTCTAGGTAAGTTTTAGGAATAGTAGAAACCAATTGTTGATTAAATGTAGGTAAATCTGATTCAGAAAAAATAAGATTGGGGAAAAAAATTAAAAGAATAAAAGAGACAGATATCATAATCATGTATATTAAGACAATTAAAAACCTACTTAACTTACCCCAAAGAACTTTATTCATTTTAAGTCGCCTTAAATTATGTTATTTGAATGTTATTGCCCTATTTTAAAATGGGTCTGCTGTTTCACTCGTGGTGCCGAGAGGCGGAATCGAACCACCGACACAAGGATTTTCAGTCCTCTGCTCTACCGACTGAGCTATCTCGGCATAAATCATAAAAATGGAGCCGGCGATCGGATTCGAACCAACGACCGACTGATTACAAATCAGTTGCTCTACCAGCTGAGCTACACCGGCTTATTTACTAAATAAATAGTTTTTTGATCTTATTGGAAAAAATTTACTTTGTCTATTTATTTTTTATCATTTTATTTCAACGATTTATCCTTTGTTTTTCCCCCATTTTTAATCATCAAATATTTAAAGATTGTCATTATTTTTTTAAAAAATTAGAGGTGACATACTGATGTCTTTGCGTGTATTTTACGAACATCATGATTGCAATTATCAATGCAAAAATATTTCAAAAAACCAGTAGCAATTTTGAAACGCGAAATATTTTATTGGATCAAAAAGGCATTATTATTGGTTTAGGCTATATTCCAGATTCTGACAAGGCAACCGTTATTGACGCCAAAGGCTATATCGTTTTACCCAGTATCTCAGATCCTTTTTTTAATAACAGTCCTCAAAGCGAGGCCATTAACCCTTATCTCAAAGCAGGAATTACACACTTTGGTTTCAAGGAACACCCTAAAAAGGCAACGGTTAAAACCGTACCTTACACCTTGCTTTTGTCAGATCAAAAAGACGACATAATCAAAGCCATTCTACATCAAGAGTTGGATTTTTTTACCATTCCCAGAGACCAAGCCACTTATTATTTGCCTGTTCTTTTATCTGTACTAAAACCCCTACTCTCCTCTAAAGATTTGTATAAAATTTTAGTTCAAGCCCCTTTATTTTTTGAATCCGAAAAATTTGGGTTAACCAAAATAGCAAATTTTACAGTCATCCATCCAGATACAGGCCATCTTTTGGCCGTATTCTATCAAGGAAAATGTCAAGCCTTGTAACCCCCATACAAGAACTTGTCTTTACCCAAGATGGTTCTCACTCTATTGTTTGTAAATGGCATACTTCTACTCAAAAAAATGAAGAAAGTTATCACTCTTGCTATGGTGCTATTCAAGAATCTTTTTATGTTTATATTGAAAATGGCCTTGTTCCACTTTTAAATTCTGAATTATCATCTTTGGTTGTTACTGAAATGGGGTTTGGAACAGGTTTAAATGCCCTTCTAACCGCTATGGTTTGTATTAAAAATGCATTTCCTATTCATTTTCATACCATTGAGGCTTTTCCAATTCATCAAACACTTTATGAAAAACTTAATTATCCAAAACTACCCTTGCTGGAAAAAATGGCTCCCCATATTGATTTACAGTCTTTACTGATGTCTATGCATGAACTTCCCTTTAACGAAACTTATCAACTTAACCCCTATTTTTCTTTGACCAAACACTTGGGTTACTTTCAAAATTTTCAACCAACAATACTGTCAGATTTAATTTATTACGATGCCTTTAGCCCAAAATTTCAACCAGAATTGTGGAATGAAGATGCCGTTCTTAAAATATCAAAATTATTGAAAAGGCCTGGACGTATGGTTAGTTATTGTGCACAGGGTCAATTTAGACGACATTTAAAAGCACTAGGGTTTTCTTTGCCTTTCACAAAAGGACCTTTTAAAAAAAGAGAGATCACGGTGGGTTTAATATAGTTATTTTTTAATCAGTTTAGACCTTATTTTTTTAGTGATTCATCCCATTTTTTAAAAAACAGCGCCTGATTTTTAAATAATTTTATTCAAAAAGAAGATCATAAAATATAAATGAGGCTTTCAAAATACTATCCATTACCTCCCTTTAAAAAGGATGTGATGATAAAAGTTGAAAGCAAGCACTTCTTATTAAAAGAGAAATTTGAATGAATTAGGGAATCTTAATTTAAGTATTTTTTAAAAAAATAACTTGACATTAAATAAACTTTTCATAAAAAATCAGAATTTAATCCTAACTCCCTTTTAAATACGCTTTTATCAAAAGGCCATATTTAAGTGGAAAAGTGAATAAACTTTCTTTTTCTTTAAAAAAAAATACCAGGTTTAAATTATTTAAAATAAAAAAAGTTAAGATCATAAAAGGGCTTATTGAAGTAAAAACTTTTAAAAGTGTAAAAAATAACTTTTTTAAAAACCTTTTAAAAATTCCTGAAAAATCTTATTCAAAATTAGAGAATAGACTTTGTTTTTTGTAATAAAAAATAACGTACTTTTTTAAATAACCTCAACTCTGTTTCATCATCCGTTTGTTCTTCAAGCTGCCGTAACTCTTTTTTCCATTTTCTTCTGCTGTCTTTAAAAAGAAACTTTATATATTTGAGTAATAACATTTTCAATTCTGTTTCTGATAGCTTTGCTTTTGATTCTTTTGTTCTTTCCTCCCAAAAACGTACTAGATTTTCTGATCTTTGTGGAGGGAGGTGTTGTAAGTTATTAGGCTGAACTTGTGGAGGGAGGTGTTGTAAGTTATTAGGCTGAACTTGTGGAGGGAAGTGTTGTAAGTTATTAGGCTGATTTGAGTTTAGGGTATTGTTTACAAGAGATACTTTTTGTAATTTGACCCTTGAATAAGGATGAGTATTTGAGGTATGCACTGAAGGTCTTTTTCTTCCAAAAGAAATGCTAGACAAAATATTGACTCCTTATCTTTGGATTTTTAAAAAATAAGATTTTTTTAAAGTTAATTTTTTATAGTTTTAAAATAGGATTTTTAAAATGAAATAATTTTGGGTATCAAAAAAGCATTAATTAAATTAATGCTTTTTTAATACATTTGCAACCGTAATTCCAATCTCAGCAGGTGAATCCACCACGTGAATACCCGATTTTCTCATCACTTCTTTTTTTGCAGATGCAGATTCGTCTGCCCCAGAAACAATTGCCCCAGCATGTCCCATTCTTCTTCCAGGAGGAGCCGTTTGCCCTGCAATAAACCCAATCACGGGTTTTGAGATATGTTTTGAAATATGATGAGCCGCCTCTATTTCCATGGCACCCCCAATTTCACCAATCATCACTACCGCATGCGTCTCAGGGTCTTTTTCAAATAA
>Ga0172376_10005035_pt1 | contig 14864 bp, 9 predicted proteins | sample Lak35m_FD_121114 | JGI IMG/M metagenome (GOLD analysis project Ga0172376, IMG submission 121114) | Freshwater microbial communities from Kabuno Bay, South-Kivu, Congo - kab_092012_35m | ecosystem: Environmental > Aquatic > Freshwater > Lake | place: Democratic Republic of the Congo: South-Kivu...
CGCGTGGCGCACGAACCAGTCATTGGGGTGCAATTGCAATTGCACCAGTTCGGCGTCGGTGCGGTCGCTCAACGGGAGCTTTGCGGCTGCGGCGGTTTTCTCATCGAGAGAGCTGAAGGGACTTGAAGGACCTAAGGGACTCAAAGGGCTGCCTGCAGAGGCGTCGTCTGAGGCTTCAGTTCCTTTCGTCCTTTTGGTCCCTTCGGTCCTTCGCTTTCCCATATACGCAATCCGAAAAATCCGCCCGCTGCTGCGATCCGGCTTATAGGTGTGACACTCGCCGGTATCGGACCAGTCGCTGACATAGATCGCGCCGTCAGGACCGGTTCTCAGAGTGACTCCCATGAACCACGGATCGCCTGAGATCATGAAGTCCGGTCCGTGACTGGCGACATAGCCCGAGCCCGACCTCTTCAAGATGTCGTTGTTGATCCGCCGGCCATGCACGTTGCACATGAAGACGCTGTTGCGATACCGCTCGGGAAAGGCACCGCCCAAATAGATGAGCGTGCCGCAATGCGCGTGACCGCCGCCCATCGCGAGCGTCTCGGGAGTCTCGCCGCGCATCGCCTTCGGCTGATTGACCGGGTAGTGCAAGTGGTCGGCGATCGTCGCGATCCGCTCGTAGGCATAGAGGCTCGACGGACGATTGCGCCACGGCTCGTAATGAGCCCCCTGAATCACATGAAACAAATGAGGGTTCACGCAGTTCGAGACGAAGCATTGCCCATAGTCATCGAAGTCGACGCCCCAGGGATTAGTTGTTCCATCCGCGAAGTTCTCGAACACGAGCTTCGTCGGATGAATGCGACACACACCGCCGTCGGAATGCACTCGCTTCTCAGACGGAGTTCCCGGCCTCCCGACATTCGAAGGGCTCGTGCGACCGTGCCCGAAGTAGAGCCAACCATCGGGCCCCCAAGTAAAACCGTTCGCGAGATTGTGCCGACTCTCCTTGTAGCCAAAGCCATCGAACAGCACTTCCGGCGGCCCATCCGGCACGTCATCGCCGTTCTTATCCGGGATGAAATAGAGGTTCGGCACCGACATCACCCAGTAGCCACCAAAGCCATACTCGATACCGGTTGCGTAGTTGAGCCCCTCAAAGAACACCGTCCGAGTCTCATGCCGTCTGTCGCCATCTTTGTCTTCAAGAATGACAACGCGGTCCTTCCCGGTTGGCTGCCACTCACCGTAGTTGAAGACTTCGAGCGCGATGATGCGTCCGCGATCGTCAAAGCAGAACGAGACCGGCTGAGTGATGTCCGGCTCCGCAGCGACGAGCGACACCTTGAAGCCCTCCGGCACGATCATGCTCTTCACGACCAACTCAGGCACAAGCGGCGCCGGAGTGCGATCCGCCGCGAAGCTCGAAGCCGCCACGAGCAAGCTCAACAACAATGCAATGCCGCGCATCCAAAGGACTCCTCTTGAGTGTGCCATCCACCTGAAAGGCCATAGGACCGATAGGACGGATAAGACTGATGGGACCAATGCCGAGATCACGCACTCATTAAACCCAACAGTCCCATCGGACTCATGACAAGCACTGATCTACCTCAGCCACAGATCCAAAACTCCGACGGCAAACAACCCGATGCTCACAACGGCGTTGACGTTGAAGAACGCGATGTTGACTCGCGTGAGATCGTCGGCGCGGACCAGCGTGTGTTCGTAGATCAGCAGCAACGAGACCGCGATCACTCCGACTAAGAAGACCGTGCCCAGTCCGGCGAAGTGCCAGAAGACGAACAGCGCGGCGATCGTCAGCAAGTGGCTCAGGAGTGCAATTCTTAATGCACCCTTCACGCCCCAGCGAGCGGGCACGCTGTGTAAGCGGCGCTCGCGATCGAAGTCCGCGTCCTGACACGCATAGATGATGTCGAAGCCCCCGACCCAGAAGAAGATCACGGCGCCGAGCAGCGCGGGCTCGACGGCGATCTCGTCTCGCACCGCGATCCAGGCGGCAATCGGCGAGAGCATCAGCGCCAGCGACAACCAATAGTGGCACCACTGCGTAAAGCGTTTCGCGTACGAGTACCCCAACAAGAACGCGAGCACCGGCACCGACAAAATGATCGGCAGTCGCTTCGGCCAGAAGATCAGCGTCGACGCAATGAAGGCCAGCGAGCACACGATCGTGAAGGCTCGCACGAAGCCGATCGGCAAAAGGCCTGCCGGGATATGTCGCTTCTCGGTGCGCGGGTTATCGCCATCGAACATGTGATCGGCGACGCGATTGAAGGCCATTGCCGCTGACCTCGCGAAGACCATGCAGAGCAAGATGCCGACCAGATCCTGCCAGCGAAACTCAGTGCCCTCACGCTGCCAAGCAAGGATCGCAGCCAGCAGTGCAAACGGCAGTGCGAAAATTGTGTGGCTAAATCGAATGAGCCCGAGCACATGCTTGACGCGCGCCAGCAATCCCAACGGCGAGACAGTCTCGTTCTGGTGACAAGCAGCATTCACAGGGTGATCTCGTTGACGCAAAGACCAAGAAACCGCACTCCGCTCCAGCGATATCACCACCAACTCCTGAGGCAAACAGTGATTCGACCAGAACGGTCTCTCAAACCGAGATAGTACGATTCTCCATGTCCACCAGAAGTACAAGTCGCTCGCTCACTGCCGCCACTAAATCAACTTGGGCTTACTTGAAACGGCATCCGCAACATCGCATCGCGCGATTGCATACGTATTGCTGGAACCCATCTAAAAACATCAGGCGCATCAATTGCAGCACCTGAAGTAAGCCGTACCGACTCGCGACAGTTGGCGCAACAAACTCAAGGCCAGCACTCAAGCGATGACGATCTTCTGTTTGCTTATTTCTTTTAGGAACCGTTTCACAGCCATAGTTGATCGCACAGACTCAGCTACGGAGCATCTCGAAACGAAAACGCCTCGTCAGACGGTCATTCTGACGAGGCGTTTGAAGGGGTGGCTAACCGGATTCGAACCGGCGACATCCAGAACCACAATCTGGCGCTCTAACCAACTGAGCTATAGCCACCGTGGACCGCCGCAACGGTCAATGTATGAGGTAAGTTAGTTTTGACCTACTAGGCTTGCAACCTTCGACACCTGACTCGGATTAATGGTTCAACGTGGCTGACAATCACCACATCGCCGAGCCGGTAGGACGTGGACTCATCTCAGTTTGGCATATTGAATCGTTCTTGGCCGTCACGGGTGCAAAGAGCTTTGAAAATCTTGAAATCAAGAGTCTTTGAAAACGTTCGCGATGAACCGTCACAAAATCCAACGACGACAATCTCTGGATGCCAAGCTCCGAAACCAAAGAAATGACCCGACTGGCCCGCATTGAGGTAGGTGTCGAAAGCCGCTGGAGCCGCCGACGGATTTGCCCCGTCCTTACCCCAATCAGGGACGTCATTAGCGTCGTCGTCAGCAGCACGGGCGCAACAACTGTTACCATCCCCCCAGAAGCCAAACAGGGATTCGCCAAACATCAACGTGTTCGACTCACCATCGCGTGCAATGTCCCTGTAGGTCACTGAGCTATCACGATAGAGCACGCCGTTAGTCGTCGCATTGGAACCACTTCCCGGTCGGGGACTGGTTCCGCTGTTCGCTCGATACGTTAGATAGGCGAAACCACCGAGCGCAGTCCCGGCGATGGCCGGTGGACGAGTTGATGGCAGCGCTGCGCTGGGGCAGACATAGGATGGAATCTCGACTTGAACGGCACTCTGATTATTCGGCGACGTCTTTGGTTCATTGTAGTTGATGTTAACGGTCCCCTGCCCCATCTGCGGTAAGACGAAGCAAGCCCAGGTGTATTCACTCGAATAGACCCAATCGTTGATCGAAACGATTGGCGGCGGTCCAGCTGTCGTCGATGTCCCCAATGAAATCGACGCAGCCATTGGAAAGCTTTGAATGCTTGTCGGCGCCACCACATTCGTAATCAACCCCGGCGGAAACGTCTTGTGCGTGTCCGCATAGTTGCTAGTCGCCAAGACAATTTGCTTCATGTTGTTGATACACTGAGTTCGTCGGGCAGACTCGCGAGCACTTTGCACTGCTGGAATCAGAATCGCAGCCAACACAGCGATGATGGCAATTACCACTAATAATTCGATCAACGTAAAACCCGCCCGACGAGGGGCGATGGGGGCTCGTACAAACGTCCGCATGACGACTCCAACTTCCGAAAGAGAACTTGGCTTGCTCCCATCCCAGAGGCCGCGGCAAGCATTGAACTAACATTGATGGCGAACCTGACTGACGCTGCGTGCAGGCTATCAGGGCACTAAAATTGAATCAATTCGGGCCGTTTTGATGTGCCCCGTAATCGAGTTTGACATTCAAACTCAACGATGACTCCGCCCCTCAAGACGACTACCTCCACGACAGCATCAACGTTACGACAACAGCCAGCACAACAGCCACGCATACCGCAATTCGTCGATCAACAATATGGCCAGAGTCCCCCCAGCCGAAGTGTCTCCCTTGACCATGCCATAGCCACAAGCCCGTTGGAACGGTCGTGATTCCAAACAGCCAGAGGGTCCAGATCGGCGAATTAAGGAACAGCATCTCGCGGGCATCTCCGATGGACTCGAACGAACCGATGCCGATGTAAGCGCCGTTGGCAATTAAACAAAATCCGGCCCAAAAACGTCCGAGAAAGGCGACATCCGACATCCACATCCGAAATGCCAACCACAGCCACACCGGCAACAGCACTCCTAGGATCGGCCCGGCCCATACCACCCACAAGGGATGTGGATTGGGATCTACATCGGTGCGTGATATTGCCAGCGGATGCAACACGATCTTCGTCACCGAACCACCAGATAAAGCCGCCGCCAACACATGACCTACTTCGTGTGCAGCCAACATCAAAAGCCAACACAACGGTAAGAACGTGCCGATCAGCAAGCATTGCGCGCCGCGTTGCGAGCCCATTGCCTGCCCCGTCATAACATTGACTCCGACAGACTCTCAGTGAATCAGGATGAACTCATTGGAGTTCAAGTAAGCCCAGAACAAATCTTGCAACGCCGCAGTTAAAGCAGTGCCACGGTCGATGCTGGCAGGACGCTGACTCGCATGTTCACGAATCAGAGATCTCACCGCCTTGAGTTCGTCGGCAGTTGGCTTACGAGAGAGTGCAGCCATTGCAATCGCTTCGATCTTACTATCGTCAGTCCCCTTTGAACGCATGACTTGCTCAAGGTAAGTGCCTTTATTCGCCTTAAGGGCATGTTGCACTAGCTCACCATTCATCATCATCAACGCTTGCGGAATCGTGCCGTCAAAGAGGTCAGCCTCGTCATTCTCGTCCGTTTCAAACGAGCGCACGAACTGCTCCAACCATTGCTGGCGCCGCTGCTCAACCTCTTCCCAATTCGAGCCAAATGCTTGTCGAGCATCAGTTGCGACCAGCAACGAGTCAAAGGCTTGCTCGACCGTCATTCGCTTCACATAGGTGCGACTGAAAAGCGGTTCGACACCCAGCGATGGATCATCGCGATACTCGCCCGAGCCCAAACGACTCGAGAGTCGATAAGTCTGCGTACGGGCAATCCAGCGCATTAACTGTTTGACGTCGAAACCGCTGCTCACAAACTCGCGAGTCAACCGGTCGAGAATCGCCGGATGGCTGATACGAGCATGCGGTCCCATATCGTCAACCTGTGAGGTAAAGGCGGCTCCCATAAAATGCTGCCACATGCGATTCACAAAAGCCCGCGCCACCTGCGGCGAGTCGCCCTGACTCATCAATTTGGCTAACTCGCCTCGCAGATTTGAAGACTCGGTACTCACTGGTTCGCCGTCGTATCTCGGATACGCAGCCTTCATGATCCCATTACGCATCTCATAATAGATGGCACCAGGATGAGGATTATGAACAAGCACAGCTTCACGGACTTTGGAATTACCGGCCTTGGGACGATCAACAACCTTGATGTCCTTAAAGAAGCTGTTGAAAGACCAGAACGAGTCCTGCTTCAAGTCATTGAAAGGATGATCGTGGCATTGAGTGCATTGCACTTGCTGACACAAAAAGAGCTTGGCCGTTATCGCCGTCGCGGGCACCGCTTGGTTATTGAGATGCGCGACTAAGAAATTCGCGGCTCCGTTCTCTTCAGTACTGCCCTCGGCGGAGACTATGTCACCGACCACTTGATCCCAACCGCGATTCCGAGCGAATGCTTCACGTAAGAAACGCTGCATCGCGGGACGATTGACTTGCCTCGGATTCGTACGACCGATCAGCAAGTTGGTCCAAATGGTCGTCCAGTTGCGGACATAGTCCTCGTGGTCAAGCAAGTCATCGATCAGCAATTCATGCTTGTTGGGACGCTTGTCGACAACGAAGTCACGAACTTGCTTGGCACTCGGAATATGGCCAACGACGTCCAGGTAGGCTCGCCGTACCCACTCACTGTCATCAGCAACAGAGGCCGGTCGCTGCTCATTGTCGTCCCAAACGCGTTGCAGTTCCGCGTTGATGAACGCCACGAGCGACTCGTTCGAACCGGCCTTAAAAACCGGATCAATGGTCGTCTTAGGATGAGCCTCGACGACGACCTTCGGCTCACTTGATCCCTCTGGCCGCTCATCGGTCTTTGAGATCCGATCATTGTGGAGGTCGAGTGCTAAAGGCTCGGTCGACCGTTCCTCATTCGCCACGCGTTCCAGCGTGATCGACCCGTGCGACAGACTAGGTGACACGACATGGGGCTGCGGCTCAATACGAACAACGTCGTTGTTGCTGCGTCCTCGAAACAGTCCCCACGCCAACGCCACCACAAGAACAGTGGCGGCAAGAGATAACCGCGACAACCAGTTCCGCTGCGGTGGAATCTCGGATTCGACTTCCGCCAATCGAACTACCGCAGGGTGTCCTAGCTTCGTCGGCGAGGCAGATGGCGCATTGTCACCGCCTAACGCTGCATTCCAGTGCAATAATCCATGCAAATCCACGTAACGAATATACGTACGCCGAGCGGCGACGTCATCGCGCACCAATTGCTCCAGTCGTTGGAACTGCTTGAGCGAGATTCGCTCTTCGAGCAGCAACTCCAACAACTCCAGCACTTCAGTGTTGGTCTCAGGAGCACTCATGGCACGGGGTCTCACAACTTCTCGGCAGTAAGCCGCCGAGTCACACATTCAAACAACGTCTTCCGAATACGACTGAAGGACTGATAAACAGAATTCGCAGGCCGACCGATCGACTCGGCAACTGAGTTCCCGCGATTGCCGGGCTCATAGCGCTGCTCGATCAATTCTCGATCTTGCGGACGCAACTTCTTCAAGCACTCCTGCAAGGCCGAGCGTCGCACGTCGAGTTCATCCTGCGATTCTTCGGACTCTTCCGCGATCACTCCAATCAACTCATCAGAAAAGCGCAACTTCGAATGCCGCTTCTTATCGCGATAGGCTAAGACTTCGAACTTCGCGATCTGAAAGGCCCAGGCAATAAAGTTTGTGCCCAGCTTAAACTGCGAGTACTTCGACCAAATGACAACATTTGTCTCTTGCAGGATTTCCTCAGCGTCATCGGGATTTCCAACGAGCGCCAAGATGTGCAAGAACAGTCGTCGCTGATTGCGGCTAAAGAGTTGCACAAACTCTTCGCCCGGCATGCTGACCGTCGGTGATGGAGGCACTGCGGAACTCACGACGCGCGTCTCTCAAAAAGCACAGCGGACACAGCAGGCTTCACCTTGTCCGGATATGAAACGCGGGAGCCATTTGGCTCCCGCGTCACGCAAACTGAATCACTCGGCGCCAGGTTAGCCGATCAATTCAGCGATCGGAGTCCCGCCATTCGCGATCTTCATCGGACGACCATTCTTCGAGGTGTGAACAATGCTCGTCGGAATGCCCATCGCGTGAGCGACCGTCGCCCAAATGTCGCCCGGTTGGTAGGTCTTGGTGGTACAAGCGATGCCGTCAGCGTCAGTCGCACCAACCGCTTGCCCGTTCTTCAGACCACCACCACCGATCATCACGCTCCAACTCGCAGCCCAGTGGTCGCGACCGACATCTTGATTGATACGCGGCGTACGAGCGAACTCGCCCATCCACACCAACGTAACGTCGTTAATCATGCCGCGTTGCTTAAGGTCAGTGACCAAGCCACCAATGGCTGCGTCCAGAACGGGCAACCTCTGAGTCTTCAAAGTGTTGAAGACGTTGTTGTGTAAGTCCCAGCCACCCAGTTCGACTTCAATGAAGGGCACACCAACTTCGACGAGTCGACGAGCCATGAGCAAACTACGAGCGAAGGCATTGTTGGCTCCCATGCCCATCCCCATACCACCTCCAGCACCGCCAAGCCCGTACAACTCCTTCGTCTTCTGATCTTCCTTGTCAACATTGAAGGCTTCCATCTGCTTCGAAGTCATCAAGTTGACGGCCTTCGAATAGACATCCTTATGCGACTGCGGAAGTTCACCACGCTTTGAGTCGATGAAGTTCTTCTCGATAACCCCCAGCATGTTGAGCCGTTGGTTCATACGACTTTCAGTGATCTCACCGGTGTCCGCGTTGCGGATGCGACCGTTGTTGTCAACGACGAACGGAGCGTTCATCTGACCAAGATAGCCAGGGCTGCCAGCACCACCACCAATCGAGATGAACCCTGGGATCTCCAGATCCTTACGCTTCGAACCGGCCTCGTGGGCAATGACAGAACCAAAGACCGGATGAACCACGGTCGGATTCGGCACATAGCCCGTGTGCATGTAATAGCGACCACGACCGTGATCGGCTTCGCGGGTGCTCATCGAGCGAACGATCGACAGATTATCGAACACAGCGGCCGTCTTTGGCATGTGCTCACTGATCTGCACGCCTCTGGCGGCGGTGTCGATCGGCTTAAACTCACCACCATTCTTTGAGCCAGGCTTTAAATCCCAGATGTCAATCGTCGGGGGTCCACCACCCATCCACATCAGGATACACGCTTTTTGGTTCTTTTTGGCCGTCGCAGCATTGGCTTGAACGTGGCGAATAAATTCCAGAGTCGGAACCGTCGCAGCCGCAGCCGCCATGTGCCGCATGAAGTGGCGGCGAGACATTCCGTCAGGAGTAGGGAGAAGCATTCGTGCCCTTTCCAAAGAGTGAGAAGAGTCAATGACCCGGTTGGCGACCAGCGAAACTAAGGCATGCCTATGGAAGCCGCAAGCTGTCGGTCTCGGCTCGCGAACTTGTTCGCACATCATCCTTGAGCCACCGCAGACACCCAATATCACTGACGCGAGACAAAAAACGTTCGACGCGATTTTGGGACGGCTCTCACAGATTTCTTCGACCGCATGCCAAGGCCGATAAATCCGCGAGCCAACTCAGGCAAAATTCGACAAATTCACACAAAAAAACAGCAATACAACCACTTGAACCATGAAACGTCTGCGGTCCGCGCAGCGGATGCGTTGATCGATAACCCAAAACATTGCGATTCTTACTCTGCCACGAGTGCCCTCAAATTGCAGGAATGCTGGCTGATATCAATGCTTCTCAATCGAACGGGTACGGTCGCCCGACCGCGACCTGCTTCACCGTCGGTTCTTCTGTTCGTGTCGAAGGAGTCGCCTATGTCGGCGCGCGTCATTTTTGTTTTGGGATTAGCTTTTGGATGGGGGTTCGGGTTTGTTTCTTCGGGATTGAGTGCAGAGCCGCTCGATCCCCAGATTCCTAAGGTTGCCAAGCTGCCGCCGATCGTTGCTCCCAAACCCGTTGATTATGACCGAGTGACCTTTCGTGCCGCTCCAAAACCACTGCTTAAGTCCGCTACGACTCACGATTGGACGAGTTTTCTCGGGCCGACTCATAACGGTGTTTCGACTGAGACGAAGCTCCTCAAAAAATTTCCGAAAGGCGGCCCCAAGGTCGTTTGGGAATTAAGTAAGGGCATTGGCTACGCCTCACCGAGCATCCAAGGCGAGTACCTCGTTTATCCGCATCGCTTGAAGAACGAAGTGATCGTTGAGTGCCTGCATCCCGAGACCGGCAAGAAATATTGGGAGCATCGGTACGAGACCGAGTACGAGGACCGCTACGGCTATGGCAGTGGCCCGCGGGCCAGCCCCGTCATCGATGGCGACTTCGTGTACCTGCTCGGCGTCGAGGGTCAGTTCACATGTCTCGAACTCAAAACTGGGCGAGCGGTTTGGTCGCGCTCGATTAATAAAGAGTTCAAGGTGCCGCAAGACTTCTTTGGCACGGTTGGCACTCCCGTGCTGATGAGCGACGTGCTGATCGTCAACGTGGGTGCTCCGGGCGGACCGTGCGTTGTCGGTTTTAATAAGCGCAACGGGCAAGTGGTGTGGCGCGCCGGCCACAGGTGGGGCCCCAGCTATGCTTCGCCTATGCCAGGTATCATCCATGGCCAACCCCGAGCGTTTGTCTTCGCGGGCGGAGACAGCACACCTCCAACCGGAGGGTTGCTGTCGATTGATCCGAAGAATGGCAACGTCGACTTCGAGTTTCCCTGGCGGAGCAAAAAATACGAGTCGGTCAACGCATCGTGCCCGGTTGTCATTGGCAACAACGTCTTTATTTCAGCGACCTATCGCACCGGCAGCGCGTTGCTGAAGATCGGTCCGGATTTCAAGCCGACGACTGTTTGGACTCTGCGCGATACCGAGCACAACGAGACCGACGATGCCGTCGGCTTGCACTGGAACACAGCAGTACATCACGACGGCTACCTGTATGCGTTTGACGGACGCAACGAGCCCGATGCCTCGATGGTCTGCTTCAGCTTGAAGGACGGCAAAGTCGCCTGGCGAAAAATCCCTGAATGGAAAGACGACATCACCCTCAATGGCCGGACTCAGTCGCTTGAGATGAGCACGCTGCGCGGCAACCTGATGCGAGTGGATGGCCGCTTCCTTTGCCTCGGTGAATACGGCCATCTGCTTTGGCTCGATCTCACACCGCAGGGCTACAAAGAACTCGACCGAGCAACATTGTTTCTCTCACGGGATACTTGGGCGTTGCCAGTGCTCAGTCGCGGCTTGCTCTATGTGAGCCAGAACAATCCGGACTTGCTCAATAAGATCAGCCCGCGTTTGCTGTGCTACGACCTGCGTGGGACAGACTCCGAGTAATTGGCTCGCTCAACAATTATCGCCTGCAGCCGACGTCCAACGTGTGACGTTTGGCTTTCCTTGAAGTGATCGGCGCGATGCGAATGGCAGAAGTCAGACACAAAGTTTTCATCGTCGGCGCTGGACCGGGAGATCCGGGACTGATCTCGGTCAAAGCCATTGAGTGCCTCCGGCAAGCGGATCTTGTGCTCTATGACGGGCTCGTGAATCCGCTGCTACTGACGCATACGCGCGCCACGTGCGAACGAACTTGCCGTGCAGCGAGCCCGACCGGTCGCCATATCCCACAAGCCGAAATCAACGAGCGTCTCGTGCTGGCCGCGAAGCAAGGGCTCCGCGTTGTCCGACTCAAGGGTGGTGACCCGTTCATCTTTGGACGCGGCTCGGAGGAGGCCGCGTATCTGCGAGCCCACGGCATCGACTTCGAACTCGTGCCCGGCATCACCGCCGCCGTTGCTGCCGGCGAGTACGCCGGATTCTCACTGACGCATCGCGAGCAGGCCTCGCAGGTCACATTCATTACCGGGCATGAAGCTCCGGACAAGCCCGACAGTCGCGTGGACTACGAGCTGCTCGCGAAGCTTCCGGGCAGTCTCGTTTTCTATATGGGCTTGGCTCGTTTGCCGGAGATCGCTAGCTCACTGCTGAAACATGGCAAGTCGCCGCAGACGCCCGCCGCCGTTATCAGTCGCGCGACGACTCCCCTGCAACGCACCGTCATCGCACCGCTGGCCGAACTTCCGGATGCAGTTCGCGCCGCTCGTTTGCACGCACCGTCGTTGATCGTGATTGGCGAGTGTGTGCAGCAACGCGAGCAACTCCAGTGGTTCGAACACCGACCGTTGTTCGGCCAACGGATCGGAATCACTCGGGCCGAGAGTCAATCGGACCCGGCGATCGCTCGCGCCATCGCGCTCGGCGCGCAGCCGGTGTTGATGCCCATCATTCGTATTGAACCGCCGAGCGATTGGTCGCTCGTGGATGCGACACTCGGTCGTCTGAGCGACTTTCAATGGAGCATCTTCACCAGCGTCAATGGCGTGGAAGCCTTCTTGAGCCGTTTATGGGAGCGAGAGTTTGATCTGCGCGCCGTCGGGCACATGAAGTTCGCCGCGATTGGTCGCGCAACAGCCGAGGCCCTCGCACGGTTTCATCTGCGAGCGGACGTTGTGCCCGAGAAATTTCGAGCGGAAGAACTCGCGGCCGCACTGGCTCCGCATGTCGCCGGCCAACACGTCTTGTGGGCACGAGCCAGTCGCGGTCGCGATGTCTTGCCGACCGAACTCCGCGCCGCTGGCGCGACGATCGAAGAATTGGTCGTCTATCAAAATCTCGATGTCGAAGCATTGCCGGATGAGGCTTTGCAATTGATCGAATCTGGCGAGCTGAACTGGATTGGACTTAGCAGTCCCTCCATTGCCCGCGGCCTCGCCCGGCTGATTCCCGACAGTCTACGTCCACGATTGGGAGAGACCACGAAGCTCGCCGCGATTAGTCCGGTCACCGCGCAGGCCGCTCGCGAAGTCGGACTGGCAATTAACGTCGAAGCAACCGAGTTCACATGGGACGGTCTCTTTGCCGCGATCGAACGTACGGAGCGTTGATCGCTGGCCGCCGGGCCCACCCGATCGACAGACAAGATCGTTCGCCGCATGTCCGTCGCTTGCATGTCTTCGATTGATGAGCGAAACCCGTTGAGCACGCGGTCTCGTGGCGAGATCGCTCGCAGTTTCCCCACCATGACGGACCGACAACGAACCACTGTGGGACACGTTCTCAACGTGCTTGTTTTCAAAAGAGATAAGCACTTTGAAAACGTGTTCCACGAACTTTGTCGGCAACGTCCAGTTAGAATGGAGACGAACATGCGAAAGATTTCTCGACTCGGATGGATGCTCGGCGCCGCGCTAATGACGTGCGGGCTCAGTGCAAACGCGGCGGATCAATGGGGGCTTGCTCAAGGCAAAGTCGAACTGAAGTCAGCCGGACCGCTCGCTTTCGGGCCGGACGGGATCTTGCTCGTCGGTGACACACAAGCGGCGACCGTCGTCGCTGTCGCGACTGATGATCACAAGGGAGAGCCCGCGAAGACCAACATCAACATCGAGAAGCTCAATGAGCAAGTCGCCGGTCTGCTCAACACAAAGGCCGATGTGAAGATTGCGGATATGGTCGTCAATCCGCAGAGCGGCAACGTCTATCTCTCGGTCTCGGCGGGCGATCAAGTGGCTCTCGTTCGTATCGACGCAAAGGGCGCGTTGAGCAAGCTCGACTTGAACAACGCTCGCTCTTCAAAGGTCGCGCTGCCGAATCCGCCCGAGGACAAAGTCGTCGGTGAAGGACCGCGTAAAGCCAATCGTCGCGCCGAGTCGATTACGGATCTCGCTTATGTCGAAGGCAAAGTCATCGTCTCGGGTTTGACGAGCGGTGCGTCTCCATCAGCCGTGCGCGAGATCGTCTTCCCGTTCAAAGACGCCGATCAGGGCACGCCGATCGAGATCTATCACGGAGCGCACGGCAAGCTCGAAGACTACGCCGTCGTGCGGACGTTCGTGCCCTTCACCATCGGCGGCGAGCCGTCATTGCTCGCGGGCTTCACCTGCACGCCGCTCGTGAAGTTCCCGCTCAGCAGCATTGAGAAAGGTCAGAAGACGCGCGGCACGACCGTCGCGGAACTCGGCAACCGCAACCGTCCGCTCGACATGATCGTCTACAAGAAGGACGGCAAAGATTTCTTGTTGATGGCGAACAGTGCTCGCGGCGTGATGAAGATCAGCACGGAGAACATCCAACGTCCGGATGGAATAACTGCTCCAGTCACGGGCGGCGGCCTCGCCGGGCAAGCGTATGAGACAGTCGCCGCATGGCAGGGAGTCGTGCAGCTCGACAAGTTGAACGACACGCACGCCGTCGTGCTCATGCAAGCCGAAGGCGGCGCGGTGAGTTTGAAGACGGTTGCTCTGCCGTAGGTCATTCGGATGGCATCAAGCGAGCGGATGTGTGGGGCATCCGCTCGCAAGTCCGAGACGTTTAACCGCAAGCCTCTGGCGAGCGCGTGCAATCCGCGAATCGATCAACACCGGCGGCTCGATCCGATGCTGATCTCTCCGAGAATGATGTCGCTGGTTCGGGAGATGCCGCCGAAACGCGCTCGCCAGAGGCTTGCGGTTAAACGTCAAGTTGTGTTTGAGAGAGGAGCTACTCATGCGAAGCCTGCTGTTGCTGCTAGCCGCTCTGCTGCCGATTTCGGCAACTGCTGCTGAGCCTCAGAAGCCGACGGAACCGATCGTGCTCTTCAATGGCAAAGACTTGAGCGGCCTCAAGAGTTGGCTGCGTGAGTCGAAGCACGACGACCCGCAGCATGTATTTCGTGTGACAGACGGCTTGCTGCACATCACCGGCGAGGGCTTCGGCTATGTCGGCACAGAGACCGCTTACTCGGACTTTCATCTCGTCGTTGAGTATCGCTGGGGCAAGAAGACGGACGGCGGCAAGTACGTCCGCAACTCCGGGATCATGCTGCATTCGACCGGACCGGACGGCAGCGCGAACGGCACATGGGCGGCGTCGATCGAGTGTCAGTTAGCTCAAGGTTGCGTCGGGGACTTGATCGTCATTCGCGGCAAGGATGAGAAAGGCGAAGTCATCCCCGTCAGCGTGACGACCGAAACCGAAGTCAGTCCCGACAAGAAGCGCCATCGTTGGAAAGCAGGCGGCGAGCTGAAGTCGTTCCCGCCGACACGCAGTCAACTTTGGTGGTCGAAG
>Ga0172376_10005040_pt1 | contig 14856 bp, 13 predicted proteins | sample Lak35m_FD_121114 | JGI IMG/M metagenome (GOLD analysis project Ga0172376, IMG submission 121114) | Freshwater microbial communities from Kabuno Bay, South-Kivu, Congo - kab_092012_35m | ecosystem: Environmental > Aquatic > Freshwater > Lake | place: Democratic Republic of the Congo: South-Kivu...
CGCAAACCCGCCTGGTCCCCGGAGAGATTGCGGAGTCAGAACTACTGCTGTCATCTCTCCGTGATCCGCTCCGAACTGATGAGGGAATTGGGTGGCTTCCGAACCGGATACGACGGATCACAGGATTTCGATTTGATTCTTCGCATCACCGAACGCGCCCAGGAAATTGCGCACGTTCCCGAGATTCTTTATCACTGGCGTGTCGTCCCCGGATCGACCGCAGGAGACGCCGGGGCGAAACCGTACGCCATCGAAGCAGCCCGCCGAGCAGTATCCGAGCATCTCGATCGGTTGGGAATCGATGCCGATGTCACCGTCACGCCAGACTTGTACCTCAAGTCCACACGCCGTCTGTCTCGATGTCCTCTAGTAAGCATCATCATCCCGACCTGCGGGTCCAGGAAGCGTGTATGGGGACGAGAGGCAGTCCTCGTCGAAACCGCAGTAGCAAGCATCATCCAACGAAGTACGTACGAGAACTACGAGATCGTCATCGTCTACGACGATCCGCTCACACCTGACGATGTCATTGATCGTCTACGTCACATCGCCGGAGATCGCTTGAGGCTGGTCCCCTACCGGAAATCTTTCAACTTCTCCGAAAAGTGCAACTTGGGAGTCGTTTCATCAAGTGGCGAATACGTTGTTCTCCTCAACGATGACACTTCGATTCAATCACCCGGCTGGATCGAAGGACTAATCTGCTACTTCGTCGAGCCCGACGTCGGCATGGTTGGACCGAAGCTCTTGCTCGAGGACGGTCGGATTCAAAGCGCCGGCCACTTCAATAAGGAAGGGCCCAACAATGTTGCGTTTGGCCACCACGCTGATGATCGAGGACCATTCAGTGTTCTTCAGATTGCGGCGGAACGAAGTGGATTGACAATGGCCTGTACCGCCATACCTCGGAGGATTTACAATCACGTCGGGGGGCTGTCACCTGAATATCCACGGGCGTTCAATGACGTGGACTTCGGAAACAAGCTTTGGTTGCTTGGGTATCGAATGATCTGGAACCCCCATGTCGTCATCCACCATTTCGAGTCGGCTACTCGTAATCCCAGTGTTTCTCCAAAGGAGATCCACAGGATGTGGGAGCGATGGGGTTACATGGTCAATGGACGAGACCCTTTCCTACCATGGTTCAGCTCAGCCATCCACGGAATTGATCACGACAGCATCTCCTGAGAGGAAGAAATGTTTAGTCGCACAAAACTGTCAGATCGCCAGAGGAAATCCTGGGAGAATGACGGCTTCGTCATTGTCAAGAACTGCTTTGATGCAGAGACGATGAAGTCAGCAAGGATCTTCCTCGATGAGCTCTGGACAAATCGAGCGAGAGCGCAGAGCCCTCTAACCATTGATGCATTTCTCGGTACAAATGACGCAAGATCAGGTCGTCAACACTTCAAGGATGTACCCGACGATGCGCGGTCTTTCGTCTACAAGTTGAACGACGCTTATCTCGAGTCTTCCTTCATCCGAGACCTGGCTCTCGATCGAAAGCTCGGGAAAACTCTGTCTGAACTGGTGGGCGAGGAACCTTGCATCTGCAACTCGTTGATTTTCGAGCGGGGCTCCCAGCAAAACTTGCACCGTGACACTTACTACATGCCGCCTCCCGAGGGGAGCACGTTGATAGCCACCTCAATCTGCTTGGAAGACGTGGACCCCGATGCTGGTCCCGTTCAATACGTTCCCGGTTCGCATCGTCTCACCCCTTATCGAAATCCTGAGGGTGGACGACACGTCAGATCCCAATTCGACCAGATCGAAGCCGACATTCAGATGGAACAAAAGCTCACGGGTCATCCTCGCGACCCGGAGATCTTTCTCGGAAACGCAGGGGACGTCCTCGTTTGGCATGAGGAATTGGTCCACGGTGGAACTCCAATACGCAACATGAACCTCACACGTAAATCGCTTGTAACTCACTACTGGGGTGCCAGTTCGGTCAACGTGGATCAACGTCGTCGACACAACTCTGGGTGGTACTTGAAGCGCGACCAACAAAGAGTCTGAAGCCCTCACCAGGAGGTGGTCTGATCAACAGGAGCAAGCTAGACGAGTCTCATTCGAAAGGCGACTTCCGGAAATCCGATCCCAAGCGCGAGCGCTGATAGCGCGCACGGTGAATTGCAATGGTCCTAGACTGCTTTGACCAGTAGGGAGAAACCGCTCGTGCAAAAGCAAGGCCTTCAATTGATTGTGACAGCCTTCTTCGCAGCGGTTGTTGTTTCGTACCTCATCAGACTGACCAGAACCCAGAGGCTCTCTTTCCGATTTGCTGTTGGATGGATTTCGTTCTGTCTCTTGGTCGCGCTTGGATCACCCTTGCTCCCGCTTGCCATCCCGGTGTCCAAGTTTGTAGGGGTAACACCCGGGGTTGTTCTGCTCGTCGCATCAGTAGCCGTGCTGACCGCAATCTCGATTCAACTCTCGGTTTCTATCTGCAAATTGCAAAGACAAATCGAGGTTCTTTCAGTGGAGGTTGCGTTGGCAAAGGTCAAGTCGTCGCACGGAAATGAGCAGGAGTCATGTTGACTCCTGCTTCCAAGCTTCTGTTGCTTGTTCCTGCGTTCAACGAAGAAAGAAACATCTTTGAAGTTGTTGTCCGAGCAATCTCTTCGGGCTTCGATGTACTTGTTGTCAACGATGGCTCCACAGATGACACGTCGGTCATCGCTAGTCGCGCAGGAGCTCGAGTTATCTCCCTTCCATTCAATCTCGGAGTGGGAGTTGCCCTCCGTTGTGGTCTCTTGTTTGCGGTTCGCAACGGGTACCAAGTAGTTGCGCAATGCGACGCGGATGGGCAACATCCACCCGAAGAGGTCCGCACCCTGCTGACCGAATTGAAGACAAGCGGTGCAGATATGGTTCTTGGGAGCCGCTTTCGTGATTCCGATCAATTGACAATGAAGGTTTCCAGTCTTCGTCGGTTAATCATGCGTTTGCTAGCACGGTCAGCCTCAAAGGCGTGCAGGACAAGAATCACTGATTCAACGAGTGGATTTCGGGTGTTCGGGGAACCGCTCTTGACAGAGCTCTCGACCAAGATGCCGTCCTACTATCTTGGCGACACTTACGAAGTGTTGGTTGCAGCAGGTCGAGCTGGGTACAAGGTTCGAGAGATACCGGTGCGCTTCCTAGATCGTCAACACGGTGTCTCCAGCGCATCGAGCGTCTATGCAGCAAGGCAGACGATCAAGGCCTTGTTGACTGTGTTGCTTCGCGTGAATGTAAAGCTTGCCAAGATTACGGATTGATCTCGTAGATCTGTCTGTCAATCCCCTGCCACAGGAATGAACCCCTCAAGGTCAGACATTCCAATTCAAGGGGCACAAGCGAAATGATCCATGTGACTCCAAGATCCAGGATCTCTCGCGAGCAGGGATAAGCGGTGATTCTGACGAAATCGAATTCACCGGTGATTTGAATCGGCTGTTCGGGTGAAGTAGACCATCCAAAGACCACGTAACTAGCCCCGCGATTCCATTGATCCTCAAACTCTGAATCAGGATCCAAGATTGAGTAGCTGGCCCGATTCGGTCCCCATTCTTGTTGGCCGTTCACCTGCGCGAGGCCGTTCGCCATGACGAGAGCATCAACGAAGATGTCGTCTGTTGCCACTCTTCCGGTGGGCTCATTCGAGTCAAGTACAGTTGTTCGTAACACCTTCGCGGCACTTGAGTCGACGAGTTCACCCAAACCCTTGACAAGCGGATTTACCAACACCGTCGCCGAAAGCGAGAACAGCACCATCGGCAACATAAAGACTGATTTTCGTTGTCCAAGAACAATTCCAAACATCGCAAGCCCAACGATGATTGCAAGCCCCCAGATCCAAACAACACTCAGACCGGGAACAAAGGTTCGCACGGCCACGAGAGACATAGCCGTCGAGATTGAGGCGACAAGCGCAGAGAACTCGGCCTCAAATCTCATTTCCGCAAATCTCTTCGACGGATTCTCAGTAGTTAGGTAGTGGAGTGCCCCCAGAGGGAGAAGGGCACTGAAGATCTGGCCTGCACGATCTCCGGGAATGATCCTGAGTGGCAGAAACTCTGCCACTGCGACTGGAAATGGAATTCGGGCCCACACAAGCAACCCCGTGTACGCCACGATTGTCCACGTATGACCAGAGTTGCCAAGTCTTGTAGCTGTCGAGCGCACACTCCACTTAGAGATCATCAACACAAAGGTCGGAATCATGAGCACGTTCCAGCCGATAGAAATCTCGCTCAAATTTGATCCAACAATCGTTGGATCCAGTTGCAGTCCAAGCGAAAGGCTCACTGGTCCACTGAAGAGCGGAGTCTGATGTGTCCCTCCTGAAGACATTCGTGCTCCGGGATAAACCGTGCTCGAGAGAACTCTCGCTACGTCTTGAAGAACGAGTAGCCGTATCGCAATGAACAACGTTGCTAGTACAACAATCGTGAGCAGGAGCCTCAACGCCTGGCGTAACAGCCTTCTTTGCCGAAGCATGTCAACGGTCATGGCCAAAACAACAATGACTGCTGGAATCGTCCAGATCTGGTACACAAAAGCCGATCTCGCAAGAAGTGTTGCAGCAAGAATGCACTGGATTGCGGTTGTTGTCGGACCCGGTCCAACAAGCGCCCTTGTTCCTAGATCCTGTGCGCGACCTCTACGTTGAATCGCCGAGATAGCTAGCGCACCAGCCAAAGCCGGCGGCCAGATCGAGTTGAGAGGGAGATTACTCCACCAAACCACGACCGGAGACGCAACACAGATGACTGACGAAGCGAGCGAAGCACCCTCGCGACTACCGAGACTTCGCAGAAAAGCGTAGATGGACCAGAATCCCGCGAACACTGGTAGCCACCACCAGAAGGCGAAACCCCTTTCACCCAAGAGATCCGTGATGAGGAATTCCGGGAACAGCAAAAGCTGAGAGGAACGACCCAGAAAGGTGGCGTCACCCTCGGGCCACTGCGCGAGAGAAGGTCTAGATTCGGGTTTCCACGAGTCCTGAAGGGAGCCAATGATCTGCGGAGTTGCTCGCAGCCATTCATCGCTTCGGATCGGGCGACTGACGCCAAGAATCGGATCGCCGCTCCTGGCGTTATACGCCTCTTGGGAATTGAGCAACAGACTTGAACCCGAGAGATTTAGGAGAATGAGAAGGAGATACAAAACGCCGGAGAAGATCACCAACCGGGGTGTCCATCTACTTCCTGCGTTTAAGGTGCCGGATTTACCTGTTCGACTCATCACTGACACCGAATGTAGACGCCACAGGACCTCAATAACCTTTACGTAGACCCGACAAGATCAAACCTTTCCGTGGGACGGAAAGCTGCAGTTCTACGTCAACTATTGACGACTCTGTTCAGATGGTCCTCGAAAGACGCCAGCGACGAAGTCCACGATGCCCGCTGACTCAGCGCGTCACGCCCTCGATTGAGAAGACTTTCTCTCGCTGACGAATCCCCGAGTAATTGCCTTACCTTCTGAACGAACTCCATACCGGGATGGCAGTAAACGACTCCTTCGCCGTCGGAAAGAAAGGACTTCAGCCCCGCTAACGGAGTTGACACGACTGGTAGACCCCCGACCAGATACTGCGGCACTTTCCCAGGAAGTGCTAGCTCAGCAACTTCTGAACTCTCGAAGGGAAGTATTGCGAGTACTGCCTCGGCAAGGTGAGCATTTAGATCCGCAAAGGGGATGAATCCTCGAAACTCAATCTCGTTCCCGATGCCCAACTCGTGGGCAGTTTGCTCAAAAGCCACTCGAGACTCTCCATCACCGAGAACGAGGAGCTTGAAGCCAAGCTTCCCGTCGTTTTGCGTAGCTAACCGCATGAACCAGTCAAGTCCCGAAAACCTAAACAACGTTCCCATGAAGACGACCACTGCTGAACCTGCACAAGTCGAAGTGCCCCACTCATGTTCGTCGACTCCCTTGACCCCAGGAGCCAGAACTTTGATGTCCTCGCCACTTCCCCTGATCGAAGCGGCATATTCGGCCAGAGCCGCGTTGTTCGAAAGAATGAGATTGCTACCTCGCACGACACTCGCTTCGGCTCGCTTCACGAGAGGTGCGAAAATCGTGGAGCGCAAACCGTGAGACAGGTCGATCATTCGGTATACCACCGGAATGTTCAGCCGACGACAGATCAAGATTGTCTGCCAACCATTGGTTGGAACTCCGTAGAGAACAACGACATTTGGTCGTAACCGCCGCAACTCAATTAGCAGCCAAATCCAACCCGCTGCCGCAAAAAGCAGTCGTCCAATCGTTCCGGGAAAATGAATCGGTGGTCGCACCAGGTTTACCGGAGCCCCGGTCCCAGAGCGATTAGTGTTAGAGCGCCTCGCCGAAGGGTCTAGTCGTCCCCCCTTCTCACCTTCTGGATAATCGAAAAACGTGACATCGTGACCAGCCGCAGCCAACAATTCGGGGAACTCGTGCATCTCAAAAACAACTTTGGTTCGATAATTGACTTCGTGTACGAACGCAATCTTCATCGATCCGAGGATACTCCGACCGAGAAGTCGGGGCTGTCGTGACCAAGGCTGCAGACTTTCTAGTCGTTGGCGGAGGAATTGTTGGTCTGTCGATTGCCATCTCAGTCAAGCGTGAGTGGCCCGACTCGTCAGTTGTCGTCGTGGAAAAGGAATCCAACTCCATTTGTCACGCCTCGGGTCGGAACAGTGGCGTTCTTCATGCTGGCTTCTACTACAGCCCGGACAGCCTCAAGGCCAGATTGACCAGAGACGGGAACCGACTCCTCAGAGAATTTTGCATCGAAGAGGGAGTCCCAGTTCGCAACTGCGGGAAAGTGGTCGTCGCCAAAACAGAGGCCGACCTCACGGGTCTCGATGAGCTCTATCGTCGCGGAAAAGCGAACGGCGTCGAACTCTACAGAGTGTCGTCATCTGAACTGAGAGAGATCGAGCCAATGGCTCTTACAAAGGAGCTAGCACTCTGGTCGCCAAACACCGGTGTGGCCGATCCAGCGAGAGTAACCACGGCCTTGGCTGATCGGGCGATCCGAGAGGGGGTGACTTTGAAATATGGTGTTTCAGTCAACGGAACGACATGCAACTCGGCCGACCTCGGAACTGAGTTTGTGTCGTATGGTCACTTGATCAACTGCGCAGGACTGTACGCCGATCGCCTGGCGAGGCCACTGGGCTTCTGTGATGAATACGTCGTCCTCCCATTCACTGGACTGTACCGCTATGCGCCCAGGCTGAAGAATCAACTTCGGACGCACGTTTACCCTGTACCTGATTCACGAAATCCATTCCTCGGGGTTCACGCAACCGTGACCGTCGATGGTGACGTGAAGATTGGTCCAACGGCGATCCCAGCGTTGTCACGCGAGGCCTACCGTGCGCTCCGCGACATCAAGGCAGTGGAACTTGCCCAGATTCTGAGCATCTACCCCCGATTTCTGACTTCTCCGCATCACAAAGTCTTGAATCTGATTAGGACTGAATTTCCAAAGTACTCGGCGCGGGTTTTGGTTCGTGAAGCCAAGCGACTAGTTCCCTCACTTCAACTGTCAGATTTTTCAGTCAAGGGACGCCCCGGGATCCGAGCTCAGCTATTCGACGTCAGGAATAGGAGGCTCGAGATGGACTTCATTGTTCGAGGAGACGAAAGAAGCACCCATGTTCTGAACGCCGTCTCTCCAGCTTGGACCAGCGCGCTCAGTTTTGCCAGCTACGTAGTCGCAGACATGAAGAGACGCTCCATTTGATAGCGGTGGCTAGAGTCACGGCATGAAGAACGTACTGCTACTCGGTGATAACGGAATGTTGGGAAGCATGCTTCGTAGGGTGCTTTCGGCAGAAGACTTCAACCTGACCTCCACTCGACGGCACCCCGTCCGAGACAATCAGCTCAAGTTTGACGTTGAAGTTGACAACTTGGGCGAGGTGCTTGAGGGAGTTGGTGGGGTTGACGCCATCGTCAATGCCATCGGTGTCATCAAACCAAGGATTGACGAAGGGGATACTGAATCACGTACAAATGCGATTCGAGTCAACGCGGACTTTCCTCATGAACTGAGTCAGCTTGCTCGAGAAGCTGGTGCGCATGTGTTCCAGATCGCCACAGATTGCGTCTTCTCAGGTACGGCAAGGCTTTACGACGAGAATTCGCCTCACGACCCCACCGATGTCTACGGAAAGACGAAGAGCTTGGGAGAGGTGCCCAGCGCCAATGTCCTACACCTGCGAGCATCAATCATTGGGCCCGAAGAAGGTCGTTCTACTTCCCTTTGGGAGTGGGTTCGAAATCAACCGGCCAAAGCATCCATCAATGGATTCATGAATCACCTATGGAACGGCGTCACGACCTATCACTTCTCAAGAGTCGTAGCAGGAATGATCAAGCATGACCTTCTACTTTCCGGAGCAGTCCATCTTGTTCCTAACGACATCGTTTCCAAGGCGGACCTAGTAACTTTCATCGCACAGGCCAGCGATAGGCACGACATAGTCATCAATCGAATTGATGCCGCCAATCACATTGATCGCACTCTGAGCACAATCGATACTGATAGAAATCAGAGGATGTGGTCGCTCGCAGGATATGCCTCTGCCCCCAGCATTGCGTCGATGGTGAGCGAAACCCCGCTGACATAGATCACGACCTCCAATCCGCAAGCCGACTCAGTCCCAAACCTGCGTTCCTGCCGTATGGTCGATTCGTTCCCACTGGGTCATGGCCACGAAACAGGTCGGGATTCAATGTCCTCAATAAAAGGTCGGAGACTATGCGTTCACTAGCTTTACCATCTCCCAATCCGTGAACCCATGTAGTGCCCTTCCTCGAATGCGCGGCCGCAATCACTCCCTCAAGTTCTCCCAAGTCGTCGGGCCGATGGGGATCAAACTTGATTGAGCTTCCTGAGTCATAGACCTGGGGACGTTCAGTCGACGTTCTCATCTGAACTGAAGGAACCTGAAGAACTGCGGTTTCCTCCACCACCGTGCCCGAATCCGTTAGTACAAACTCTGATTCGTAAATCAACTCCAACAACTCCGCATAACCAATCGGGTCAATCACAGTGACGTTTTCCGGAACAGTCAGTTTCATTCTTAAGATGGCTCTTTGAGTCCTGTAACTGGCAGGGAATACAACCTTGACTTTGGCTGCGCCCGCAAGTCGCAAAATCCTCGACAGAGAGTGCTCAGACTCGACATTCTCCCGTCGATGCGCGGTCATTACCGCGAAACGAGTGTCTGATACTCCGAGCGCATCAAAGAGAACTCTTCTTTCCATTGACCCGAGCCGAATTCTTCCCGAGAGAAAGAAGTGTTCCAAAACATCAACGATTGGGTTGCCAGTCACCAGAATTCGACGCGGATCCAGACCCTCGAGCACTCCTTGCTCTTTGTATTCATCCAAGTACGCATAGATGACATCCGAAAGATGATCAGCCACGGTCCGGTACTTTTCCTCTGGCATTCTCCAGTCGTACGATCTCATGCAACCTTCGACATGAGCGATCGGGACATTCAGGGAGGCGCACGCCAGAGTCCCCAACACGGTGTTGGTATCACCCAAGAACGCGACCCCGGCCGGATCAAGTTCGACGAGCAGTTCTCCAAGTCCCGCTACCCATTTCCCAACAAACTCCGCATCAGAGTTACCTGTGATCCCGAGTTCGTAAGCAGGCTTTGCTACCCCCAGTTGTCGGAAGAACACATCTTTCAAGTTGTCAGAATAATGTTGACCCGACCAAACAAAGGCGAACGAGTCTCCTAGTTCTGCGACCAACCTGCTGAGCATCAGCGATGCTCGAATCACATCCGGACGAATCCCCAGAACGAATACCAGTGGCTTTTGTCGCCTAGACAAGAACTGTCGACCTATCGTTCTTCAACTTGCCAAATGTCCCAGTACCGGGATGGAAAACGAAAATCATCCCCACTGCTTTCCTGCAAGGTAGAGGATGAGAAGACCAGCACGGTTGAGTCACTGACAAGGGTCATGATTCCGTTCGCGAATCCAGCAGGGATCAAGAGGACTTGGGGCTTTTTTGCCGAGAGGACGTACCGGTGCACCTTCAGGTTCGTGCTCGGGTCTTCCCAATCGTCAATAGCGACCGCACCAACGATAGCTGAACCCTGCAGCACAACGATCGCCTTACTCTCCTTCTTGTGACCATGCCAAGCTCGAACAAATTGGGGCGTGTGATTCTTGATGACGTAAAAGCGCTTGTAATCGCTCAGAAGAAGGTCATTTGCAAAAACAAGTTCGCCACGATCATCGACCGCTAAACCCCCATCAATGATTGAAGGATCAATCATTACCGACCCATGATTCTCGTGAGTGCAGCAACGTTGGAAAAGCGCGGGAGGTTTACATCGGTAATGCGACGTTCCCGAACCACATGCGCTACTTCCTGGATTCCATGTGACGGCGACAAGGTTGGTCGGAAGCCCAACTCATCCGCAACCTTCTTGCTTGAGACCATGTAATTGCGAGCGTCCTGGAATGTCGATTCGGTGATCTCTAACTCGGCTTCCGGAACCTCCTTCTTTATCTCATTCGCCAAGTCAATGATCGTCGTGTTGACAGCATGCAAGTTGTAGAGGCCCTCTGCTGAGGTTCCAATCTGAGGCACCATGGCCGTAGCCACATCACGAACATGAAGCAGAGGTCGATACTGCCTACCGCCAAAAACACTCATCCTCCCTTCCAGAACAGCCCGAATAGTGAGAACATTCAGTACCAAGTCCACGCGCAATCTGGCGTATGTATCGCTCAAGCCGAACAGCGTTCCAAGTCGAAAAATCAATACCTGACGTTGACTTTCAAGAAGAATCTTTTCGGCCAGAATCTTGCTCTCGGCATACAAGGAGAGTGGGTTGACCGGACTTGACTCGACCAACTCCCCTTCTTGAGCCCCGTAGACAGAACACGTCGATGGAAAGATGATCTGCCCGCCAAAATTGTCAACGAGGTTTTGGACCGCCTTGACATTGGTTTGCATCGTCAGATCCGGATTCAAAGCACATGCCGGGTCTCCAACGAAGCCCGCGAGAAAGACAACGCACTCTGCCCACTTGAGATGGGGCTTCATCCCCTCGAGGTCAAGAATGTCACCGAACCTGAAATCAACATCCTTGAGATAGGTGTCCTCGTACAAGAGTTTGTCAAAAACGCGAACCTCGTGCCCTGCCCTCACGGCTTCATCAGTGAGCCAACCACCGACGTAACCGGCTCCTCCAGCTATCAAGACCTTCAACGGACGACCTTTCTACTCCCAAGACCTCGATGAAGTCTAGATGCCGAGCCTCTTGATCGTCAGGACCTTCGAACTCGAAGATGTGGGAAATCCATAGAATCCGACCGATGGCAGAGAACCTTGCGGTCATTGGGGCCGGATACGTCGGCCTGACCACAGCTGCTTGCCTCGTTCACATTGGACACCGGGTTCAGTGCTTCGACGTTGACGCTCGGCGCGTCACTCTCCTGGCAACTGGACGGATTCCAATTCACGAAAATGGATTGGAGAGTTTGGTCCGCGAGGGCATCGCATCGGGCAGGCTTTCTTTCGGGGCAGAGGCCCAGAGTGTCGTCGAGTCCTCTGACGTGGTCTTTCTCTGCGTACCTACGCCCCAGGGCGAAGACGGTTCGGCTGATCTCTCGTACATCGAGGCGGCCGCTCGTCAAATCGCCCCACACCTGCCCTATGAGGGGATCGTCGTGAACAAATCGACGGTCCCGGTCGGTTCCACCAAAGTGGTCGAGAGAGCTCTTGGACGACCCGACGTGAAAGTGGTGTCGAACCCGGAATTCCTTCGCGAGGGATCGGCCGTGCAGGATTTCTTGAAGCCAGATCGAGTCGTAATTGGTGCCGACGATCAGGCCGCAGCCATGAAGGTGGCGTCGCTCTACGAGAGCCTCACCACGCGTGTGATCATCACCGATCCCGCTTCGGCCGAAACCATCAAGTACGCCGCCAATGCTTTCCTGGCCACCAAATTGTCATTCGTCAATGCCATCGCCGCCATTTGCGAAGGCGTTGGTGCCGATATCGACGACGTGGTGGTGGGTATGGGAAGCGACAAGCGGATCGGCGAGGCGTTCTTACGACCCGGGCCAGGTTGGGGCGGAAGTTGTTTCCCGAAGGATTCTCGAGCACTCATCAAGATCGCCGAGCAGGCTGGTTACGACTTCGACCTGTTGAAGGGTGTCATCTCGGTGAACGACCAGCAGTTCGACAGGATGACCGACAAAGTCCGCGACACGGTGGGGGGCGACCTCGCGGGAAAAAACGTCGCAGTTTGGGGCCTCACCTTCAAAGCCGGCACCGACGATCTGCGCGATTCCCCCGCGATCGCCGTGATTCGCCGACTTCTCGCCGCGGGAGCAAACGTCGTTGCCTTCGACCCCACTGTCGACTCACCAAAACCCGGGCTCCCCGATGAACTCATTGTGTCGATTTCGCCGGTTGAAGCGACCAAGGATGCCGATGTCTTGGTGATTCTCACCGAGTGGGACGAACTGAAGTGGATCGACCCGTCCACCATCTCTCTGACGATGAGGGGGAGAGCAGTGGTCGACACCCGGAATCTTCTCGATCGTAACTCGTGGCAGAAGAGCGGCTTCGACCTCCGCGGGGTCGGTCGCTGACGTGCGCGTTCTCCTGGCAGGCGGCGCGGGGTTCGTTGGTTCGCATCTCATCGACGCGCTCATCTCTCGGGGCGATCACGTGGTGGCGGTCGACAATCTTTCCACTGGACGCCTTTCGAACATCGAACATCTCGTCGGCACGTCGTCGTTCAATCTGGTCGAGCACGACATCACGGAGCCGTTGCCTCCGATCTCGACTCTCCGCGAACCTTTCGACGTGGTTCTCGATTTCGCCAGTCCCGCCTCTCCCGACGACTTCAAGACCATGCCGCTCGAGATCCTCGCCGTGGGCAGCACGGGCACCCGCAATCTTCTCGAACGAGCCAAAGCCGATGGCGCCGTCTTCTACTTGGCTTCCACGAGCGAGGTGTACGGGGATCCTTTGGTGCACCCGCAACCCGAGTCCTATTGGGGCAACGTGTCGAGCACCGGTCCGCGCAGTTGCTACGACGAAGCGAAGCGATTCAGTGAAGCCCTCACGATGGCCTACCACCGAGTGCACAGGGTGAACATTCGGATCGTTCGCATCTTCAACACCTACGGCGAGCGCATGAGGCCCAACGACGGCCGTGTGGTGAACACCTTCGTGTGCCAGGCCTTGAAGGGCGAACCGATCACCCTGCACGGGGACGGACAGCAAACCCGGTCGTTCTGCCACGTGAGCGACGAAGTGCGCGGGCTCGTGGCCCTGCTCGACAGTGGACATCAGGAACCGGTGAACGTCGGAAATCCCGGCGAGTTCACCATGCGCGAACTCGCCGAACTGGTGATCGAACTCACCGGCTCGACGAGTCCCATCATCAACGTTCCCCTGCCCCCCGAACGCGAGGGCGACCCGGCCCAGCGGTGCCCCGACATCACGTTGGCGCGTGCTCTGCTGAATTGGGAACCAACGGTCGATCTTCGCGAGGGACTCACGCGGATGATCCACCATTTCCGGACGGTGGAGGGAATCGGATGAGCGTGCTCGTCACCGGGGGCGCCGGCTACATCGGATCGCACACCGTTCGCGAACTGCTGCGTCGGAATCGGCGGGTGGTGATACTCGATTCGCTGGTGCGAGGAAACCGAAACACCATTCCGAGCGAGGTTCCGCTCGAGGTGGTCGACATCTGCGACAGCGCGGCAGTCACCGACGTCTGTCGCCGACACGACGTCGACTGTGTGGTGCATTTCGCGGCCTACAAGAGCGCCGGCGAGTCGATGGAGAAGCCCGGCCTCTATTGGCGCAACAACGTCCACGGGACCGCCCAACTGGTGGAAGGCATCCTGAACGCCGGAGTGAGGAAACTGGTCTTCTCGTCGTCGGCCGCCGTGTACGGAAACCCGGAGAAACTCCCGATCGACGAATCGGCCGCGATTCGGCCCGAGAACGTCTATGCCGAAACCAAAGCCATAATGGAACGCCTCATCGGCTGGTACACGACGACCCACGACCTCTGCTGGGTGAGCCTTCGCTACTTCAACGCGGCTGGAGCGAGCTCCGACGGTTCACTCGGTGAGGACTGGTCGATCACCACCAACCTCGTACCTCTCGTGATGAAGGCGGCACTCGGAGCAAGCGGACCAGTGAGGATCCTCGGCAACGACTACCCCACTCCTGACGGAACGGGCGTGCGCGACTACATCCACGTCGAAGACCTCGCCACCGCCCACGTGGCCGCCATCGACCATCTGGAGGGCGGGGGTTCGAACGCCACCTTGAACCTCGGAACTGGACAGGGCCATTCGGTGCTGGAGGTTCTGAAGGCGGTCGAAGCCGTCTCGGGACGACCGGTTCCGCACGAGATCGTCGGACGCCGACCGGGTGATCCGGCCACGGTGTACGCCGACGTACGGCTGGCCGAGTCCACTCTCGGCTGGAAGGCCACCCGCGACCTCGACGAGATCGTCGGTAGCGCCTTCCGTTGGCACTCGTCCCAACGCTGACCTGATTCAGTCCTCGAGACGCATCCGATCGAGCCAGCCCAGCAGCACGGCCATCGCCCGGGGGTCGTGGCGTAGACGGTGTCCACCGCCGTCGAGCACCCGCACGTCGGCCGCTCCGTGAGCCTCAGCCAGTTGGCGCGTGTCCGAGCCCGGCACGTCCTCGTCATCCTCGCCGTGTACCAAGAGCAGGGGGCGTGGCGCGAACCGTTGGGCCGCCGCCACCGGGCGGAATCGTCGCAACTCCCGGGTCCATTCGTCGAAGTCCGTCGGGTAGCGGGGAGTCCGCACCGCCCCCAC
>Ga0172376_10005042_pt1 | contig 14852 bp, 16 predicted proteins | sample Lak35m_FD_121114 | JGI IMG/M metagenome (GOLD analysis project Ga0172376, IMG submission 121114) | Freshwater microbial communities from Kabuno Bay, South-Kivu, Congo - kab_092012_35m | ecosystem: Environmental > Aquatic > Freshwater > Lake | place: Democratic Republic of the Congo: South-Kivu...
AGCACCCGGTAACGGCGGAACCCCCAGGAGATTGCGCTCCTGGGGGTTCACACCTTGAGACCTCAGTCCCACTGCACAGGGACTACACCGAAGTGCAGCACCCTGAGTTGGATCAGGCGCAGTCGCCCGAAGCAACCGTGGCGCGGTCCGGCGAGCCGGCGGTCACGGAAATGCAGTAGGTGGTAGTCTCGCCGTTCTTGGCGAGGGTGATGTCTGCGCCATTGGCCTCGGCCGTGTCAACGGTCCAGCCGTCAGCTTCCAACAGATTGGCCTCGGCGGTCGCCGCGTCGATGTTGGCGTTGCTGGTTTCGTTGGTCGCTGCGCCGGTGTTGAAAGCGGCGAGCGCGTTGGCATCGCGGGCGATGGAACGAGCGGTCTGCTCGGCCACGGAGCCACGAGTGTTGTCAATCACGCCCTTGAAGGACGGGACGGCCACGAGGGCCAAAATGCCGAGCACCACGACCACGACGATAAGTTCGAGGAGGGTGAAGGCTTTCTTGCTACGGTTCATCATGATGATTCTTCTCCTGTGAAGATGTAGATGAATACCCCTTGCGGGGCTCACTTGGAGGGCGCAAGTGGTAAGGGTCCCTCGACTTGGAACACCGCCGACCCAGACATCACAACGGCCGTGAAATACACTCGACCAGGTGTCATGTGCGGTGTTGCGGTACACCAAGCTGCCCCATTGCTGAAGCGTTGGCGAGGAAGGTCGAGGTGGGTATGGCAGCGGGCAGGGGTTTGGGGGAGATAGAGCCAAACGGTGGACGCGGGAGGCAGGTAAAACGCGAGACTTTTACGCCCTATTTACCTGTAGAGTTGCCTGTAGAGTTGCCTGTAGAGTTGCCTGTAGAGTTGCCTGTAGAGTTGCCTGTAGAGGTACGTATAAAGGTCGTCTGTCACGATCATCTGTAGCGCGTATAACGCGTGTGCACTGCGCGTGCGTGGGCCGGGTGGCGGATGTCGCGACCAGCGCGACCAGCGCGACCATGCAGACACAATCGAACACGTGGGCGAAACAGTACAACACGATACAAGCACAGGCACAGGGGAGGTTGGGGCGCAACAGAAACGACGGTGGATCCTTACCGCAGTCGCAACGGCATGCGCGGTGGCGTGGATCGTGTTGCTCGTATGGACGGTTGGACTGGATGGGGTGCGCTCGAGCGCAGTACCGATCGAAGGAGACCAGGTGAGCCAGAACTGGTGGCTGCACGAGTACGCGACACGATTTTGGGGTGTCTTTCGCGGCGGGCGACTTTTTGGGTGGACCGACGATTTTGGTGCCGGACAACCGTTTGGATACTTCTACTTTCCGCTCCCGGCGACCGTGTACAGCGTGCTCGAAGTAGTGATCGGAGCTGGGTACGCGGTGAAAACCGTACAAGTCGGTGGGCTTGCGCTCGTTGCGCTCGGCATTTGGCGGCTGGCGCGGCAAGGCGGGGGCGATGCGGTGCGGGCCACACTGATCACCGCTGCCGTGGCTATGGGATCGTACTACCCGCAGCGCTACCCGGTGGGAGCGGACCTTGCATCCACGCTGATCGGCGAGTACTCGTACGCATGGGGCTTCGGGCTCGGCCTTCTCGCACTCTGGCGTGTGATCGCGGTGGTCAGAGGCGAGGGCGGCACGTGGCGTGGCGTGGCGGTACTGATGGCCGCGAGCGCAGCGGGACACATCAACGCCACGTTCGTCATCGGGGCGACTGGTGGTTTATACGTCGTCGCACTGGCGTGGCGCAAAGGCAGCGTTGGCCGGGCGGTGCGCACCGTGGCCATCGCGGCGGGGGGTGCGGGAGGACTCTTGGCATTCTGGCTGCTCCCCATCTGGTCAATGCGCGGCGAGATCCAAGGAAACAACAAACACACCGACATCCCCATCTGGTTCTGGTTTCCTGACATCGTGTGGCGAGCGGTTGCAGTGATCGGTATTGCAGGCCTGGTGGTTGGCATCTGGCGGCGCTCGACGAGCGCGATCCTGTTTGCGAGCCTCGGGACGGGAGGTGCGCTTTTGTATGAGACACTCACCGAGTGGTATGGGTTTGACCTATGGTCGGGCCGGGCGATGCCGATTGTGTACGTGTCGCTCCTGGCCGGGGTCGGTGAACTCCTCGGCCAGATAGCACGAAACGACGCGCGGCGTTTCGCGGGGGCGCGGGGCGGATTGGCGGTCTTGCTCTTGTTTGCCGGTCTGGCAGTGAGTCAAGTGCGCATCGAAGCAGGGAAAGACCCGATGAGCATGTCCGGTACCATGTGGCGGACTCGGAGTTTAGGTACGTGGCAGGGGCTTGCACGAGGCGACAAAACGATCGCAAAACGCGTCGATGCACTCGTCGAGGCGGTTGGCGACTTGGAGGAGGGTCGGATACTCTTTGCCACCAGCAGAGCCGGCTTTGACACGTTCGGGGCGATCGACTTGAACGGTGAGCTACTTCGGCGGGGAGCGGGAAGCGGGGGAGCGTCGACGTTTTTCAACGAAGGAAACCGGGACCGATACTCGGTTGCGTACGCGACCAGCGCATCGATGACGCGGCCGAGCATAGTGGAACCAGGTAGAAAAATACTAGGTCTGGACGACTTTGCCGCGGGCGTAGAAACCATGCGCCAACTCGGCATTCGGTACTACATCATCCACGAGACGGTGCTGCACGAACTCGCGCAGGACACGGCGCGGTTGCGGAAGGTGGCGAGCGTGGGCACACACAGAGACGGCGACGGGCATTTCTTTGAAGTGTACGAAATTGAAGACGCGGCGATCGTGGAAGGCATGCGCAGCACCCCTGGCGTGATCGAGTACCTCCCCGTGCGCGGCGAGCATACCTGGAGTGGAAAAGTCCGCGTCTGGCTCGGACAGCTCGGCGAGGAGCGCTACGAAGGCATCTTCTTTGCCGAAACCGGGCCGGACGCGGCAGCCCAAACCGCGCTCGCTGAAGCATTCGACATAGAGATCAAGAACAACATGCAAGACCCGTGCGACCCGAGCGAAGAGGCCGAAGTCCTGTCCCTGTGTTGGGACGGGTACAAGAAGTTCCCGGCCGCGAAGATCAGCGACGTCGCAGTCGCAGACGAGCGCGTCTCGTTCCGCACCGACTCGGTTGGTGCACCGGTGATCATCCGCATGGGGTACTCGCCACAGTGGCGCGTACGCGGCGGGGAAGGTACCTGGCACGGCTCGCCGCATGCGATGCTCGTCATTCCGACCGAAGAGTACGTTGAAGTATACTATGCGCACCCGCGCAGCGAGATGATTGGTCTCGGTATCAGCGTGGCGTGTATCGGATGGCTCTTGTACGGGGCGACACGGCGGCGAAACGCGCAGCGAGCAGCGCAGTAAGGCGCACCCAGAGACACGATCCCAACCGGTGCTTACGGGGTAGATAGCGGCACACTCGAGGACGTACTGTGCAACGACGTGGTTGAGGACGTGGTTGAGGACGTGGTTGAGGACGTGGTTGCAGATGGCAAGACCTCCAAGCGGCGCGACTCGGTGAGACCTGACTCGAACACCAACACGAGATCATACGAACCGGCCGGCAAAGACCCCGTGTACAGCACCCCATCAGCGAAGCGCGGCGGGGTTATGTACGTACCGGCACGAGACGAGAGCGATACTGAGACGACCCGGTCAGCGTCGCCGGCGAGCACCACAGATTCACCGACCGGTACGGCGAGTGGGGGTGCGGGCGAATCCATGAGGCACGGAGCGGGTGCAGCACACGCGGCGGGGGCAGAAGTCGAGTCGAGCGGGGCGAGCTGCGCGGAAGAATTGTAAAACATCCCCCAGATCGTGACGCCAATGGCGAGAACGACCAACCCCGAGAGCAATGCGGAGGCGTAGGCGCGGAGATTGAAGCGCAGTTCGTCGAGCACGGAAGAAGACCGTACCGTCGGGCGAGAAAACGCCACAAAGACGACACGGGGCGGTGTTTGGTGCGCCGGTAGGACTTGCACGGCCGCGAGCGGGGGTGGGGTGGTTAGTGGCGCGAGGGCGGTACACGACACCGTCTGGCAGCATGCAACCAACCCATGACCTCACCTTCACCAAACGCCTCCTTCTCGCCGCGTTGCTCGGCCTACTCCTCCTTGGGGGCGGGGTCGCAACGGCGACGAGCGGACTGGTCACCCCCGTCGCGGTCGCGGCAACCATCGTCGCGGGTGTCATCGGCGCGTACGGAGCGAGCACCCGTCAGCACTGGGGCGGGATGGGCGTACATGCCCTGGCCGCCGTGGGCGTGGTGGCGAGCATCGCCGGCATCGCCATGGACGGCTTGTGGGGGGTTGCCGCGGTCGTCGTGGGCGCGGTGGCGTGGTTCGTCGCGCGCACGATGCGAAACTACATGCGGCCGGCCGAAACGATCCCGGGGGCGGTGCGAAACTTGGTGGAACGCCACATCACTTTGAGCGAAGAGAGCATCTCGGGCGTACAGCTCGGGGTGCGCGTCGCTGACGGGGCGGTGTTTGGTGTGATTTACGCCGGGGAGGTCGAGGGTAAGCCCGGGGACTCCAAGCGGGTACAAAAAGCGGTGCAAGACGCGAAAAACGCACGCGACATCATCGCGCGCAACCAATCGGTGGATGCGCACCTGATCGCCGTCGCGGGCGGCAGTTTTGCGACCGAAACAATCGAAGGGATCGTGGTGTGCGACGGAGAGCATTTTGGCAAGGCGGTGGCGGCCGTGAAAGGCCCGGACCGTGAAACCCTCGTGGAGATGGCAAAAGCCAGCGGCGTACAACTCAACCGCAACCAAACGCGGCAAGTCGGGAAACGACAAGGCGGGAGCGGCAAGAAAATCGTGCACCGAGGCAGAATCACCAAGGTGGAACCGTGAAGCGCGGCGTCGCAGCGATCATAGTGGGCGTGGCCTTCCTGGCCCTTGCCGGCTGTGCAGGCGACCCGATCGCTCCGGGCGAAGAACGCGACCCGATGGGGGCGACGGAGACGCCGACGGCGGGGTGGGAGAGCGTACAAACCGCGCTGGGTGCCGAAGCGTGCACAAAAATGATCAGCGAGTCGATCCGTCAAGCCAGTGATGACGGAGAAATCGCGGTGACATGGTGGCGAGCGACGTGCGGGGATGTGCAGTGTTTTGGTAAGATTGTCGGGTACGTCGACTTGCGGGAAGCGGCGAGCGAGGAAGGATCGTGCAGCGACGGGGCGCGAACACTCCCGTTCAGCGGTACGCTGTAAGGTGCAGCAACACGGGGAGCGCGAGGTCGGGCAAAACCGCTGAGACGCCGACGGGGCTTGGTACGAGAAGCGACCTACGCGGAGGCCGACGCGTTCGGCGTGGATGGCTCGAGCGACTCAAAACGCCGCACGGCGAGTTTTTGTAGGTGGGCGGTGGCCTCGGCGAGATCGGAGAGACCGATGCCGGGGTCGAACGCGGCGACGAACAATATCGCGCGGGGCGCCTTGGAACGCAACGAGAACGCGGCGACGGCGCGGGCAGACGCATCGTTCGCGTAGCACACGCCTTCGAGCGCGTCGGTGACCGATTTGGGCAGGTTTGCGGCGTCCAACAACGTGGAAGCCACGATCACCACCGCCACCGTCGCGCGCTCCTTGAGCGGACGGTCGGCGGCGAGGGAAGGCCATGTGGTGGGGAGCGCGGTGCGGGCCAGGTGCGTCAGAGCGTCCTCAAATGCCCGCAAGCGGCGCCAGTTGCCGCTTTTACCGCTGCGGTAATTCGATTTGGAGGCGACGGCCAAATCCAAATCAAGTACCAGCAACGAAGCCCACGGGTCGGGGGAGGACATACACAGAAACGGTACCCACACGAGGCGAGGCCGCATACGGGTAGGTGCACGGGGTGGGGCCATGAATGTGCGCCAGGGGCGTTCAAGCACCGTAGAGGGCATGATCAGCAAATTGCGCGGATCCTGGCGAGGGGACCACATCGACGTGGCGGGGGTCGGGTACGAGGTAGAACTCTTGCACGAAACCGTGGACGGCGAGGCGGTCGACGTGTATATCCGCAGCGTGTGGCGCGAAACAAGCGGGGCGACCCTGTACGGCTTTGCGACCGCAGCGGAGCGAGCGGCATTCGACGCGATGTGCAAAGTTGCGCGGGTCGGACCGAGCGCGGCGATGAGCGTCCTGCGCAGCAACGGCGTCGGGCGCGTGTGCGCGGCGGTCGGCGCCAACAACCCGTCGATGCTCACCAAAAGCCCCGGGGTCGGCAAAAAAACCGTGGAACTCATCTGCGGTTATACACAACTCTCCCCCGAACTGCTCGCCGCAGCATCCAGCGAAGCGTACAGCCCCGATGACGTCGTCGAGGCGCTCATCGCGCTCGGCTACAGCGAGACAGAGTCGCGGGGAGCGGTACGAGAAGCCCGGGCGGGTGGGGCGAGCGAAGAGCAGGACGTGCTGCGCGAAGCTTTGCGCATCGTACGGGGCAACGCATGAGCGGGACGAACGACGAGGCGCAGACGGCCATGGAGCGCGCCGTACGTTACGCGGCGTTCGTGGGCGCCCTTGAACACTCCCGAAACGAGTGGGAGACGGCATTGCTGGCCGGAAAAGACGTGAACGCTGTCGACGTGTTTGAGACCATCGAAGCGCTGGGGGCCGCGTACGGCGAGGACGTGTGGATTTGGACCGAAGGTATTTGCGTGGAGCGTGAGGGAAGGATCGACGTGTTCGAAATCTCCGAACGGCTGCGCGACGTGGTGCTGCCGCCTGGCGAGGACGACGGATACGACGCCGGGGACGAAATGCTCGAGATACTGGACGACCCTGACTACGCCGAACGATCGGAGGGGCAATGATGCACGACGAACGGCACGAACACCTGCGACCGAGAAAACTTGACGACTTCGGCGGACAACCACAGGTGACCAAGGAACTGCGCATCGTCCTTGAGGCCGCCAAGCAGCGGGGCGAGTTGTGCGACCACATCTTGTTCTCCGGGCCGCCGGGGCTTGGAAAAACCACGCTCGCACAGATCATCGCCCACGAAATGCAACTGACGTACGTACCGGTGTCAGGTCCGGCGATTGAAAAACCGGGCGACCTGGCCTCGCTTTTGAGCGGGCTCGGGGCGCGTTCACTGCTCTTCATCGACGAAATCCACCGTCTGCCGAGGGTGGCGGAGGAAGTATTGTACACCGCGATGGAAGACGGCCGCCTCGACATCGTCGTCGGAGACGGAATGAAAGCGAAAGCTATCTCGCTGCAGTTGCACCCCTTCGTCCTCGTCGGGGCGACCACGCAAGCGGGCATGCTCAGCGCGCCACTGCGCGACCGTTTTGGCTACACCCCGAGACTGCGACTATATGACGAGGCGGCGCTGGCATCGATCGTGGTGCGCACGGCCGACATACTCCAATTCAATATCGACAGCACCGGTGCGGCGGAGATCGCCGGGAGGAGCCGCGGCACCCCGCGCATCGCGAACCGTCTGGTACGGCGCGTCCGCGACTGGGCGCAGCTGAACGGCACGGCTACCGTGGACGCCGGTGCGGTGCAAGCCGCCGCCGAAGCTTTCGGTATCGACTCCAAAGGACTGGACCAGGTCGCGCGCGACATCTTGCACGCCCTGTGCGACACATTCCAAGGTGGACCGGTGGGCGTGAACACGCTCGCGGCGAGCGTCGGGGAGACCTCCACCACCATCGAAGAAGTGTATGAGCCGTACTTGATGCACCTGCGCATGTTGGCGCGCACCCCGCGAGGGCGCGTGGCGACCATGGCGGCGTACGAACATCTCGGCCTGCCGGCGAGCCCGCAAGCCGTTGAGACCGCAGTCGACCTCCCGCAACTCGAATTCGGCGACTGAGCGCGGCGCAAGACGTCGAAGTTTGCGTCGGAGAGCACCTGGGGGCGGCGTTTCGGTATGCCCGCCGCGTTATGCTTTTATCCCCGGACCCCCTCGGGTAGGACTTTCCCGTACGACCAAGAACGCCGATGCTCGGCGCTGAACCCGAGCGTACGCAGGCCTGCGACGTGGGACTGGGAGAGGTAGCCTTTGTTCGACTCCCAACCGTACCCGGGGTGTTGGACGGCGAGATCGTCCATCAAGGAGTCGCGCGTCACCTTGGCCGCGATCGAAGCTGCGGCGATCGCGGTGCACGAAGCATCACCGCGCACCAGCGTCTCCACACGGAACGAGACGGCGTGTACCAACTCGGCGGGGAGGAGCAAGGCGGGTTTCGGATTCGCCCAGTCGTACGAGCCGTCGAGCAACACCACCGACGATTCGGGGACCGAGAGCGTGGCAAGGGCGCGGCGGAATGCGAGGGTCAACGCCAGAGAGATCCCCCACTCATCGATCTCGGCAGGGGCGGCATGCGCGACGGAGACCGGCAACCACGACTCGAGCGCGGCGGCGAGGGCGCGACGTCGGGACGGGGAGAGCGTCTTGGAATCAGCCAAACCCTTCGGAGGTTCGGGAAGCGGTTCAGCCAAACGCACCACACCCACCGAACACGGACCGGCGGCGGCGCCCCGGCCCACCTCGTCGACGGCGAGCACCACCGGGGAGCTGTCCAACAAGCGGCGTACATGACGCAACGACGGAGACATGCGGTAGGACCGTACGAGAAGACCGAAAAGCGGCGAGGGGGATGAGTGAACCAGCCGGCGGGGCGGTCACCATAGGGTGCATGCGAAAAGGAATCTGGATCGCCTTTGAAGGGCTCGACGGGTGCGGCAAGAGCACCCAAGCGTCGATCCTCGCACAGAAACTGGGCGCCACCTTGACGTACGAACCGGGCAACAGCGACGTCGGGGAGAAAATCCGCGAAGTACTGCTGCACCACCAAGGACCGATCGGGGAGCGGACCGAAGTACTCCTCTTCGCGGCCGACCGGAGCGAGCACGTCGAACGTGTCGTACGGCCGGTGCTTGACGCCGGCGGGATCGTCGTCTCGGACCGCTCCGTATGGAGTTCGGTCATGTACCAAGGCGAAGGACGGGGCCTGGGTGGCGAAGCGATCCTCGCGGTTAACAAATGGGCGAGCAACGCCACGTTCCCCGACATCGTCGTGTACCTGCGCACCAGGCGGGGCAGCAGCGCACCCGGGCGCGATCGGATCGAGAACGCCGGAGAGACCTTCTATGCGTCCGTTGCAGCGGGGTTTGAGCGGTGGGCGGCGAACGAGGGGTGGATCGTGGTCGAGCACGAGGGGGAGATCGAGCAGATCGCGGCCAAAATCGAGGTCGAAATACGCAAAAGGCTGCCCTGAGGCGTTGCCGGGGGAGACGGAGCCGTCACAGTGGGGAGCATGGAATACACAAACCAAACCACGGACATCGTCATGCGACGAATCCGACACGTGCGAACCGTGGACGCCTTCAAGGCGTTCGCCGAGTGGACCGGAGTGCCGGTCGAACAAGCCGAAGCGGCGATTGCGAACATCAAGAACGGTAGCGTCGTCGCGCTGCTCAGCTCCGGTGCGCAAGGCTCCGGGAAAGACAGCGTCTGCCCGCGAGTCTTCCAAAAGATGGGTATCGAAGACGGGGTCCATTGCCGCGTCGCGCACGCCATCAGGGCCGAGATGTCCCAAATCTTGCAAATCATCGAGGCCAGCCCGAGCGTAGAGCTCGCGGTGAAGAACGTATCCAACGTGATGCGGGTCAACGCCGAGACGGCAGCTTTGTACTCAAGTTTGTTCTTCGACGCCACCCGGGAGTCCGAACACGGCGTCCACGTCCACGAACGCAGCGAACGCATGCGTCGCGCGCTTCAGTGGCACGGGGCCGAAGGACGTTCCGACATGCCGCACTACTGGGTGAAAAAGACGTACCAGTCGGTGATACCGAACCTGGCCGAAGGCCGGAGCGTGTACCTGACCGACGGGCGCTTCCCCGGTGAAGTTGACGCAGGCCGGACCTGCGGCGTACTCTGCATCCGCATCTGGGTGCCAGAAGCGACCAGGATCCAACGGATCTTGGCGCGCGACGGCATCATCCCCTCCGAACAGACGCTGCATCACCCCGGTGAAACGGCGCTGGACGGATACTGGGGACTTGACGCGGAGATCGACAACACGAAAGACCTCGACCTCACCGTCGCAGTCGTCGCCGAGTTGCTCGACGCGCACCGCACCGAGATGCGCAACATCTCCTGAGACGGGACCCACACCCGCACAGCACATCCATCATCGTAGAATGCAACCAGACGTTGCGCCTACACACATACCACAATTGCACCCCGCACCGCGGGGAGAGTTCATGATCCAAGACCGTACCCTTCGCGGGTACGGTCTTGGTCGTTACGGCTTCAATTATCGTGAGACCACATGGCGGCTTGGTGAACTGGCGGTGGGTGGGGTCTGAAAGGACTGGTGGTATGCCATCTGGAAGAGCTGGCTCAGCGGAGGCGGCGGATGCGGGCGCGGCGACACGCGGGGCGAGGACGAGACGTGGAAAAACACACAGGAAGGCCCGGTCCTCCACACATGTGAGGTACCGGGCCTTCCTTGAGATGAACCGAGCCTATCAGGCCCGGGCAATCGATTCGAAGAACTCGTCAAGTTCGGCTGTGGAACGCACATAGAAACCGCCGGGGCGGATCATCTTGGCTTCCTTGCCTTTTTGACGTAGCGTTTTGACTCGATCTTTCGTCCAGAATGAACCGTCGACGACGGCAGCGTAGAAGACCGGAATAACGGGACCAGCGGGCACAATCGTGCACGTGGTGGCCATCATCCGATCGGCGGAAGCTGCAGCCGGGCCGTGCGTACGAACGGCGGATGCGAAATCCACCATGTCGTCGCAGGCGTAGTCCTGGGAACCTCCCTCACCGGTGGTGTGCTTGTGGTACTGGACCACGAGCCGGAGATCTCCGCTGCTACCCTTGACGAGCGTCGCTATATCCATGCTCTTGCAGAGCGGCTTGGATCGACCAAGTTCGTCACCGTACACCAAGCCCTTGTTGCTGGCGAGGTACACGGCGGCAGGTCCCTTGACCGGGAGCAACACCGACTCCACCACGCTCGAACCACCAAAATTCTTGAGGTCGAGACAGTGACGATGAGAGGTGCGCTCATGGGTACGGCGCTTGTTCGGTTCGACAGCGAGCTCGGGCGAGACCACATTGGGCATCTCGGCGGCGAGCTTGATGACTTCCCCCACTGACATCGACCAACGGATGGCCAGCTTCTCAAGCCGGTACTCCAAGTCGGATTCAATGGTGTCGGTCAGCAACTGCTGAAGCACTTCCTGGCGAGAAACCTCGCGTTCATGGGCCGCGGCGATGACAAAATCGCCGGACGTGAACGTCGGTCGGTTTCCTGGCGTGGACACGGCGTTGTGGGCCGCGTCGTTGTGAAGCGTGTCATGATCTTGCTGCCTGGCAAGATCGCTTTCCGGTGCGGGGGCACCGTTGATGATTGTCGCGTCTTTTGCCGACGGAGCTGACACATTGTGTCCGCTGCACTGCGATACGAGATCGCGCGGCGCGACGTTGTTGATGGCATCTGCCATGCTCGAGCACCGTGGCCGGGAGGGACGGTTACCCAACCGCAACCAGATTGAGGAGACTGCACCGCGGACGGCGGTATGGTGGAACGGCGGGGTGGCGGACTTAGACGATGAGGCCCATCTTCACGGCCTTGTACACGGCCGCGGCCCTGTCAGAGACCCCGAGTTTGCGAAAAGAGCGCAGCAGGTGGGTTTTCACTGTCGCCGTTGAGACAAAACAGGCGGCGGCAATGTCCTCATTCGAGAGGCCGCGGGAAACAAGGGAGAGAATCTCACGCTCCCGAGCAGAGAGCGTCACGGCCTCCCTATTCGACCAGGCGGCGGCGAGATCGAGAAGTCGAGAAGTCGGGGCGGTCGGGTGCAGCACCTCGACGTTTGGCAACGACGGGACAAGATCGGCGGAGAACACCACCACGCGCAGCGAACGAGGCACCGTGGAGGCGGCAGCGAAGGCGAGTTCATCGCAGACCCAGAGCGTAGCACCGGTGAGCGCTTCGGTGGAGGGGGCGGCAATCTCGGTACACGGCACACCCAACGCGGTGAGCACCTGGGTTAGCCCGGCGGCGAGCGGGGAGGCCGGGAGCGAGACCAGGATCGCGGCAGGGGCGGCGGCGGGAATGAAACAACGCGGGCCGACCTCGAAGCGACGAAGCGACGAGGCGGCGGTGGTAGTTATTGCAGGACGGGGACGAGACGCGGAGATAGCGGCAGTACTTGAACGCACGCGAGTCACCGTGAGAGAGAGGTGTAACGCTGCAAGCATTTGACACGACGGCACACACCGGCGTGGCGCGTGCCGTCGTGCAAAACTCAGCGAGGTGGGCGCTGGCGAGGGCGAAACTTGCGTGAAACTGCTGCATCACCAAGGATAGCCTCGTTTGCAGCATTCTGATGCAAGGTTTTATCTCTAACCTCGGTTGCGTACGATCGAGAAGACGGATCACGGCCAGGGAAAGGCCGAGACGTAGGCGAAGTGGATGCGCGCGAGACGGTCTGCGTGGTGGAACTACGCCGGGAACGCGATTGATCAGGCGGCGCGTCATGCAACGTCGAGGTGCGTGGCGCAAGGCGTTGGGCATGGGTCAATGCCGCAACATCTGAGACGCGATCGGAGAGCGAACTAATCACACCGGGAAGATCCTGAAGCGAGCAAACGGTTACGTGATTATGCGTGAAGGGACGGTTCTCCATGTCCACCACGCACACAATCGCATCACAGAACGAACCCACCTCGGCGCGCGCGGCCCGTGCCTGGCGGCGGCACTGCGCGAGCGGATCACCCTTCAATGGGCGGTTACCCACATACAGTTTACCGTCGGTGTATCGCACCGGACCAGCGCCCGTCTTGGTCTCCACCGTTACCAACCAGGGACCGAGCAGCAAATGATCGGCGTCGCCACCCGCCCGGAGATCCACCGAGTGCAGCAATGCGACTGGCTTGAGCGAACGCAACTGTCGAGCCACTCGGCGCTCTGAGGCGGCACCCGCGGCCGCAGCCCGGGCGGCACCCCACCAATGCCGGGCCAGACCACCGGCGAGCGATGCAGCAACCAGACAGACGAGGAGAAAGCGAGCATCCCCATAAAGCGCGGGGAACCGAAACGAACCGTACACGAGCGCGGCGGAGACGGCGGCGGCGAGGGCGGTACGGCCCCGGGCGCGCCACGCCAGACGCCGGGCGAAACCGCCCGGAGTGCCATGCTCCACCGGACGCTCAGCCATGCGCACAGAGACGAGGGGAACGTGATCGGCATTTCATGCGGTTCACAGTGCCGGAACTTGGTGGGGTCACACAACGAGCAGCCAAACACCAAGAAGGTCGGCCGTAGAGGGCAGGAACACCTGCCACGGACGTAAGAAGGGGCCAGAAACGGCACTTCCCCGTCTCGCAGATACGAGACGGGGAAGTGGTGTGGCTAATCGTCAAAAGACGACAGGATCACACGTCAGTGTCGACGTGCATGGCAGTATTGGACGATACGTCGCGAGCATCGGTGAGGACCGATAAAGCAGGAGGCGTACCAGGCTCGGGGAGCACCGTTGCATCGAATGCGGAGAGTTTACCTCCGAGACATGCACCGGTGTCCACGTTCACGCGCAGACGATCGTCCTCTTGCGTGCACGAGACCTCCTCGACCTCCCAGTGTCCATGAATCGAGATACCGGGAACCGGAGTGGAAGTCGCGCGACCAAACAAGCAGGCTTGTTCGGCGTGGCGGCGAGCCTTGAAGGAACCCTCAAAGGCCCGGGTGGACGAGTTGGCGTGCACCACGGTCACCTCGACGCCGTCGACGGCGGGAAGCTTGATCGCGAGCGGAAGCGAAGAGAGCCACCTCACCAAGCGGTCGGCTTGGGCGGAGGATCGCAACGCGTCGAGTGAACGCTGGGAGGACGGCGCTTCGGGGGAGGCCCCGATGAAACGTCGCACCAGCATCTGCTCGTGATTCCCACGGACCACGACGGCCTGACCGGCGTTCACGAGCGTGAACACCAGATCGAGCGTCATGAGCGGATCGAGGGGATCGGAGCCGCCTTTATCGACGAGGTCGCCGACGAAGACCAACAAGGGCTCGACGCCTTTGGGGGCGCCTGGCACGATGGAGACCTTCTCGAGCAGCGCAGTCAACGTACGGTGGCAGTTGTGGACATCGCCCACCACGAGAGGACGCACCCCTTCGGGTACGCTCCCGTGCTGCAAGAACCGAAAATCGGCGCCGGACGGGATCGTGAACGTGGTATCGACCCAGGCATCACCGACGGTGACGACCGGATTGGCACCCCATGCACGGATCGCAGACTGCACCTCAGTGTCGGTTCCCACCACCACGGTCGTAGCGTGCATCTTGGCACGGGCGGAGAGGGCGGGCAGGTTCCGAGCTGCGACCAAGTCTACACCTGGCACATTGCGTACTGCATGCACATCTGCAAGGGACGTTGGGACGACGAGCGCCCCGTTAGGCACGTGGAACACACGAGCCTCCTTTCAGATGATGGATGGTTATGGATGGATTGCTGCAAGACCGGTCTTATCGGTCTTGCATCGGGTCTGTACGACCCAGATGCTGCGAACCGTGGGCGCTGGCAGCGGACCTAAAAGCCCGAACAGGGGTGGCGGCGATTGCGCGGACCGCGGGGGCGGTCACCATGCATTGCGAGCGAGGCGGCAGCCACCAAGGTGGAACATGCCTCACCTCACCTTTCCGCACCGCGGTCAGGTACCACATTGAGGCAGAAAGCGAGAAAGCCAACATGGCCGACTCAACAATCAGCATCAGCGGCAACCTCGCCGCTGATCCCGAGTTGCGGTTCACGAACAGCGGCGCAGCCGTCGTCAAGTTCCGCATCGGCGTCTCCCGTCGTTTCCAAAAGAACGGCGAGTGGACCTCGAAGACTTCGTGGTGGAACATCGAGGCGTGGAATCAGC
>Ga0172376_10005044_pt1 | contig 14847 bp, 7 predicted proteins | sample Lak35m_FD_121114 | JGI IMG/M metagenome (GOLD analysis project Ga0172376, IMG submission 121114) | Freshwater microbial communities from Kabuno Bay, South-Kivu, Congo - kab_092012_35m | ecosystem: Environmental > Aquatic > Freshwater > Lake | place: Democratic Republic of the Congo: South-Kivu...
GAAGCGAAGCAGGGCGTGGCCGTGAAGCGTTGGTGGTGGGACGCCAAGTAAACCCTTGGAGTCCAAGTCAATTGGCCCGAAGTGCCCGTGAGTCATGCCACTGGTTGGCATATTCCCAGGCATTTCGGGCCAGTTCGTTTGATTGCTGTCGTTGATTCAGAGAGACACGAGTAGCTCGTCTTCCGCTGATGTCATGATGGCATTTAGGCTGCGAGCACTTGTCGATTCACAGCGCTTTCCATGCGATGTCAGTCGGCTGACCAATTGGGACGGCACATTCGAGGAAGGAACCTCAACATGTCTTGTATCGACTTCTTGTTGACTAATTTCCGTTCGCACTCCGGAGCAGATGCCATCGTTTGGCGCGATCAAGTCTACAACTATTGTTGGCTTGCTGAGCGAGTCCGCCACTGGCATGACTACTTGGTGCAGAACGAAGTTGCGGCTGGTACTGTGGTGGCACTGGAAGCCGATTTCTCGCCGAATGCCGTGGCTCTGTTCCTCGCACTTGTGGACGCCCAATGCGTGCTTGTTCCGCTGACTTCAGCCGTGGCGGCGAAGAGATCCGAGTTCTTGGAAGTCGCGCAAGCGGAACTTTCAATTGCTATTGATGAGCACGATGAAGTCTCAATTGCCAAGCTTGGCCAGACGGCGACGCATGCGATCTACGACAAGTTGCGAGTCGCTCAGCATCCGGGTCTTGTGATCTTCTCGTCAGGGTCGACGGGCAAGAGTAAAGCCGCCGTGCATGATGCCATTCCGCTGCTCGAAAAGTTCAAGACACCTAGACACGCGCTGCGCACGATCTCGTTCTTGCTTTACGACCATATCGGTGGCATCAACACCATGCTTTACACGTTGGCGAATGGTGGTTGTCTTGTGACCGTGCAAGACCGCGCACCCGATGCGATCCTGCGGGCGGTCGATCTGCATCGCGTCGATCTGTTACCGACGTCGCCGACGTTCTTGAATCTCGTCCTTATCAGCGAAGCCTGGAAACGCTACGACCTCAGTTCGCTCAAGACGGTGTCCTATGGCACCGAACCGATGCCTGAGAGCACGCTACGCCGCTTTCACGAACTCTTCCCACAAATCAACTTGCTGCAGACCTACGGCCTTTCTGAAGTGGGCATCTTGCGTTCAAAGTCGCGCAGTAGTGATTCGCTGTGGGTGAAGATTGGTGGTGATGGTTTCGAGACGCGGATTGTCGACGGCATTCTGCAAATCAAGGCGCAGTCCGCGATGCTTGGCTATCTCAATGCGACGAGTCCGTTCACCGACGATGGTTGGTACAACACCGGCGATCGCGTCGAAGTCGATGGCGAGTGGATGCGGATCCTGGGACGCGAGTCCGAGATCATCAACGTCGGTGGTGAGAAGGTTTACCCGGCTGAAGTGGAAAGCGTGCTGCAAGAAGTTCCCGGTGTCTGTGAGGCAGTGGTCTTTGGTGTGAAGAATCCAATCACTGGCATGATGGTGTCGGCCCGCATCAGCACGACGGACGAGAGCCTCGACGACAAGAGTTTGATCAGCGCGGCGAAAGCTCATTGCCGCAAGCGACTGCAAGCCTTCAAGGTGCCGGTTAAAGTCGAAGTCGTCCGCGAGACGCAGCATTCGGCTCGGTTCAAGAAAATTCGCAAACCGGCGTGACTTGAGAGCTCGGAAGAGGGCAGATGGAATTCGCGGTCAAAACAGGAGCCGCGATTCGCTCATGATTTATCTCGACAACCATGCGACGACGCGCGTCGATCCGCGAGTGCTGGACGTCATGCTGCCGTACTTCAGTGAGCACTACGGCAATGCGGCGAGCATCAATCATGCGTTGGGTTGGACGGCGCGCGATGCCGTTGAGAAAGCTCGCGAGCAAGTCGCGCGGTTCATCCATGCGGATCCACGCGGAGTCGTTTTCACGAGCGGTGCCACCGAGGCCAACAATCTCACGATCAAGGGGCTTGTGCAATCCGCGCTGCGAACTGGTTCTCGTCCGCATGTCATCACGAATGTCACCGAGCATCGCTCGGTACTCGAACCGCTGAAGCGACTAGAACGCGCGGGCGTTGCGGTGAGTTGGCTGCCGGTCGATGAGTTCGGACAAGTGCAGTCTCAACAAGTGCTCGCGGCATTGCGCCCCGAGACGTTGCTGGTTTCGGTGATGGCGGCGAACAATGAAATCGGCACGCTGAATCCGGTGGCAGAGATCGGCGCGATTTGTCGACAACGCGGCGTCTTGTTTCATTGCGATGCCGTGCAGGCTGCCGGTCGAGTGCCGCTCGACTTTGCGGCGATGGCGTGCGACTTGATGAGTCTTTCGGCACACAAGATCTATGGTCCCAAAGGTGTCGGGGTGCTCGTGGTGAGAAGAGGATCGAAGGCGTCGCGGCTGGAACCGCTCTTTGATGGGGGTGGGCATGAGTCTCATCTGAGAAGCGGCACGCTCGCTGTGCCATTGATCGTCGGGTTCGGAGCAGCCTGCGAGATCGCTCTCGCCGAACTCACGACGGAACCGCAGCGTTTGAGTCAACTTCGCGACGACCTGTGGAGTCGGCTATCTGCCGCGCGGCCGGATGCGTTGCTCAATGGGCATCCGACAAAACGCTTGCCTGGTAATTTGAATGTCAGCATCCCCGGCATCGATGGTGAAGTCTTGATGAACTCGATCAAGGAGATCGCCGTGAGTTCTGGTGCGGCTTGCACGAGTGCTGATCCCGAACCGAGTCATGTCCTGCACGCGATCGGTCGGTCAGATCAACTCACACGCGCGAGCCTGCGTTTCGGACTCGGGCGCTTCACGACCTCAGACGAGATCGACTTCGCAGCACGGTACGTCAGCGGCTTGCTGACTTGAGCGACCAAGTAGTGTGGTGCGGAGTCTGTTCACTGGTTGTCTGCCAATCTGGCAATGCCGAATGGCCTGTGGTTGAACCTGCGTTTGTGCCAAATTGGCATTCAATCGCCAACGCTGAGGCAACTCGCTGAAGTGGCCTAAACTCCTGGAAATCAGCCTTTTATTGAGAATTTCGGGCGGCTCATCGGCTTTGGCATCGACGTTGCGTTACGGGGTCGAACATTCCGCAACAGTGACCGCTTCGGCAGGGCGATGGCGGAGTCGCCGTCGTCTCAAAGATGACCGATCGCCGGGCGCGGTTCCAATTTCACCAGTTGGTTGGCTCAGCAGCCTCTCTTCTAAGGAACAGTACGATGGCAAGCGGCGAAAAGATTATCGGTATCGACTTGGGCACGACGAACTCGGTCGTCGCGATCATGGAAGGCAGCGAGGCGAAGGTCATCGCCAACTTGGACGGCAATCGGCTGACTCCGTCGGTTGTCGCCTACACCGACAAGGGCGAGACGATCGTCGGCGATCCGGCGAAGCGGCAGGCTGTCACGAATCCTCGCAACACGATTTACTCGATCAAACGCTTCATGGGGCGACGTCACTCGGAAGTGGAATCTGAAGAGAAGATCGTCCCCTACAAAGTCATTGGTGGTGCTTCGGACTATGTGAAAGTTGAAGTCAACGGCAAGGAGTTCACTCCGCCGGAAGTCTCGGCCATGGTGCTCCGCAAGCTGAAGGAAGCGGCGGAAAGCTATCTCGGTCATAAGGTCAATAAGGCTGTCATCACCGTGCCTGCGTACTTCAACGACGCGCAACGTCAGGCCACGAAGGATGCCGGTCAGATCGCGGGGCTCGAAGTCGCACGCATTATCAACGAGCCGACTGCGGCTGCTCTCGCCTATGGCTTGCAGAAGAAGAAGGACGAGAAGATCTGCGTCTTCGATCTCGGCGGCGGCACGTTCGACGTCTCGGTGCTCGAAGTCAGCGACGAACTCGTTGAAGTGCTGAGCACAAACGGCGACACGCATCTCGGCGGTGACGACTTCGACGAAGTCCTCATCGGTCACATCGCGTCGCAGTTCCAGAAGGAAAACAACATCGACCTCCGCAAGGACGCGATGGCTCTGCAACGTCTGCGAGAAGCCGCCGAGAAGGCGAAGAAGGAACTCTCATCGCAGCAATCAACCGACATCAATTTGCCGTTCATCACCGCTGATGCGACGGGCGCGAAGCACTTGCAGATGTCGGTCAGCCGCGCTGAATTCGAACGCATGGTCGACCATCTCATCGAGCGTTGCCGCATCCCCGTCGAGAAGGCTTTGAAGGACGCGAAGCTCAGCCCGTCGCAGATTGATGAAGTGGTGCTCGTCGGCGGTTCAACCCGCGTGCCCAAAGTGCAAGAGATGGTGAAGAAGATCTTCGGCAAGGAGCCTCATAAGGGTGTGAATCCTGACGAAGTGGTTGCAGTTGGTGCGGCGATTCAAGGCGGCATCATCGGCGGGCAAGTCACCGACGTTGTGCTCATGGACGTGACTCCGCTGTCGCTCGGCATCGAAACCGAAGGCGGTGTGATGACCGCTCTCATCGAGCGCAACACAACGATCCCGACGACGAAGTCTCAGACGTTCTCGACGGCTGCCGACAATCAAAACGCCGTGACCGTCCGCGTGTTTCAAGGCGAGCGACCGATGGCTCGCGACAACCGCTTGCTCGATCAGTTCGATCTCTCGGGCATCCCGCCAGCACCGCGCGGAGTGCCTCAAATCGAAGTCACGTTCGACATCGACGTGAACGGCATCTTGAAGGTCTCGGCCAAGGACAAAGCGACGGGTAAAGAACATCAAGTCCGCATCGAGAATTCGAGCGGTCTGTCAAAGGACGAGATCGAACGCATCAAGCGCGACGCCGATGCTCACGCTGCTGAAGACAAAGCCAAACGCGAGTTGGCCGAAGCGAGGAACAAAGGTTCGACGATGGTCTACGAGGCCGAGAAGCTCTTGAAGGAGCATGCCGACAAGCTCGACGCCGGTTCGAAGTCAGCGATCGAAGGCTCGTGCAAGAAGGTGACGGAAGCCGTCGCTGCCGACGATCTCAACCGCATCAAGTCCGCGATCGAAGAACTTGAGCAAGCGATGCACGCCCTTTCGAAGCATATGTATGAAGGCGCCGGCGGAGCCGGTGCTCAACCCGGAGCCGAAGCCGCAGGCGGTGCAGGCCCGACCGGAGGAGCCGGTGCAGGCGGCGATGATGTGATCGACGCCGAGTACGAGAAGAAGTAATCAGTCGGTCGCTCAGGCGTCCCCGCTTGGGTCTGTCGTTAACCACTGCCGCCGTTAGGTTTTTCTTCAAACCTAACGGCGGCATTCTTTTTAGGGATGTACGCTCATCGAAAGATCCCAGGAGCAGACCGGGATATTCGTGATGAACTCCGTGCTCTCCAGGCCTCTGATTCAGACTTCTTGGCAAGACTTTGGAAACACTGAGCTACAGAGAGCACAGAGATGACGACACGACAACTTCGCGGCCTTCAGTCGAGTGATACCGGATGATCTTTGACGTGCGTTTTCATCTTGAGTCATCACGCTTCAAGGCGCGATCTTGGCGTCAGTTGACTCTGCTCTGCTCGGTTGTTGTCTCACGTTGGAGCCGCTTCGATGATCATCCCGTTGAGCACTGATGCTCCGGTTTATCACTTTCCTGTTGCGACGATTGGGCTGATCGTCGTGAACGTGGTGTGCTTCTTGATTTCGGGCATGGGCTCGGAAGAGATGGTGGAACGTTGGGCGATGTATTCGCTGCAGCACGGGCAGGGACTGCATCCGGTTCAATGGGTGACGAGCAATTTCTTGCATGCAGGGTTCATGCACCTGATCGGCAACATGATTTTCTTCTGGGGCTTTGGGCTCGTTGTCGAAGGCAAGCTTGGCTGGTGGAAGATGTTGCTGGTTTATCTGGGGATTGGGATCACGCAATGTGCCATTGAACAAGTCTTGATGCTCGGGGCGGATCCAATGGCCTCTGTTCATCAATCGTTAGGTTTCGAATTTGATGAAGAAGAACTTCGTGACAGTGGAATGCCAGAGGACAAGATTGCTGCCTTGCGCGATCAGTGGCAGCAGATCGGCAGCGAGATTGACCGACAGCAGATCCCCGGTTCGTTGGGAGCATCGTCAATCGTTTACGGCATGCTAGCGATGTCGCTGGTGTGGGCTCCGAAGAATGAGGTCAATTGTTTGCTGATGCTCGGCATGCGGCCCATTACGTTCGAGATCACAATCATGTCCTTCGCGCTATGGTACATTGGCGAAGAGATCTTGATGACGACGATGCAGGGCTTTTCGATGACGACGCCATTGCTGCACTTAATGGGCGCGGGCCTTGGTTTCGCTGTTGGCGTCGCACTCTTCAAAGCCCGTATGGTGGACTGCGAGGATTGGGATTTGTTCTCGGTATTGAGCGGCCATTACGGCCCGTATGCCCGAGACAGTTATGGCAATCCGATTCCTCGCCCCAATCAGCAGCCGAGCATCGAGATCATTGAGGTGCAGAAGTCCAAGGCCAAGAAGCCCGGACCGAATTTGACGCAGCGCAAAAAGGCCTTCGAGTCCATTGCGCAACTCGTCGAGGACGGCGATTTCGATACGGCGAATGACGAACTCTACAACCTGCGATTGCGGGATGAGAAAGCCGTGCTGGCCGCCGATGTCTTGGAACAACTGGCGATTGGCCTCGCGAAGGCCGAGCAGTGGGATGCGGCGGTTCCGCTCATGGAAGAATCGATCGAGCACTATCCCGAGAGTGCCGATGGAATGCGGTTTAAGTTGGCTCAGGCTCAATTGAAGGGCCTCAGCGATCCACGAGCGGCACTTCAAACATTGAAAGCGATTCAATCAGGAACGCTCTCCGAAGATCGTCGCCAGCAGTTGCAGAAACTCATGAAACAAGCCAAGTCGATGTTGAGTGGGGAATGATGGTAGGAGCGGTGAAGTTGACTGAATCTCACTCGGTATTCACGTCACCGCATCAGCTCCGCGTCATGTGTCACTCGACGCACAAAGCGCGCTGACTCTTGCCGTCACAACACCGTCGGAGCCACAGTCTTGCTGCCCGTTGACCTCGCAGGAGATCGATTCATGACACAGCCGCATTGGGAATCGCAACGCACCTTGGTTCTTGCACGCCGCCAGCTCTTGCAAGTCGGTGGGCTTGGTTTGATGGGCGTGTGTTTGCCACGACTTTTGGCGGCCCAGGAAAACTCGGCAGCGCTAGATATAAAGCCAACGGCGGACTCTGCTGTGATCGTGTTTTTAAACGGAGGACCGTCTCATTTGGATATGTGGGATGTAAAAACGGATGCACCTGATGGCATTCGTGGTGAGTTCCAAGCGATCCCTACTTCGGTCCCCGGTTACTTTGTGAGCGAGCATCTGCCCAAGCTCGCGCGACAGATGCACCGCTCAGTTGTTGTGCGGTCGATGCATCACGGCGTCAATAACGCTCATGCTGCAGCGGTCTATGCGGCGATGACCGGACATGATCGCGGCGAGATCGGAGGCGGTACTCGGCCGACGGACTACCCAACTCCTGGGGCGGTGCTTGACAAGCTTCGTCCACCGACGGTCAACGCGGTCTCGCATGTTTGCTTGCCGTACATCACCAAAGAGGGCGCTGGCGGGCCACCTCAGCCTGGATTTTTCGCAGGGTTCCTTGGTCAGCAGCACGATCCACTCTTTGTGCTTAATGATCCCAACGCAGCAGACTTTTCAGTCCCCGAGATGAGCTTGCAAGTGGGTGTCAGCGACCAGCGTCTGGATGCGCGGCGTTCGCTCATGAATGTGCTCGATCATCGGATGGCGAAGCGAGATCGAGCCGGGGGCATGAGCGGTCTGCAGCAACGTGCGTTTGACTTGTTGACCTCCAGGTCGGCTCAAGAGGCTTTGCGGCTGGCAACCGAGCCTGAGAAAGTGCGCGATGCCTATGGTCGCAACATCTATGGTCAAAGCGTGCTGCTGGCCCGACGCTTAATCGAAGCGGGAACGCGACTGGTCACGATCTCTTGGGCTCCGGATGCGAACGCAACTTGGGATACTCATGGAAGTAACTTTCAGAAGCTCAAAAATCCGTTGCTGCCGCAACTTGACGCCGCTTGTTCCAGTCTGATTGAGGACTTCGCTCAACGTGGACTATTGGAACGTACCTTGATCGCAATCATGGGAGACTTCGGACGCACGCCCAAGATCAATGGTAACAATGCCGGGCGCGATCACTGGAATTTTTGTTACAGTCTAATGCTGGTCGGTGGTGGTCTGAAACAAGGATTGATCTACGGATCGAGCGATAAGACAGGCGCCTTCCCGGCGCTTAGCCCGCTGACTCCGGGAGACATCGTTTCGACGATCTATCATTGCCTTGGCTTACGGTCTGACCGCTTGATCTACGATCCGCTAGAGCGTCCGCATCGCCTCGTTCCAACGGGCGATGTGGTCAGTGAATTGCTGGCGTGAGCACACCTTCAAATCACTGTGATGGCATTCGATTTGTTCCGATCAGCGCGGTCCAAATCCGCAACCTGGTCCACACAGATGAGGTCAATTCCGACGAGTTCAGAACCGTCGCAAGACGGCTTTCGGTGTGATAGACCAGTCCCCAAACTGCATGATTGAATCGCGTAGCGCCTCTGACCTCGGCAGGCTGAGTTTTTAGTGGTTGAAGAGGAACTCGGGGCTGTTGATCAGCGCCCATGTGAGGTCTTGCGCGGCGGTTAGGCGCTTGTTGCCGAGTTGCTTCGTGCTGAAGTCGGCGTCGGTTTTTAGTTGAGTCAAGCGCGCGTCGTCGGGGACGGGTTTGCTGACTCCGGCGAGGTATGTCTTTCTTTGAGTCACTCCGGCGTCTTCAGGCAGCGGGGCTCGGGCGGCGGCGACGGCTTGCTGCTTCTTGAGCAGTGTGCCGTCTGTCTTTTGGAAGAACTTGAGGATGTCCGCCTTCTGCGCGTCCGTGCGGTCGGCTTCGGAGGTGTCGGCGATCAGCTTGTAGGACTCGGGCAAGCTCAATGGGATTGGCAGTGCCTTTGTTGTCACGCTGATGCGGAAGCGACCGAGCAAGTGCGCCTTCGCCGGGTGCTGCTGAGTGATCACGATCTTGATGATCGTGCCTTCGTCGTAGCCCGCCGGTTGCTTTGCTTCGACCGTCGCCCAATGCACGATCGCCGGGATCGCGTTCGCGACGGCCCAACCTTGCGCGGGGTTCGGATTGCCGTCGATCGCTTGAGCGATGTTGAAGCTCTCCTGATTGAACGACGCTTTGCCGTTTTGAAGATCGACCTTCTTGAACTCAGTCGGCTTCGACTTAGGAGCGGCGAAGACTTCGAACTCGGTCACGACGAAGTTGCCGTTCTCGGGCAAGCCGGGGCCGCCGCCTTTGATCTTCTCGTCAGGGATTGCTTCGAGTCGCAGGCCGGTAATTCCTTTTACATCCGTCGCGAAGGTCAGAGTGTAGTTGCCCTTCTCAGCGGTTCCTGATGCGCGGATCGAGTTGTCTTCGAGTTTCTCCAGCGCGACGTCTTTTGTGGCTTCGAGCGTTGCGGGAACGAGGTGCTGCCAGTCGAGCGGTTGATTGTTGCTCTTCAAGAAGTTCGAGGCGGTGACGGCCAATTGGCCTTCGTAAGCCGCGAGGTCCGCCGCGAGCTTGTCGGCTTCGGCGTTGCGTTGCTTCTGTTCTTCTTCACGACGCGGAGCGATCGACTTTGTGTAGGCATCGAGATCCGCGTTCGCCTTTGCGATCGCTTCTTCACGTTGCTTTTCGAGCTTCGGTTTCTCGACGGCCCAGAAGGCTTCGCGTTCGCCGACTTCCTTCATCAGCGATGCATGATCGGCGTCGATGTTGTTGATCGCGGCGATCGTTGCGTTGATCTCGTTCTCGGATGCGGGTCGGTTGAGGACTCGCAAGAAGATCTCGTTGATGAGGAGCTTGTCTTCCGGCATGTCGGTGACGAGCTTCGTCAGCACGTTGCGCGGATCGCTGATCGCGTTACCGACCGTCGGACCGCTGACGAGTGCCATTACGGGCCCGAGCGCGACGCCCGAGGAGCGTTCGCATTCGCAAGCACTCTCTCTCGCGGGCTTGCCGAAGTTTTCGAGGAAGCCGTCCGGCAACTTCACTCCGGCGTCGGGCAGTTGAGCAGCACGAGTACCGCCGGGGACTCCGGGGATGTTCGGCGTCGAGCCGACAACTTTATGCACGGCGTCGAAGAGAGCTTCGGCCGTCAGACGTTTCGGAAACGCGTGCGAGTAGTTCGTCTTGTCGTCGGCGTTCCATTGATGGGCTTTGAGTGTGAGTTGATAGCTGCGCGAGCGGACGATCTGACGCATGAGTTCTCGGACGTTGAAGTTGCTCTCAACGAACTTCTTCGTGAGGTCGTCGAGCAGTTCAGGATTGCTCGGCGGATTGCCGGCGCGGATGTCGTCGAGCGGCTCGATGAGGCCGACTCCCATCAAGTAACCCCAAACGCGATTCACATAGCTCTTCGCGAAGTATTGGTTGTCGGCGGATGTGATCCACTTCGCGAACTGATCGCGGCGGCTCATGTTTGGAGCAGCTTCAAACTTCGACTCGAACGGGAACTTAGGCGGAGTGACTTCGCCAGTGCGGTCGTGCTTGATGTCGCCGCCTTGATTGTCGAACACGATTTCATAGAGCGGCTTCGCGCCTTCAACGGCGGTACCGCCGATGTTCTGTCCCTTCGCTTCGGGATCGGCTTTCAGACCGAATTGCGCGAGGAACGCACCGGTCTCGTAGTAGTTGTCCTGAGTCCATTTTTCGAAGGGATGATCGTGACACTTATTGCAGTTGAAACGGACCGCCATCCAAAGATGCGTGCTGTTCTCAAGCGTGTCCTGCGGCGTGCGCGAGATCTTGTAGTACGAGGCCGCCGGGTTCGCTTTGTTTGAACCCGATGCGGTCAGCACTTTGTACGCGAACTGGTTGTAAGGAGTATTACCTTCGACTTCTTGACGGATCCAATCGCGAAACGCCTTCGCGCCTTCCGCTCCGAGGAATTTGCGATTGACCTGCAGCATGTCGGCCCACTTGTTGGTCCAGTGGTCGACGAATTCGGGCGAGCCAATCAACTTGTCGATCAGCGCCTCGCGCTTCTTCTGAGTTTCCGTCTGATCGGCGATGAACTCTTTGACGGCCTCGATCGACGGCGGCAGGCCAGTCAGATCGAGATGCACGCGCCGCACGAACTCGGTGTCAGAGGAAAGTTCGCTCGGCAGGATCTTCATGCGCTGCAACTTGCGCGCGACATGCTCATCAATAAAGTTGTGCTTCGCGGGCTCTTGCCAAACGAAGCCGGTGCGATCGCCCATCGCGGTCAGAGTGGTCGCGGCATAGCGACCTTCGAAGCGCGCGAGGATCGCGGCTTCACCTCGACGCAGCGTCGTGATGAGTCCCGTCGGGTCAGTCTTAGCGATGTCGGTGTTGCTTGATTCGATGAAGGCTTCGGCGGTGACGTCGCGCTTCGAGCCGTTGCTGTAGGTCGCGACGATCCGCACTTGCTGCTTGCTGCCGAGCCGTTGAGCGACGGGATTCTGCGGTTCGATTTCGATGCCGATCGCCTTTGAGGTGCTCAGATCGAGCTTCGCCCCGGTGCCGATCCAACGTCGGATGATCTCGTAATAAGGATGCCCGACCGTCGTGAGCTGACCGCCAACATGCGGCACGGCTCCGGTCGCTTTCAGCAGCATCAAACTGTTCTCGGGCGACGCGATGTTCGTGCGGCGCGAGGCGAGATCGTCGGTAAAGGCGCGCGTGTCGTAGATCGGGTCATAGCCGCGCAATGACAGCTTGAAGCCGTTCTTGCCGTCCTTCGCTCCGTGACACGTTCCTTGATTGCAGCCCATCTTCGAGAGCACTGGATTCACATCGCGAACGAAGTCGACGGGCACGTCCGATGTAGCAACTCTTACCGGCACCTTGACCGACTGAGTGCCGATCGTCGCCGTGAGTTCGCAATCGCCTGTCCCGACAACGCTGACGAGCCCATTGGCCGCGACGCTGACGACTCCGTCCTTCGACGCGCTGAACTTCACCATGCGAGTCGCGTCGAGACTATCGCCGTTCGCGAGCTTGCCGGTGATCAGCAACTGAGCCTTATCGAAGACTCCGCCGAGTTCGATCGCGGCGGGCACAACACTGAGGCTCGCGAGTTGATCGTCCTTATGCAGCGACTCAAGCGGAGCACCCGTTGGCACGGTCGGCTTCGCAGCGGCGACGGTTTGCGATGTCGTCGTTGTTACCGGAGTCAGCGGGACCGACAGGAACTCGCGGACCGGCTTGCCGCCATCGACTTCATAGACGCGGACCTTTCCGTCCGAGCAACCCGCTGCGACGAACTTGTTGTCCGGCGAGATTCTCACCGAATAGACGCCCGCGTTTTCGAGCTTGATCTGAGCGAGCACTGGCAGCGACTTATTCTGATAGTCAGCGAGAGCTTTCTTCTCACCGTCGTTCTGCTGCTGCACCCGCTTCTTCATGATGGCTTTGATGTTGTCGGGCGCGGTCGTGTCGACGTCGGTGTCGTAGATAAAGAGGTCGCCCTTATCGTCGAGACTGCTGCCTGCCGCGACGCGTCGTCCGTCGCCGGAGTAATCGACGCCGAAGACTCGTCCGCGCATCGGAGCGAGTTCGCGAATGAGGTTTGCGTTATCGCCAATCACGCGCGCGGTGATGCGGAAGATGCGGAACAGCTTCGGAGCCCCGTCCGCTCCGCCGACAACGACTTCATCGCGAGTGGGATGCGTATCAACCGCCGCAATGCCGCCCTTGAGTGCTCCCGGAGTGATCGACGTGATGTTGTCGATGAAGCGATTGGTCGCGACTTCGGTGAGCTTCGCCGTGCGATCGCGACCGACCGAGATCACATGATCGCCGCTCGGATTCCAAACGGTGTCGAGCACCCAATCGTCATGAGCCCCTTGAAACAGGACTTGCTCGCCAGTGTCGGCCTTGACGGCTCGCAGCGTCTTGTCGGCACAACCGAACGCAACGCGAGTCCCATCCGGCGACCAACTGACGCCATAGGTTGTATCAAAAGTTACCGGCAGCGAGAGCGTGAGCGCTTTCTTCTCGACGTCCCAAATTTGAACTTCGCCCATCCGCGCCGGATTGCCGCCCGAGACCGCGAGCTTCTTTCCATCAGGCGAGAAACGCACTTGCTGAATGCGTTCCGAAACTCCGACGAGCCGCGCGACGATGCCCGACCCATCGGCCTTATGCACGAGGACTTCGTGATAGCCCGCGACCGCGATCAACTGCCCGTCCGGCGAATAATCGAGCGACGTGATGACCGGCGGCAGCTTGTAGACGGGCGGATGAGCGGCGTCGTACTGCAAGTCGGCATTAGGCGGAGTGTCATCGACCGCACCTTCACTGATCCACTTGCGGATGAGTTCGACTTCGCCGCCATGTAACGGATTCTTCCCCTTCGGCATCTCGGCCTTGCCGTCCTTCGGAGTGACGAGCTTCACGAGATAGCTCTCATCCGGCTTCCCCGGCACGACCGCTGCTTCGCCACTCTCGCCCTTCGCGACGAGCTTCTTGAAGTCAGTCATGACATAGCTACCGCCCGCCTTCGCCGGCTGATGGCACCCCTGACACTGAGCCTGAAAGATCGGTCGCACCTGCTTGTAGTAGCTGACCTTCGAGCCCTCAGCCGGTTTGTCTTGAGCCGAAGCCGCCGTCTTCGCCGCCAGCAAGAGCGCGCCAGAAACCCAAACTGCGAACTGAGTCATGCGAGGATTCATACCGATCACCGTTTTGAGTGAGAGCACGGGGAAGGACTTCGAGGCGGGGAGACCGCTCAAGTTGCGGTCGGGATGGTCTAGTCAACGTATCGACGTCTCTGAGTGGGTACAAGCTGCGCTGCGACTTCGTGAGGGTTTGATGTTGTCGCCGCACTCGGCAATCGGCGAGTCACCGATGAAGAAGTACAGAGCGTAGGATGGTCGCCCGCGGCCGTCATATTCGTGATGGCAACGACGGCCGAAGATCCTTCGCCACTCGTTCCGAGGCTCAGCCTCGGTCCGTGCGTTCCCAGACAGAGTCTGGGAACGAGTGAAAAACTTGGAATGAACTCGCTTTGCCTACTTGACGGATGGATTCCGCAGCATAGCTTCTGCCCGCGTCACTAGAATGACGAATCATCACTGCAAGCCTGACAACTTCAAACTGTTCAGAGCCAGTGAGTGTGAACTGCTCGCGAACAACTCGTTCGCGACGATGAATCCCGACGCTTACCGCTCCGCCCAAATCGCCACTTCGCTTCGCGCGATCCCAACGACAGTGGCTCTGCCAACGCACTTCTCGTCTCCGACAGACTTCATCGAGTTCTTTCATCAGGAGAAATCATGGCGCTCACCAATTGGCTCGCTGACATGGCCCGTCAACTCTCCGGACACCGCAAGCCTCGTCGCCGAGATCGGCGCAAGATGGGTGGGGGGGGCAATTTCCCCGGCAAGCGGAATTGCTACAGACAAGATCTCTTTTAACCCCGACTCTTGCCGCGACCGTCGATCTGAATTCAGTCGACGAAGGCATTGGCTCCGTAGTCGTAGTTATCACGCTGAGCGAACCCTCAAACGATCCGCTCGCCATCAATTGCCAAACGTCGGACGGGACCGCCATCGCCGGGCAAGACTACACGTCCTACAACTCGTCGGTCCCCGTCGGAGTCGGCGTCACGCTCACTCAAATCTCCATCGACATCACCGACGACACTCTCGTCGACGCCAATGCGAGCGAATCCTTCACGGTCACCGTCTCGCTGGCCTCCGACAGCACCGTCATGGCCTCGGTAACAATCAACATCGACGACAACGACACCGACTCAGAGACCGACACGGACAATCAATCACCAAACGTCTATGTAGTTGATTACCGCGTTTGGTCTGGCGCGATTGGGGGCGAGGGGTTAGGGTGCGTTGATCAGGGAAGATCAATCTCCGTCAACAAGA
>Ga0172376_10005046_pt1 | contig 14845 bp, 9 predicted proteins | sample Lak35m_FD_121114 | JGI IMG/M metagenome (GOLD analysis project Ga0172376, IMG submission 121114) | Freshwater microbial communities from Kabuno Bay, South-Kivu, Congo - kab_092012_35m | ecosystem: Environmental > Aquatic > Freshwater > Lake | place: Democratic Republic of the Congo: South-Kivu...
AATGTCACCCATGATGACTTCATTCAGGGAGACCTCAGCGAACAAGCCCGTTTCCAACCGTTTTCGCGCTGTCGCAGGCATCAGAAAGTGCGCGAGATTCCGGGCATTCAGACTGGTCCGCTGCACACGCCTGAGCAGGTAGCGACTCGAGAGGAGCAGAAACACGAGTGCCGTGACCGAGTCAAAATAGATGAGCTCGTTTCCACGGAGGAGATTGGCGACACTGACCCAGAACGAGATCTGGAGCCCCAGAGCCACAGGTATATCAATCGAGAGCTGACGTGCCTTCAGTGCGTTCAAGGTCGACAGGTAAAACGGCAGGGCGCTGTAGGCCATCACGGGGATGCTCAGCAGAAAACTCAGCCACTTGAATTGCTCGGCGAATGCGCCGTCCGCGCCCGCATACAGGGCGACTGCAAGCAGCATGATATTACCTGCCGCAGCTCCTGCGATCCCGAGCTGGATCAGAAGTTTCCGATCCTCGGCCTGACTCAGTTCCTCGTTTTCAGAGTGACGAACGGGGTGGGGACGGTAGCCGATTCGGAGCAGTCCAAGAGCGACCTCCGAGTATTTGGATGGATTCCGTGGCAAAAGTTTGACGGTCACGACTGCAGTGCCGAGGTCCAGGCGTGCGGACTCGACTCCGGGCACCAGAGTGGGAAGCTTTTCCACCAACCAGACGCAGGCCGTGCAGTGGACGCCTTCGAGGTAAAACCTCATCCCTGCTGAGGTTTCATATTCTTTTCGGATTTCAGGCTGATCGAGCCATGCGTAGCCGGATTGGGTTTGCGGCGGGACTCCCACCGGCAGCGCCCGATCGCCTGTGCGCGTGAGGATGCTGTAATAGCGATTCAACCCGGCCTGCTGCAAAACTCCGTAAACGGTTTCGCATCCATGGCAGCAAAAACTTGAATCACTGCGAGCCGAAACCGGACTTGCGCAGTGAAGGCAGACCTTGAGCGGAGTGGCTTCGGGCAGTGCACAGAGTGTGGCTTCCATTCAGGTGAGCCGCTTGTGCAACGCATGTGCCTGCGGTGCCCCTCCTCTAAAAGCGAGATGGCGGATATTTTGAGTGAAATTGTCCCAATAAAAAAAGCCCCGCGGGAGGTGCGGGGCTTTTTGTCTCACGGAGGTGAGGTAAGCGATTAAGGCTGAGCCGGGGTGAACTGAAAGAGTCCTGCCAAGACTGCTTGCCACTCTTCATGGGATTCGTCTTCGAGATCGATCTTGGGCATTTCACCGACGACCAGGCCGACAATTTTGCCGTTCGAGATGAGGCTGTAAACGGTATCCGAATGGGCGGCGAGAGTGACGGACCGGGTGCCTTTGCGGAAAACTTGAGAGTCTTTGATCTCTCCGAGTTTTGCGATGGCGTCCGCCTCAGTGGCTCCGATCTGCACCGGGAAGTCCGAACGTGAATTCATATAGGTGCCACCCATCCAAGCGATGGTGGTTACTGCTGGGTTCGGATTCTCACGCGAGAGGGCCGGGCTCGTGAAGAGCACGATCGTCGTGCCTTCGGTCATACCCGGGCCGCGGCAAGGTTTTGCCGAGAAGAAAACAACCGAGCGTGCCCCCTCATTGATGGGATCCATGTCGCAAGGCTGGACGAAGTGTGTCTTGCGGATGAATTCGTCCGAGAAGCCTTGTCCGAGCTTGGCCCCGTCAAAAGTCCAGTCGGCTTGTGCCAGTGCGGCGGGGGTGGAAATCGCAAAAAAAACAGCCAAAAGAAGCAGATTCTTGATGGTTTTCATATGGCTCAAAAGTCTCAGGGGGAGTCCGGGAGTGGGTCAAACCCAAACTCCGCAGACTCCCCCTGAATCGGGATTTCTCGGTAAATCTGTGTCTACTATCAGTGCATCTCGATCGACACCACTTTGGAGACGCCGGGCTCTTCCATCGTCACGCCGTAGAGCGTGTCGTTGAGTTCCATGGTCTTCTTGTTGTGGGTGATCAAAATGAACTGAGACTTGGCCGACATCTCGCGCAGGAGTGCGTTGAACTTCCCGATGTTGGCGTCGTCGAGCGGCGCATCCACTTCGTCGAGCAAGCAGAACGGCGATGGCTTGACCATGAAGATCGCAAAGATCAGCGACACGGCCGTGAGCGCTTTCTCACCCCCGGAGAGCAGACCGATATTGACGATCTTCTTGCCGGGAGGTTGGGCCAGAATGTCGACTCCGGCCTCCAGAATATCAGTCGAGTTCTCCGGATAGACCAGCGAGAGCTTGGCTTGTCCTCCACCAAAGATGATGGGGAAGAGTCGCTCGAAACGATCCGCGATCGCGTCAAAAGCACGTTTGAAGCGGTCTTCGGAAGTGCGATTGATATGCTCGATGGCCTCTTGCAGGTTTTCGATCGAGCGCTCGAGATCGCGGCGTTCGCCGGTGAGGTATTCGTAACGCTTGCTTACTTCTTCGAACTCCTGGATGGCGCTGGGATTTACTTCGCCCAGACGACGGATGCGATCGCGCAGGCGCTCGACTTCCTCGCCCAGGAGTTGCTCTTCTTCGGCCGTCATTTCGGTCGTGACGATCGGATTGCCCATCTCTTCTTGGACTGGCGCAGACATGCTGGCCTGATCGAGGCAGCCGGGTCCGTATTTCTCTTCGAGGTTCTGCACGAGGTGCTGCAGTTCGCCCGAGTATTTTTCAACTTCGATGGCGAGGCCATTCGAAGCCTGATTGCGCATCTCGCCCTCTTCGTGGAGTTCCTTGATGCGGGAGAGCGCGCCTTTGAGTTTTGCACTCGATTGCTCGAGGCGATCTTTGACGGCGGAGAGGTGCTCGCGGGCGGACGCAAGATCCAGGGTCAGGCTTTCGATCGACAGGATGAGCTCTTCGTCACCGCCCGAGAAGTCTTCCTGCTCGCGGGTGATCCGCTCCAAGTGGCGCTGGATATCATTCAGCCTGCGCTCCCGATCGGAAAGCACGGATTTAGCGCCTTCGATTTCGCGCTTGAGGCTGACTGCACGCTCGCGATTGGAGGCTTCGCCCACTTTCAGGGTCTGGTACTCGGTCTCCTGTTCGCGGACGGCGCTCTCGCGCTCGGTGACGGATGTCTCTGCAAGTGATATCTTTTCTTCCAGGTCCGAGCGCCCGGAGGAGATCTCCTGGACTTCCTCTTCGATCGCGGCGCGCTCCGTGACGGCCTGATCGACTTGGGTTTTCAGGCGCTCGACTTCATGGTCGAGGTTTCCAGCTTGATTCTCGAGGTCCCTGAGGGAGCGCCCGGTCTGATGGACGTCGCGCTCATAGCCTGCGCTCCGGACTTCGATTTCCTGAAGTTCACTCTGGAGTGACTGGAGGCGTCCACGGATCTGGTCGACTTCTTCGCGGGCAGCGATGGCTTTTTCGTCAAGCGCCGCGTGTTTTTCCTCGGAGAGAGCGACTTCGACTTCGAGGTCCGCAATCGCGCGCTTGCGGCCAAGGAGGCTGCCCGCTTCGTCGGAGCGTGCGCTCCCACCGCGCACGACGCCGCTGGAGTCCAAGGCGTAACCATCGCGGGTCACGAGCGCCCACCCCATGCAGCGCAGGGCGCCCACGATCGGAGTGATATTCTCGGAGTTGAGGGTCTTGACGACGCAAACCCGCGCGACCGCGTGCGCGGCGACGGCTTGAGCATCGGGTCCAAGTTTTGCGTTGGTGCGAACAAACTGAGAGAGCTCGCCTTCCACTTCGAGTCCCAGTGCGGCGAGCGAGTCGCGGGCCACTTGGAAGTTCGCAGCGGTCTCGGATTGGTTCGAGTATCCGGCCTGCGAAAGGAAGATCGAGGCGCGGCCTTGAGATTCGCTTCGGAGGGCTTCGAGCGCTTCGAGTGCGGAGTCCGTGTCGGTGGCGACGAGAGCCTCCAAACGGTCTTCGAGCCAGCCTTCAAGAGCCGCTTCGAATCCCGAGTCCACATCCCAAGCATCCGCGAGTGCGCGGATGGTTTCGGTCCTGCCCTGAGCCTTGGCCCAATCGAGAGCGGCTTTCGGGCCGTCGCCAAAACCTTCGTGCGCCTGCGCGAGTTCGATCAGCGATTGGAGGCGCGATTTGAGTTTGGTCACTTCGCGCGCGGCATCGTCGCGTTCGCGCTCGGAGACTTTGAGCGCTTGTTCGAGCTGCTGGACCTGTGCGTGCACGGTCCGCTTTTCTTCGGCGAGCTCGTCCTTGCGGGCGCGGGCTTCTTCGGCTTGGGCCTGAACCCGCGCGGTTTCTTCGCGAGTTTGTTCCAAGCGCTCATCCATCGAACGGCGCTGATCCTCGGCGCGCTCGAGCTGCGCACGCGCACTTTCGATGCGGGCAGCAAGCGATGCTGCCTTGGAGGTCAAGTTGGACGCGGCAGTCACGCCGTTCATGAGTTCGCGCTTCAAGCTGTCGAGCGCCCGGCGGGCGCTCTCGAGGCCCGAGCGGGATTCACGCACGAGCTGCTCCATTTCTTCGCAGCGGGCTTGTGCGGCTTCGTAAGAAATCTGCGCTTCTTCGCTCTCGACTTCGCGCTCGGCAATGCGCTCGCGCTCCTGCGCGATTGCAGCTTCGAGATCGGACTTTTCGGACTCGAATTGCTCGAGCTGGGAGTTGATATCACCTTGGCGGCGGCGGGAGAGTTCAAGCGCGCTCTGCTTTTCTGCATGCGAGCGGGACATCTCTTGAATCCGAGTCTGCAGGTCCTCGGCAAGTTTGGTGTCGGTGACCTGATCGACGCGGTCGGTTTCGATCGAGTTTTCAGCGGTCTGGAGTTCGGCGCGCAAGCCGACCAGCGCTTGCTCGAGCGCTTCGCGATCCGCCTTGAGGGCATTGATCCGATCCATGAGGACTTGGCGCTTGCGACGACCCCAGGTCATCTCTTTATCGAGGAGCTCGGATTTGTATTTCTCGTATTGGCGCGCCTTCTGCGCTTGGCGCTCGAGTGACCCCAAGTTGCGTTCGATCTCCTGGATCACGTCCGTCAGGCGGGAGAGGTTGCCCTGGGTCGCTTCCATCTTGCGGAGTGATTCTTTTTTACGCGCCTTGTATTTTGCGATCCCGGCCGCTTCTTCGATCAGCAGGCGGCGCTCTTCGGGTTTGGATTGGACGATCTTTCCGATCTGTCCTTGTTCGATCACCGAGTAGCCTTTGGCTCCAACCCCGGTGTCCATGAAGAGTTCGTGGATATCTTTGAGGCGGGCGGACACCCCATTGATGAAGTACTCGCCCTCGCCCGAGCGGTAGACGCGGCGGGTGACCGAGATCTCTTTGGTTTTAAGTTGAATCGGGATGTCCGAAGTTGAAGCGCCTGCCGGCACGTCGGCATCCGGAACATCGGTTTCCATGACGAGAGTGGCTTCAGCCATTCCCATCGGACCGTATTTGGAGCTGCCGTTAAAGATCAGGTCATCCGAGCCTGATCCGCGCATGTGCTTGTAGGATTGTTCACCCATCACCCAGAAAAAGGCGTCCACGATGTTGGACTTGCCTGACCCGTTGGGGCCGACGATGCCGGTGATGTTGTGGTCAAAGTGGACAACCGTCTTGTCCTTGAAGGATTTGAACCCCTGAACTTCGAGTCTTTTAATACGCATGTTGAAACCCCCCGAGGCCTTACGGCGTAAGTCAAAAGCTTGTCGCAAAGCGCCAGAAATCTGGCGACATCCTGTCGAGGAATCACTGTAACAGCGGGTCTGAAAAAGGCAAGTTGGGGGCGGTGCGCAATTGAAGGTTTATTACCAGAAAGTTCCCTGCAGATAGACGCCACCTTGGAACTCCTGCAGGAACTCCTGCAGGAAGTTCGTTGATATCGAACCGCCGAGGTCGAGCTCGGATGCGATTCGGTAGCGAGCGTTGACGAATCCCCGCGTCTGGCTTGAGTCTTGGATCTTTTCGGGAACATTTTCTTCGGCCGTCAGGCGTCCCGAGGCGCCCGCTTCTGCCGCAAAATCGGGACTGCTGGCTCCGGCTGCGGCCAGCCACCGGCTGCCCATGCGGTCCACCACAACTTGTCCGCGAGCATGGGCATTCCAACCGGAACCCAAGCGCTGGTGGAATTCGCCCGCCAGATCGAGGCTGTTCGCATAGACCCGCCAGTTGGACGGGACGGACTGGGAGGCGCGGACGTCGCGGCTATCCGGCTTGATCCTCAGGGTGGGCGAGAGCCGGAAGAGGGTGCCCAGTGAGGGAAGTTCAAATTCTCCCGTGCCTCCCAAGCGGAGCTGGCCTTCTCCGTCCCATCCGGGGCTGTTGTATTGGCCCTCTTGCCAGGTGCTGGTGACGGTTGCTCCGGGTAGGGTCTGCGTGGAGGTTTTTGTGATCGTCCCGTATTCGGCGTGCACGGAGGCCATGACGTCACCGCCAGCGTTTCCCTGAAATCGGAGTCCTGGGATGCTGTCGAGTTGTAAGGTGGGAGTGTAAGTCGTGTGGGTGACGCCGGTCATGACGAGGTCGGTCCGGTCCGGGGTGTTGCCGGCTCGGAAGGGGGATTCATGAATTTGGGTCCCTGCAAAGACTCCTGCTTTTCCGGAATGGACCCAGTCATTGGAGTCCTTGAGAGATGGGCGCGCCACTCCCTTGCCCCAATTTCCGTCTCCTGAAACGCCGAGGTACAGATCTCCACCTTCGTCCCGCGCTGCGACCGCGCTGACCCGGCCCTTGCCCCGTCTTCCGAGAAAGATATCTCCGGAGATGATATCATTGTCGGCGCGCGCCAGCGGATCATACGTCCGGGCATCAAGGCCTGCGGCCTCGAGCAGGAGTTTTCCCTTGCCGCTCGTGATGGATCCCAAGGGTTGTCCATTGGCATCATGCACGTAATAGGCGAGAGAATGATCGCGGAAGATGGAGTCGTTCCGGAGTGATACCAGTCGGCTGCCATCGACTCCTTGTTGGAGTGTCACATGGTCATAGTTCATCAGATAGATATTATGTCCCTGTCCGTCCTTGGCCTGGACGGCCACACTGATGTGGTGTCCGGTGTCAGCGGCCCAGGAGATTGTGACTGCCTTTTTGAGTCCCAAATCGTTGGCGAGCATGACTTGGGCGACCGCCATGTCCCGGCACACGCCCGCCGTGTCCGTCCGACTCAGCCCGGTGAATGAAAAGTTGGCTTTTGAAACGGCGAAAAGGCGCTCGGGAGATATGATGCCCGGGTCCGAGGTTTTCCCCGCGCGGTCACGGTCATAGCCCGCGCTCATCTGTCCGCCCATCATGGCCAGCACCATGATTTTTTCCCGTTCACTCAGGGTGCCGGCGAGTGTCCGGCTGCGGGATCGGTAATCGGAGAAGTCCCCGGCCGCCATCAGTTCGAAGAACGCATCCAACGCGTGGACCTCCTCCTGCTTCAAATTGCGTCCGAATCCCGCACTCCGCGCAGCACGACCGTAAGCGGCAGTGCGCTCGGTCGGCGTCATCTTGTCCAGATTTGTAATATAACGATCGAGCCGTTCACCGGAGCCTTGCTCCACGCAGAGGTCCATGTCGATTCCGGGCGCACAGGCGCTCGTGTGCGCAGGTTCTGTGATATATGCGTTCGCCGCCACATCCAGGAGTGGCCGCATTCGGGCAAGGCCCGGGGAGAGGTCCGTCCAAACGGCATCGCTCCCGGTACCCAGGGTCATGGAGAGGGTGGCTCCGACCGAGACGTAATCGAGCAGGCCTTTCTCGCGGGCCCACTTTTCGCGACACTCGGCGGGAATGCTCGGATCTCCGAGGATTCGTGCTCTTCTACTCTGATTGAGGGATTCGTTGAGGGCAATCGTCCTGCCGGAAGGGTCGAGCACCGAGAGGCCGATATCAGTCATGTCAGCTCCGAGGCTCAGCTCCCTCTCGAAAGCTTCCAGGTAGGGCGAGCAATCGCAGGCGCGAGTCCTGGAGGGCCCGAGGGCCACCCAGGTCAGGAGCGTGAGGACTGCGATGAGGAGTTTGTTCAAAAATTTCATGCGACTGATGGCATTACATATCAGCTCTCGGAAAAGCACGAGGGCCCGGGGGACATCGTGAGATGGTGCACCGCCGGGCCCTATGCTTTGGATCTGGCAAACTCAGAGGTTCGCCTATTTTGTCGCTGGCGACCTCGCGCCTGTTCGCGGATCTTGCTCCGCCGGCGTCACCGGAGGCGGCTCCCGCCGATTCCGTGGGTCACTCAGTCGTAATCATCCAATAATTTGGTCTGTCACTGACCTTCGCTGTCGCAGACCCCCCTGGCCAGGGAGAGAGTCGACAGTTCACGAGCACCGAAGATATCGTTATCCTGCCGGTCGGCTTCGCTCGTGCTATGCGATTTTTGGGGGTCCTGTTTCGTGGCATTCGAGAACTGCTCGCGCCCAGTACGGCGCTCGTTCGACGGGGTCATGTTGTTCAACCATCGTGTCCGTCCTTTCTCTTAAATTAAGACTAAAACAGTCAGGTAAAGGTTGCAACCAAATCTGAGGGAATATTTCTTTTGTTAAGGGTGTTGGGTCCTTGGCTTGATCTCGGGGGTTCGGGGCTCTCAAGTGTTAAGAATGCGCCTCGCTCTGGACGTGAATCGCGATGTTCCGAGGCGAGATGGCGGGGTCGAATACGCGGTTTAGCGTCGTTTTCAGACCCGTTTGTTCCTCGATCCAGAGCGCGCGGTCGAGGAGGAGGCTCATCTCCAAGGGGCGGGCGAGCAGATTCCGGGCAAAAGAGGCAAATCGCTGGTCCAGGACCTTCTGAGACTCCTTCTGCCGGGTGCTTCCGAGCTCGTTGTCCTTATATAAGGAGTCCTCGAGTCCGAGTCGGCGCAGGCGGTCGCGGGCGTAGAGTTCGTATTCGCCGCGATAGAGCGCAAGCGGAGCGGTGCCCACTCTGCGGGAAAGGTCGGCCCGCGCGATCTCGCGCAAGAACGCTTCCAAGCTATATCGGTAATCGAGCACTCGCTGCTGAAACTCGAAATCGCCCGGGTGCTCCTGGATCCCGCCGCGGGTCGCAAGCAGGAGGGACTCTTCGCCATGGGTGATGGGATGCGCACGGCAGAATCCGGAACGGTTGATATCCACCATCGGGTCCAGCAGTTCGTAGCAGCAGCCAAAGTTGAGGGCGCGCGTCCGAGTCACTGCCATGAGTTCCAAGTGCCTCCACGCCAGTGGACCGCAAGTGTGGAGTCCCAGCAACAGACTGCCTTCGTGGAGCCGAACTTCCGCCGGCAAATTCCCCGAAAATTTGTGCGTGTGAAAGGTGACCTTTCCCTCACAGCTTGGGCGCCAAGGCTCACTCCGATTGAGTAGCGCACCGCGATCCTGCAGTGCCTTGCTGATATCGATGGAGTCCACCGGGCAACTGAACGCCCGCGCAAGATGGCGTGCGAGATGGCCCATCCCACCGCCAATATCAATCACATGGTCCGGCGGGGCGGCCTCGAGCGCGCCCAGGATTTTTTCGATCTCATGTTTTTTCTTGGGCGTGAGGTTGTCGGACCAGCGGGGCGGAATGGCGACCCTCTTGGAGTGGACGGGGAGCTGTTCGTTGAATCCTTGGGCTGTTTCCACGAACTGCCTCAAGGACGGCGGTGCCGAGGAATGACCGGGGTCAAGACCCAGCCTGTGCCAGTGGGTATGCGGAACGGATCGAGACCAGATCAACCACTCCTCCGGGATGCAGGCCCGCACTTGATCCCAAGAGTCGAGAACCGAGTGCTGCCAGAGGGGGGCCATCTTTTCCAGGTGCGCCCGGATGGAGAGGTAAAGAGCCTGCATGCCGGCGCAGGCTAAGCCCCGATGAGCGGTTTGGAAAGGGGGGCTTTCCGAAATGACAGTGACTCGCAAAATGGAAAAGGGCTTTTCTATTCTGTCAGTCGCTGTCAAAATGGAAAAGTATGCCTCATTCGAGAAAACGATATGCAAAAGCCCGATTGGAAGCCGCACTCCGGTCCAGTCCGATCGTTGGACTCCTTGGGCATCGTCAGACCGGAAAAACGACGCTCTTGAGTGCACTCAGCGCAAAGCGAGTCAGTCTGGACCAGCGGCTGGAGCGAGAATTGCTGGAGCGCGATCCGGGGAAATATCTTTCCGAGCGATCGGCTCAACCCTTGGCGCTCGACGAGTGTCAGTGGGCACCGGATCTTTTCCCGGCGCTGAAGGAGGCGGTGCGGCTCAAGGCCAGGCCGGGACAATATCTTCTAAGCGGCTCGGTGCGCTTTACCAGTCGCAAGGCGATTCGCGAGTCACTTGCCGGAAGGTTGCTCTTGGTTGAACTGCATCCCATGGGCCTTCGTGAAATCCTCGGTGAGCCGCTATCAAGGCTTCCGATCGAGCTCCTTGAAGCAAAAAATTTTTCAGGATTTGCTTTGCCCGGAAGCACGCCGGAGGTCATTCATCGCGAATACCTCAAGCAACTGGAGCGCTATCGACGATTGGGTGGCTTACCGGGAATCTGCTTGCAGCGCGAGGATGTCGATCGCACATCGAGGCACATGGACCTTCTCGATCTCATGCTCGATCGAGATCTTCGCATCATTCTTGAGACGCCCCTCTCTTTGAGCAGGATTCATGCGGTCTTGGCAGCGATCGCGGATGCGAACGGCACGCCGCTGAAATTCGTGGATATTCAGCGAAAATCAAAGGTATCAACCCCTACGTTACGAAAACTCCTGACAGCCTTTGAGGCACTTTTTCTGATCAGAACGTTGCGGCTCGAAGGGGGGCGTTCCGCCCCGGTGGTCTGGTTCGAAGATGCGGGAGAATGGTCCCGAATCACCGGGCGACCGTCATCCCTCGATCATTTTCTATTCTGTCAGGTTCGTCTCGCGTTTTCCTGTGCTGAAGGCAAGAGAGCGGAATACTTTCAATATGCCACTCGTGGCGGCGCTGCCATACCGGTCTGTGTCCGGACCACTGCAGGTGTCCTGGGAATCATGGCGGTCGCTGCCGGGGAACTCAGCAGGAGTCAGATCCTCTCGGCCGAAAGCTTTCTCAAGCATTATGCGGACTCCAAGGTGCTCTTTGTTCACCTCGGCCGCGAATGGCGAAGAGTCTCCGATCGCATTCTGATGGTACCGATATCGGCTTTCTAGTCTCGAAGCGATTCTGGAGTTTGATCGGTTCTCGCGCATGAATCGCCATACCCGGATTCTCTCTAGTGGATAAATACCGAACGTTTTGTGTTTGCTGTGCGCTACGCTTGCTGATGCGGCGCAATGAATTCAATTCCGGGCAAAGCCCTGAAACGCGCGAAAGACTTCGCAGCGCCTCCTGCTCACCCCCCATCAGCGCAATTTCAGCTAAATCAACTTCAGTTCCTTGCAAAACTCCCCAAACGGCAGGATCGAGAAATCGGGGCTGATGACCCGTTTTTTCTCACCCATGTGCACTTGATACCATTTGGGTATGCCGAGCTTGGCTTTGAACTCGAGCAAATCAGGAGCGACATCGGAGTTGGAGAGCTTGCACTCCACGGCAAACAGGGGCTTGCGGTCTCTCAGCACTACAAAGTCCACTTCGCGCCCCTTTTCGTCGCGGATGTATCTCAGCTCCGAGCGATGCCCCAAGACGTCTTGCCAATAGTCGCACAGCTTGAGCAGATGTGAGGCCACCATGTTCTCGAAACGATAGGCGGGGTCCTCAAGCTGTGACCAATCCCAGAGGTAGAGTTTCTGGGCTTTTTTCGTTGCTTTTATTTTTGGCGAGCCGAATGGCGATATCAGATAGCAGTAGTAAAGCGAGTCCAGGATCTGCACCCATCTTTTTACGGTCTTGTCGGAGACTTCCAGATCCTCCGCCAAAGACTTGTAAGACAAGGGGCTTCCAACTCTTGTCGCCAACGTGTCCGCGAGCAGCTCCACCTTGTCCAGGTCGCTGACGTGCTCAAGATCCCTCAAGTCGATCCGCACCAATTTGGAGACTCTTTGCAGATGCCAACGTTTTAATTCGGTCTCGTCTTGCGAGAGCAGCGGCTCCGGAAATCCACCGAACTTGAAAAGAATCTCGAGATGCGCCTCCGTGATTCCGACCTCCGGTAATGTGAAGGGATGAATCCGATAATAGTGATATCTGCCCATCATCGAGTCCCCGCCTTTGCGAAAAATGTCCAGGCGGGCGGACCCCGTGATGATGAAGCGCTGCGTGTTTTTCCAGGTGTCCCAGATCCCTTTGACTAGGACCTGCCAACCTTTTCGCTTATGAATCTCATCAAAAATGATCAAAGGCTCTTCTTTGGGCCACATGCCTTTTTGAATCTGCCTTCTCGAGATTTCATGGTCCCAGTTTAAATAGGCCGGGTGTCCATCGTAAAAGTTCTCGATGAGAGAAGTGGCCAACGTGGTCTTACCCACCTGGCGTGGACCGCCAATGAAGACCATTTTCTTCGCAAGGTCCTTTTGGATGGGACCTAAATAGATCCGGGAGGGCAACTTTCCGGTCTTTGGCGAGGACAGGATTTCTGAGGTCATGGTTTTTTTCATAAGAATCACTTGAGCGCTTTTAGAAAGTAATTCGGAGTCTAGGTCATTTTACTTTAAAGTAATTCGGAGTCTAGGTCATTTTACTGAGCAAAGCCCTGAAACGCAGAAAGACTTCGCAGTACCTGCTGCTCGCCCGAAGCGGGGTGGTTGAAAACTGGGTTGAATTCCTTATTCTCTGCCGTAAGGATTCCGGTGCCTCAGAGCTGACTGGGCCCCGCCCGAGTGCGTGCCAGTCTGCGAGCGGTGCGGCGCGCGCTCAGATCAACCACTCCTCGGGAATGCAGGTCCGCACTTGCTCCCATGAGTCGATAACCGAGTGTTGTCAGAGGGGCGCCATCTTTTCGCGGTGTGCCCGGATGGAGAGCTAAAGATCCTGCATTCGAGAGCAGGCGATGCGTCGGAGATTGGTTTGGAAAGGGGGCTTTTTCCTAGATGGTGGACGATCCCAGCTTGTTTTGAGTCGATAGGATCTCATTGCCTGAGCGAATCGAGTTCGGGATGATGGATAAATACCGAAGGTTTTGTGTTTGCCATGCGTTGCGATTGCTACGCGTGCTAATGCGGCGCAATGAATTCAATTCGAAGGTTGCTGGTTGGTTTCGCTGTCCTTGCAGGTTTCACCTCGGTGCTGTCGTCCCCGGGATTTGCCACGGATCAAGTAAATGCCAATTTCTCCGGGGGTTTTGGTTCCGGTAGTCTCTTTGAAATTGGCTCAAGCTCGATCGGCGCCGGTGTTTACACCGATGACGACGCCTCAGTAGTCAGTTCCGTGGAGTTCTCCGGGGACTCCCTGCATCTGGTGATCGGAGACGCGAAATTCTTCGGTGGGTTCTTTTTTGGCGGACAGGGACTGGGCACCGATAACGAAGTGGCCTTCTACCAGCTTCGACTCGAGGGGAGTATATCAGGCGGACTGCAAGCCTGGCGAGTGGTCCCGCTCACACTTGCGGCCGAAGATCTCAGTTATATCCAAACGCCGGCTGGCAGTCGGTCCACGGCGCTCTTGGGTACGACAGTTTACCTCCCGGTGCATCTGGCCAACGAGAATCAGGTCCTCTTTGTCGCCCTCGCTGCAGGCGCGCGATTCAACAGTGAGCTTGATGGCAATGCATTCGCCATTCAGCCCAAGGTTCGGTTCCTCGGCGACCGTGTGGCCGCGGAGCTTCGCTACCTGATGAGTCTTGGCTCCCTGGATGACGAAAAGAAACTGTCCGTCTCGGCTTCGCTGCGTGATGTGATTCGTGAGGGAGACGAAGTCGGTATCTCCTTTTCTCAGACTTGGACCAGCACGCACACCGAGGCCTCTCAGCGCGGTGGAGCTCTCATTGTGCACTACGGCCTCTCTTACTGACGAAACGGATCGGAATCCAAACGGAGTATATTATGTTTAAATCCAATTCAAAAATTCTGAATGGCCTGGTTTCTGCGAGCGTTCTCGCTGCCACGTTTTTTATCTCGGCGCCGGGCCGGGCGGACGCCCCTTCCAGCGATTCGGATCAAGACTGCGGCAAATCCTTTTGTTTCGTGGGTGATTACAATGTCGGCGGTGGAGCGATGTTCGAGATCGGCACCGAGTCCTCCGCTTCCGGAGCGGGTGGGCTCTTCAGCAATGCTGAAGCCGTATTTTTGGAGCGCTCGCGGTACGAGAAGTACCCCGACGGTGATGATAACCGGGACCAGTGGTATCTTCAGGATATCACCTTCCTGGACGGCCGCCTGATGAGCTTCATCGGTGCAGGTGTTGCGCCGGGCATGGGTGGACAGGTATCGGTTCAATTCCGGCTCAAGATGCTGGGCAGTATCGGCGGTGGATTGATGCTCTATCAATTGCTGCCCGTGAGTCTCGCACTCGAGGACGCAAGCCTCGAGATCAGCGAGGGAGAAGTCTCGGGTGCGGGATTGCTGGGCTCCACGGTCGTGATTCCCGTCAGTCTCCTGGCAGGCATGGACTCGTTTAACCTCTATGTCTCGATGACGGCCGGGGTGAGGTTCAGCACGGAGCTTTCTGATCCCGCCTTTGCTTTGCAACCCAAGGTTCGTTTCATCTCCGACAAGGTTTCTCTCGAAGCACGTGGACTCTTCACGGTGGGCTCGCCACAAGTGGAACAGAAAGCGGCCCTGGTCGCCGCCGTCAACCACGTGTTCGGGAAAGGCGATCAGCTGGGACTTCTGGTCGGTGCCACGCGCTTGGCGCAGCCCGGACAGGAAGCCCGCCGGGTCATGGAAGTGTTGTTCTTCTACGGTCGAAATTTGTGAGCTCGAGCGTTTAACGCCCGGAAAAATGGAGGATGAATTCGGTAGCCCGAGTGAATTCATTCTCCTCGATCCAGAAGGGCGTGGCGCCTGATTTTCTGGTTCTTCCGGGTTTTCTGTGGGTAGCCGTCAAGGATAAAGCTCGAGCTTTCCACAATGAAACAGAATGTTGATGCGATAGTTTTCGGAGCTTCGGAACCCGCGAGCATTGCTCTTGATGGTC
>Ga0172376_10005048_pt1 | contig 14841 bp, 12 predicted proteins | sample Lak35m_FD_121114 | JGI IMG/M metagenome (GOLD analysis project Ga0172376, IMG submission 121114) | Freshwater microbial communities from Kabuno Bay, South-Kivu, Congo - kab_092012_35m | ecosystem: Environmental > Aquatic > Freshwater > Lake | place: Democratic Republic of the Congo: South-Kivu...
CGAAAATTGGCGTCGTTGCCGTGGCGCGGGGTGTCTCGAACCGGGCGAAGAAGGGGTTCGAACTAAGCACGAACGCCTTGGCGGACGTCATCGGCGCGGGGCCTCGCCAGTGCCGCACGATTTCGTTCACAAAGGCCGGGTCCGGTGCATCGGGGTTCACCAGCCATGCGAGCCGCTGGGCCGATCGCCGCACGAAGGCCGGGCTGCGCAGAAAGTTCTCCACGAAAGAGAACGGGAACCGCCCCGATCGAGCAGGCCCATCCAGCGGGCCGTTTCGGTCGCGGTCGCCGGCCGGCCGAGAAGTTTGAGGGCAATCGCATCGACGAAACCGGCGTTCGTGCCGCCCTGGGCTTCGAAGAACTCGCGGCCGGCCAGAACCCGCCTCATGACGACGATCTGGTCGAAGCCGCCGGCAGCCAGGAACCGCCTGAGTTCGCTTGCCGTCGGTTCACGGTCGAGCAGTTTTTCGAAGACGTTCTCGACTTCGGCCTGGCGAGCTTGAGGCGTGGCCAGCACGCGCGTCACGGCGACACGGCGGCTGCCGCCCCGCTCGATGCCGGCGAGCAGGCGGGCAGTCATGGCGACCGGCAACGGTTCGGCCACGATGGCTGACGTGATCCAATCGACGAACCGGGCATCGGCCGATTCGTTCGATAAGCTCTGCGTTTGGATGCGTGAGACCTCGACCGACCGGTACGCCGGCCATGACGGCATGCAGGTCAACCGCCATCATGGTGCGGGGCTCGAGGGAATCGAGCCGTAAGTTCGCGGGTCTCGAACGGGGTTTCCCACAGTTCGTCGAACGACGCTTCCGAAACGGAAAATCATGCTGCTGATTCCTTGAGTCGTTGACCGACGAGAAAGCCTGAGTTCGTTTCGAAACGATCGGCAGGCGATCGTCGTACGAAACTTCACGTGGTTGGCATAAGTAGGATCTTATCGGATTCGTTCGGATTTCGCTGGATTTTCGGGCACCTGTCCGTGGTTCGTTTCGATCCGGATCCGAACCGATCGCCGACCGCAAACTCCGGCGGCTCAAAAATTCGCGCGATCTCGTGTTCCGTTCGGCACGGTCGTCGATTATTTTCTACGTCATGCGTGGTGACACACTTGAGATTGAGAGAAGTCGAACAAGATCCTGAAAGGGGAAATCAAACGCATGCTGCCCAAGAAGCTGGTTTGTGAAGCCATCGGTACGTTTTTCCTGGTTCTGACGATCGGTTGCACGGTCCTCGGTGGCGTCTCCGGAGTGATTCCGCCGCTGGCCATCGGCAGTGCCCTGATGGTCATGGTCTACGCCGGCGGTCACCTTTCCGGTGGCCACTATAACCCGGCCGTGACACTGGCCCTCACGGTTCGGGGCGCGCATCCCAAGGCCGAAGTCGTGCCTTACTGGATCGCCCAGGTCGTCGGTGCCGTCGCGGCGGCCGCCGTGGCCGTGTTCCTGCGTAAACAAGGTGCCGCCGAACCGCCGGCCGACATCGCCAAAGCCGCCCTTGCCGAATTCCTGTTTACGTTCGCCCTGGCGTACGTCGTCCTGAACGCCGCCACGGCCAAGGGCACGGCGGGCAATTCGTTCTATGGCCTGGCCATCGGCTTCACCGTGCTGACCGGGGCCTTCGCCGTGGGCGATATCTCGGGCGGTGCCTTCAACCCGGCCGTGGCCATCGGCGCGGGCGTGATGGGGGCCATCAACCTGGGGTCCATCTACATCCACATCGTGGCCGACCTGCTCGGCGGTCTGGCCGCCGGCGCCGTGTTCAAGTTCCTGAACCCGAACGACAAATGACGTTCGAAGTTCATGCCTGAAACATCAGGCGAAGCTGATTCGAATCGAGACGAGGCCGCCCCGATCACCGGGGCGGCCTCGTCGCATTTCCAGATGGTCGATCAGGTCCGAAATCAGGCCGGCACCCGGTTTGACCGGGCGTTTCGCCGATTCCTGACCACGAGGGCCATCGCACCGATCGCAAGCGACACCATCGCCGCCGGTTCGGGCACCGCGTGGATCACCCCGACACCGATGCCGACGCCGAGCCGGAAGTCATAGCCGCCCGTGCCGCTGGTCAGCCAGGCATCGAGGATGGGATTGCCCTGACTGTCCAAAAACGCACCATTACCGGGAATGTCGACGAGCCGCAGAAACTGCACATTGGCCAGATCGACCAGGCCGCCCGTCACCAGCGGGTCGTTCGCCAGATCGGCAAGGTCGAACGGTGTCCCGAAGCCGCCGGCGTGCTTGCCGGCCAGGTTATGGATCTTCGTGGCGTCGAACCCGCCGAAGGCCTGGCCGAACGTGCCCGCCCAGCCGGTGTTGGTCGAGATCGACGGAAACCGCGCGAAAGCGAGGCCGTCGGTCGAAACTTCGACATAGGCCAGTTCGGCAAGGAGAAACGGTTCTTCCGGAAACACGAAGCCGTTTTCGAACACGGCGAAATCGTGCCCGGCACCGTTGCGGATGCCGCTGGGGAACGTGACGGTCAGATATCCGGGCTTTACGCCAGCCGCGATTTCGGCGGAGTTCAAGTCGCCCAGGCTGTTGAAACCGCCAGTCTGATTGACGGACGTGCTGCCGCGAGGGGCGAAGGCCGTGCGGGACTCGTCGATCCGGCTGGCCCACTCGACGAATCGCGAATCGCTGGCCGCGATGGCCGGGTCGATCGCGTGGGACGTTTCACGAGGGCCGGAATAGATCAGGCCGGCTTGCGCCGAGTTGCAAGTGAGGAACAGGGCGAGAGCGGCGGCTCCCGAAAAGAGACGCAATCTCATGGGATGTGTCTTTCATGACTTACGGAACATCCCCGCTTCGAAAGCCGTCAACTGAACGCACGATCGCCTGGCCGCCATTGCCGGGCGGTCAAAGCATCGAACGCTTCAGTGCGGAACCGGCATGCAGCCGGTAACCGGATTCGAAGCCGGGGGAAGCGCGATTCGACAAACGGACGCCTGAGGCCGAAATTCGCCTTCCGCACGCATGGCGGAGAGGTGTCCGATCGCAACGACTGCCCCAATCCAGGAGGGCCCCTTGGTCGTCTTGCCTATGGTAGGTCTTCTGACTTACCGCCTCGTACGCTCAAAGCCTTCTCACCCGCGATCGCGGGCAATGGCACTTCGAATTAAGAAGGAGCGGACGAGCGCGACCCTTGCGGATCGCATGCGGATGACAGCGGCCGGACCGTCCCGGAATCGCACCGGAGTTCCCTGTTCGATGACCCTGCGACAAGGGCCATCCACCACAAGCACTGGCAAGTTACTTGCCCCGATCGGGCCTGTCAAGCGACCGGCGATCGAATTTCGTATCCGGGCTCTTCGGTTCGACACGCCCGGACCACCGGAAGAGCGAGCGCAAACGCTTTCGCCATCGAAACGGAATCGCCTGGATGCGACACGCCGGCGATTCGGATATTCTGGCATGCCGAAAACCGAAAACTTCGGCCATCCGGCGACACCGGATCGAGGAGTCAGCGACCCATGCGAACAGAACACTGGCGGAAGATCCTGGCGGCTGTCGTGATCTCGACAGTGATCGAATCCGCCGCGGGAACCGAGGCGCCGCAGCCCAATATCGTCTTCATCATGGCCGACGATCTCGGCTGGGGCGATGTTGGCTTCCACGGCGGCACGGCACCGACACCGAACCTCGACCGGCTCGCCGCCGAAGGGCTGGAACTGAAGCGTCACTATGTCGCCCCGGTGTGCTCGCCGACTCGATCGGCCCTGATGACGGGCCGCTCCTGGAGCAGGTTCGACGTGACCAGCCCGCAAAACGAACGGGCCTTGCCTTGGACGACCGTCACGCTGCCGAAAGCCTTGAAATCCGCCGGTTACCAGACATGGATCACGGGCAAATGGCATTTGGGTTCGAAACCGGAATGGGGGCCGATCAAGTTCGGTTTCGAACGCGCGTTCGGCTCACTGGCCGGGGGCGTCTCGCCTTACAGCCACAAATACAAGAAGGGCCCCTTCGCCGACACCTGGCACCGCGATGACCTTCTCATCGAACAAAACGGTCACGTGACTGACCTGATCACGGCGGAAGCCGTCGCACGGCTCGAAGGCCGCGACCAGCATAAGCCATTCTTCCTGTATGCCCCATTCACGGCCGTGCATCTGCCGATCCGCGAGCCGCGGGAGTGGCTGGACCGCGTGCCGCAGGCGATCGAAGGAGAAATGCAACGGCATTACGCGGCCTGCGTGATGCACCTGGACGACGCCGTGGGCCAGATCGTATCGAAACTCGAAATGCTGGGAGTCCGAAATGAAACCCTCATCGTCTTCACCAGCGATAACGGCGGCAGCTGGGCCGAGAACGACGACCGGAACTATCCTGACGACGACTGCCCAACCGGCAAATTGCCGGGTGTGAATCGACCCTGGCGAGGCCAGAAGGGGCAGCTTTACGAGGGAGGCATTCGGGTGCCGGCGATCGTTTCATTTCCAGGTTACATCAAACCAGGCAAGGTCGAAGCCCCGGTGCAGATCATCGACTGGATGCCGACCCTGACGGCCATGGCCGGATATCGGCCGGAAGCGGACCTGAAATGGGACGGCATCGACCTGCGAAAACTGCTGACGGAGCATGTCGAACCTTCGAAACGGGCGATTTATTCGGTGGCACCAGGCTGGCGTTCGCGCAGTTTGCATTTTGGCGATTCGAAACTCATCGAATTCACGGAAGCTGGCAAACAAGCCCGTTATGAACTTTATGAGCTGGCGGCCGATCCGGGCGAGACACTTGATCTGGCGACGCATGATCCTGACGAACTTGCCCGGATGAAGGCCCTGCTGAACGAAGCGGCGAAGAACGACCGGGATGCCCGGGCGAAGGACGATCGATGAAACGGCCAGACGGCTGGGGAACACTGTGATTCGATCGAATCCCTGCTTACAGGATGGCAGGCCTGTAAGGGACATTTCGGACAACTTCGACCTTTTCTCAAGTTCCGATTCCTCACCTTGGAAAACAGGATCTTCGGATCGATGACGTTGAATTCAGCCGAGTGAAACGTGCCATCAAATGGAATCCACCGCGCTGGGGCTCGGTGGTCGCCGAGTCTTTACCACAATACATACGGAATAGAAATGCAATTTCGCGGCTTCGGGTGCGAGCGAGTTTTCGTTTTCAGTCGCGGCCCAAAAGAAATCGCGGGGTTCACGATTCCCGGCTGGAACCGTGAACCCCGCGAATGAAGGGATTGGAAGGATCGTCAGACGACCTTGATTTCCACGTCGGTGGTCGTGAAGAAACCGCCGACATCGTCGGGCTGGGCGATTCTCGCTCGGAAGACGTACGTTCCCGGCGCGCCGGAAATGACGACCTGCGAATTCCTGAGGGCGTTGCTGGCCGGCGACTGGGACGGGGCGAACGACACATCGGCACCTTGCGGCCCGGAAAGCAGCGACCAGCTATAGGACAGTTTCGATTCGCCATAGAGATCGTCGGCCCCCAGGACCGTGAGATCCCGGTTCTGCCGGCCCGCTCTCGTGGCGGTGGCTGCCTGCTTGACTTTCGGCGGCGTGCCGCTGAAGTAGAACGGCCCGACGGAGCCGTTGACCGGCGTGACCGGTTTGTCGATGATCACGGCGTTGATCGACGGATTCGGCAGCAGCACGCGTGTGCCCGGCGCGATGCCAGGCCCGCTGACCATTGCGCCCGGCTCGCCGGAGGAGACTGTGCCGAAGACCTGGAAGGCGATGGGCAGGGGCGTGGTGTCAAGATTCTTGATCATGTACTTGCCCTCGTATGTGCCGCTGTTGACGAGTTCGAACTCGCCCTTCGAACTGACCACGGGGCCAAAAGGCGCGCCGTGGGTCCATTCGGGCTTGATGAACTGATCGTCGGGCAGGTCGTCGATATTGCCGACGACGATGCGGAGCTTGCTGGCCCCGTCGGCGCCGACGTCCGCCGCGTCGTCGTCGAGCGAGAAGCCGTAGCCGGAAAGCCCCAGCTTCTTGTGGACGAACCAGACGAACGGGTTCAGGTTGTCGACGTTGAAGGTGGCGTCCTTGCCGTCGATTTTCTGGCCGGTGACGTCGCCCTTGAGCGACGGGTCGGGATACCAGTGTCCCGCCTCTTCGGGATCGGTCATGAAGTCGTCGACCCCGCGGAGAATGGATTTGACGTTGTCGCGAATGATCACCTCGATCATGGCGGCGAAGGGGTTATCGTTAGGCGTGCCGTCGGCCTTTTTGCCGATGTTCGGAACGAAGCCGATATTGCCGCCCAGCACGTTGGCCATAAGTTGGGTGACCGCCGGCCCCTGGCCGGGAATGCAGGCCACCGTGTTCATCGAGTCCATGACCAGATAGAGCGCCCGCGTAAAGCTCACGGCATAATCTTCGGCAGCCTTGTCGCCGAAGCTCAGGGAATAGCGCTCGAGGGTGAAATCGGCCGTCGACTGCGGCTGGATCTGCTGCACGGGCTTGATCGTGAAATCGCCTGACCCGCCGGGCGTGGAGATCTTGCTGATCACGATCGACACGACCTGTGTCTTTTCCTTGTTGAGTTCGAGCCCCATGATGGTCGCTTTCATTTCGGGGCCGAGACCCGAGCCCGAAATCGGCATGCCCACGGCAAGTTTCGAAGGATCGGCCGGAGTCGTGAGCTTCAGAACGTTCGAGTTGGTCGCGACAGTGCCGGCGTAACTGGGTTCGGGCTGGATGCCCTTGACGGCGTTCCAGTAATGGTCGGCCCAAGAGAACCAGAGGTTCGCAAGCCGTTTCATGACGTAATCGACGACCGGGCGGGTGAAGTCATAGACACCGCCGGTGGTGCCGGCGGCGACGAGATTGCCCGGATCGACGGTGACGGTGATGAAGCCGTCGCTCTCCTGAGTCAGGTTCACGGACTTGACGACCGTACCGGGTGCGAGGTCATTGAGGCTGCCCCGGATGTTGACGGTACTGCCGCCATCGATGGCTTCCTTGATCATCTTGAGTTGGTTCATGTAGCTCGCGGAGGCGAAGCAGATCGTCGTGTCCTTCGCCTTCATCGAGCCCAGGCTGCCGAGCACGATCGGGGCGGAACCGGCGCTGGTGATCAGGAAGCGATTTTCGTCCCACGTCGACCTGGTGTTCTTCAGGGGGCTTTCCAGAGCCAGGTTCTGACCGGCGGGCACCTTGATGCCCGTGATCGCCTCGATGTCGGCGGGGATGCAGTATTTCGGATATCCCTGACCGAAGAAATAATCGCCCATGCCGTTGACGTTCGGTTTGGCGGTCGTGTTGGGCGACGTGAAGTTCTTGAGCGGCCCCTGAATGTCGGCGATATGCATGTTCGCGCCGACCCAGCCGAACGAGGCTGTCAGGTTCGTATACTGGCCCGAGGCGTCAAGGGGCACTTCGTAAGCCTGCATGGCGACGGGCAGGGTCATGGAGTCGACGTAGGAAACGTCGTAATTGACCAGATTATGGGTTTCGCCGCTTTTGCCTGTCGGGTCGATATCCTTGGCCGTCTTGTATAGCGGGTTCTTGAAGATATCGCTGCGATACGTCATTTCGCCGAGCTAAAACGGCGCGCCGCCTGAAGGGCCTTCGGCTTTGCCGCCGAAGTCCTGGGACTGATACCAGAGCACGGCGTGCTTGCCGCCTTCGAGATCGTCGCGGTCACGCTTGGTGGGAATCTCCGAACCAGCCACGTTGAAGATGGAATTGCTGTAGACCGGCCAGTCGACCGGCCCGACAAGCGCCTCGGCCGCTTTCATGAAATCGTCCTTGACCTGATAAGGGGCCTTGTCTTTCAGGGGCAGAAGTTTGTCGACGACGGCTTTCGGCACCTTCTCGACTTCCGTCCGTCGCTTCATCACGTTTTCGTTGATCACGAAATACTCGAAGTCGCGATAGAAAAACGGGTTCGGGGAATTCGGCTTCAGCGGCGTCGGCGCGACCTGGTTCACTTCCGGAATCAGGTTCGATCCGTCCGAGGCGATGAGAATCCGCCCGGAATCCCAGAACACGAGAGGCACATAAAGCGTGGCCGATTCGCCCGGCCGCAAGCCCAGAAAGTACTGGCCGTTTTCGATCTAGCCGATGTACCCCCGATATTCCCGCTGGACAGGATCGTGGGGGTCATAAAGACCAATTCCGAAATTCGGCGAATTCTTGTCGGTGACGATGTTGCTGTTGACGCCTTCGAGAATCGGATAGATCGTGCGGTCGGTCGTATTCGTGAAGGTCATCATCTTCGGCGAAACCTTGTTGATTTCGCCGATGCCCGGGATCGTGAACGTCATGACGTCGTCCCGTTTCGAGACGGTCGTCTTCGGCATGGCGATCTGCTTTTCCAGCGTGGCCCGCATGGCAAGGCCGGCGCGTTCGGCCAGACTGACCTGCCCGGACCAGGCGACGACGAAGCCGTCCGCCCCGCGGGTGTGGACGGTCGGCATGGCCTGAACGCCGGCGACCGTCGAATTGACGAGCGTTTCGCCGCCGAGGGGCGTACCGTCGGCCGCGAATTCCCGCGGGAACACACCGGCGGAGTCACCCTGACCGCGACCGGCCCAGGCGATCACGAATTCGCCGTTCTCCTGAATCGTGACCGAAGGATCCGCCTGCCGGCCGAGAGCCGTTTCGTTGACCCGGAATTCCGCCCCCAGCGCTTTGCCAGCCAGATCGAATCGACGGGCGAAGATGCCCAGGCCGGAGCGGCCCCCCGCATGGCCGGAAGCCTGCCATGCGATCACGGCCTGATCCGCACCGGCCGCCAGAGCCGGCTGCGCTTCGGCCGAGCCACGCGAGCCGGTGACAAGAACTTCCGGGCTGACGGCTTGCCCGGACTGGTCGAAGATCCGGGTGAAGATGCCCTGCGTATCGCCAAGGCCACGGCCGCTCCAGGCGGCCTGAAACTGGCCGTTCGGCAACGCGGCGACCACCGCATGCTGCTGGCCGCCCAGCGAGAAACCGGAAAGCGCCGGAAACGGCCTTGCCGGTTCCGTCGAACGTGCGGGCGAAGACGGTGCGATTGCGCGGGGCGTTGCCGTTGGTCCGGGACACGACGAACCGGTCCGGCGAAACCCAGGCGACCGGATGGGTCGAACTGGTCGCCGGTTGTGGTGGAGTTGATCAGGACCTTATCGGTCAGCGAAGTGCCGTCGAGCTTGTAGACACGGGCGAAAACGCCGCGGGCCGAGGCGTCCGCGACATCGCCGGAAGAGCGTCCCAGGCGATGACGAAGCGGCCGTCTCTCGCGGCGACGACGGGTGTCGGATGACTTGCCGACGAGGACCATCCCACCGTGAATTCGGCCCCCAGGGGCTTGCCGTCGAAGGCGAAACGGCGGGCGACGATCTTCGACCCGAAGCCGTCGTCGGCCTTCGTGGCCCAGGCGAAGATCGAATTGCCCTGACGGTCGACGGCGAACGAACGGTCGTTTTCGGCCGAGAACGATTGCGAACCCTGTACGACCGAATTGAGAAAAGATTCGACCCCAAGGACGCCCGTCGCCATCAGGCTCCGTGCTTCGAGCATCACGATTTCGGCGGCAACGGAAGAATTCAGAGCGTGTCGCCGCAACCGGGAACGGAGCCTCGAGCGGGCTTCGGCTTTGCGCTATTTACTGATAATGGCCTGGACAATCGATTTCCAATGCTTCGACATACGAAAACCCTCCAGAAGAGGTTGGTTTCGACGGCTCTGCGACCTCAGTCGACGACCCGTCAATGGCGGGCGCTTGGGAAGTTCACGCCAGTGGAACCGCCGACGGCTCGATCGAAACGACTGATGCCTTATACATACCAAATGCGGTTTTGTTCGTGGATTCACGATCGTGGGCAAACGATCCAGGCAGATCCACGCGGCAAAACTTGTCCATTTACCCTAACCATTCATGCTTGCAGGCACAAAGCCTGAACAGTGGCGACGACGAAAAAAATCGACGAGAATGCACTGGATCGATGCCGGCGGATTCGGCACGATCGTTCTCACGGCCCGCGAAACCGCACCGGCCCGAATCGACTTGAGGCTGAAATGATCACGCATGAATCCTTCGAAGATCGAGGCCGAGTCCGAAGGTTCCTTCCATGGATCCGGCTTGTCGTGTTTTCCGTTTCGACATTCATGGCGGGATCGTCCCACGGAGCGGACACCAAGGCCCGGATCGCCGTCTTCGACGTCGACGCCACGCCGCCGGTCGGCTACCGCATGGCCTATGACCCGGTCAAGCGGCACGACGAATTGACGCTGTGGGCGCGGGGCATCGTGCTTCTCGGCGACGACAAGCCCATCGTCCTGTGCAACATCGACTGGATCGGCATCGGCAACGAAGGCCACGACGCCTTCCGCGAAGCCCTCGCCGAAGCGGCCTCAACGACGCCCGACCGCGTGGCCGTGCACACGGGCCACCAGCACGACGCCCCTGCATGCGACTTCGGGGCCGAGGCCTGGCTCAAGGCCCAGGCCGCACCCGCGCTGGGCAAGCATGACGGCGACTTTCCTCGCCAGGTCATCGCCCGGCTTCAGGCGGCGATTCGTGAGTCACTGGCGAACCCGTCGGCTGTCACCCATGTCGGCATCGGCGTCGCGAAGGTCGAAAAGGTCGCTTCCAACCGCCGCATCCCGGGCCCGGACGGCAAAGTGCGGGCCACCCGCTTCACGGCCACGAAAGACGCCGCCCTTCGGGCCGAGCCGGAAGGCGTGATTGACCCGGAACTGTCGGCCCTTTCGTTCTGGAACGGCGAAACGCCGGTCGCGGTGTTGACGTATTACGCCTGCCATCCGCAAAGCTATTATCGCATGGGTATTCCCAGTTCCGACTTTCCCGGCATCGCCCGGTTTTTCCGTGGTCAGGCCGTGCCTGAAGCCCTGCACGTGCACTTCAATGGAGCAGGTGGCAACATCGGCGCCGGCAAATACAACGACGGCTCCAAAGATAATCGCGTGGAACTGGCCACGCGCCTGGCCGCCGGCATGAAGGCCGCGTTCGAAGCGACGGAAAAGTACCCTGTTACAGCCGGCGACGTCCGGTGGCGGTCGGTGCCCGCTGTGCTGCCGCCGGCGGCACATCTTGTCGAGGCCTTGAAAAACCGCCAGGAATCGCAGAAGACGACTGATCTGTGGAGCGCCGCGGCGCTCGTCTTCGCCCTGCGCAGCCTGAGCGGCAAGGCTATCGACATCGGCTGCCTGGCCGTCGGCCCGGCACGCGTGCTGCACATGCCCGGCGAGCTTTTCGTCGAGTATCAGCTCGCGGCCAAAGCGATGCGGCCTGACCTGAAAGTCATGATGGCCGCTTACGGCGATTACGGCCCGTGCTATATCGGCACGGCAAGAGCCTACCCGGAAGGGGGTTACGAAACGAGCCAGCGGGCTTCGAACGTGGCGCCGGAAGTGGAAGAAGTGCTGACCGAAGCGATGCGAACGATCTTGAAGGACTGACGGCCTCGGCAGATCGCACAAGTACTGGACCTGCAGAGCTGATCAAAGGCGGGAGGCCACGAAATGGACACGGATCGATCCGAGGATCTCCTCGACCATCCGGCTGTCAGTGACCGGCTGTTCTATCCTCGGAAAACGTCGACCCCTGCGACCTTCGAAGTGTCGGCGGGCGATTGCCGGCTGGGCTGCTTTCGCCGCGAGTTCGACGCGGCCTGGCCGTGGGTCGTCTATTTCCACGGGAATGCCGAACTGGCCGAGGAATGCGACGAATCCATCGCGGAACTGTTCGAAAAGTGCCAGGCGAACGTCTGTTTCGTGGAATACCGGGGCTTCGGCACTTCGGACGACCGGACTCGGCTGGGCACGATGCTGGGCGACGGCCAGAAGGTCTTCGAAGCGATGGGCGTGCCGGCGCGGCGGACGATCGCTTTTGGCCGATCGATCGGCAGCCTGTTCGCGATCGAGCTTGTCAGCCGTGTGCCGGAACTGGGCGGGCTTGTGATCGAAAGCGGGATCGCCGTGCCTGATGAGCACTGGCCGGTCGACGAAATCGCCGCGTTCGGGCGGTTAAGTCAGGCTCAATTGACTCGACGTTTCGAAGAGAAGGTCGATCACAAGCAGAAACTCAAGGGCTATTATGGCCCGATGCTCGTGATGCACACGCGGAACGACACGCTGGTCAAGGCATCGAACGCCGATCGGCTGCATGAGGGGTCGGCGGGACGGACAAACGGCTCGAAATCTTCGAGTGGGGGCACCACAATTCGATCCTTCACGTCAACGCGAAAGACTATGCCCGAGCCTTCGCGGCACTTGTCAAAACGGTCGCGGATCACGACAGGCGCTGAGCACCATGCAATCGATCGCCCGGAGAAAGTCAACGCAAAAGCCTTTTTATAAGGATTTTACGATCGAACGGCCTACGATTTTCGACCGAAATCCGAAAACCGTTTGTCGCTCAGTTGGCCGATTGCTATAATTTTGGAGTTGAGACTCAGTCTCAACTGAACATCCTCTTCGTGCCGATATCCTTGAAATGGATCGGAAGTGAGGGTGATGGGCGAACGAACGGTCGATGGCTTCCGATCGATCGGATTTCACTGCGACGAGGCACCCGCAATGTCGACGGAATCGGTCGAACTTCAGCGTCCGAACGGTGTCGAACAATTTCCGATGCTCCTCCTTCAGCCGGGGCAGAGCGGTCTTGTGTGCGACGTCGTCGGCGATGCTCAGCTAGTGCACCGGCTGCGGGAAATGGGCCTGTACGGCGGGGTCGAGGTGCGAATGATCCGGGCGGGAAGCCCGTGCATCATTGGCCTGGGCCGGCAGCGTCTGGGGATCCGGGTGGACGATCTGGCCTCGATTCTTGTGCGCGTGCCGGCGGTCGTCTCCTGAGCGAATGCGATACGCCGTGGCATCTTCCGCAACATTTCGCGAATCGGTTCTTGCATGGCAACGGTGACGGAACGAGCCACCTGGACGATCACACTGATCGGCAACCCGAACACCGGTAAGTCGACGCTGTTCGAGGCCCTTTCGGGAGTCGCGCAGCGTGTCGGCAACTATCCTGGAGTGACTGTCGAGAAAAAGCTGGGCGATGTCGAACATCGCGGGCAAAAGTGGGTGCTCGTCGACCTGCCCGGCACGTACAGCCTGGCTCCCCGGTCGCCGGACGAAATGGTCGCCGTTGACGTACTTCTCGGCCGGCGCGCGGACGTGCCGACGCCGAATGTCGTCGTGTGCGTGGTCGCAGCGAACAACGTTCTGCGCAATCTATATCTGGTCAGCCAGGTCTTCGGACTCGGCCGCCCTGTCGTCATTGCCCTGACGATGAACGACCTGGCCGGCTCCGAAGGGATCGTCGTCGACGCCGACGGGCTCTCACGCCGGCTGGGCGTGACTGTCGTGCCGGTTCATGCACGCCGTGGGGAAGGGCTCGACCAGCTCAAGGACGCCGTCGCGAATGCCGGCAGGCAAGGCACATGCCCTAATCCGCCGAACCTGTTTCCCGACGCGTTTCGCGAGGAAGTCGATCGGCTGGAGACGACCCTTCAGGACTGGCACGCGGAAAAGGGCCAACCGAGAGATTCGCCAGCGGCTCGAGCGGTAAAGCAAGAGAATTCGCCGACGCCCCGCTATCTGGTCGAACGGCTGCTGCTCGATGGTGGTCAGTATCTGGAATCGCAATTCGAAGTCGGTCAAAGTCGACAGAGCGAACTCAAAGACGTGCTGACCCAGGCCCGTGAGCGGCTCGCGGCGGCGGGCTGCCGTGTTCCCGAGATCGAAACGACCTCACGCTTCGCCTGGATTTCCGGACAAACAGAAGGTCTCATCGAAACACCGGCACCGGCCGCTTCGAGCCTTACCGACCGGCTTGATGCCATCCTGACGCACCGCGTCTGGGGCTCGGCGATTCTGGCCGCGGTGCTGCTGTTCATGTTCAGCGCCGTGTTCAGATGGGCCCAGGTGCCGATGGACTGGATCGATTCGGGCATCGGCGCGGCTGCCGGCGTGGTCGAATCGCGACTGCCCGAAGGGGCTCTCAAAAGTCTGATCGTCGACGGCATCATCGGCGGCGTGGGGAGCGTCGTGATCTTTCTGCCGCAGATTTTCATCCTGTTCCTGCTGATGACGGCCTTGGAAGAATGCGGATACATGGCCCGGGCGGCGTACTTGATGGACAAGATCATGATGCGCGTCGGCCTCAGCGGCCGGTCGTTCATTCCGCTGCTTTCGTCGTTCGCGTGCGCCATTCCTGGCATCATGGCGACGCGGGTCATCGAAAATCGCCGCGACCGGCTCACGACGATTCTGATCGCGCCATTGATGAGCTGCAGCGCGCGGCTGCCTGTTTACACCCTGATGATCGCGGCATTCATTCCCGATCGATCGCTGGGCGGGGGGCTTTTGCATTTGCAGGGGCTCGTGCTGTTCGCGATGTACGCCGTCGGCGTGATCGCGGCGGCTCTGGTGGCCTGGATCCTCAAAAGGACCGTGCTCAATAGTGCGACGCCCGTATTCGTGATGGAAATGCCGGCCTATCAGTTGCCGTCTCCGCGGTTGATTCTGTCCCGGGTGCTGGAGCGGGGCCTCGATTTTCTCAGGAACGCCGGCACGATCATCTTCGCCGTCTCGATCGTCATGTGGGGCGCTTTGCACTATCCGCGAGCCACGCCGGAGCTTTCCGCGGAAATCACGGCGCAAGCGGCGAATCTCTCGACCGAACTCGAAGCGGCCCGGGCCGCTGGCGACGATGACAGGGCCGGCGAAATCGAAGACGAAATCCAGTTGGCCGAAGCACGACTTGCCGGCATTCAGCAGCGCAACAGCTTCCTGGGGCGAGCCGGCCGGCTGATCGAGCCCGCCGTGAGGCCCCTGGGCTGGGACTGGCGCATCGGCAGCGCCGTGATCGCGTCATTCCCGGCACGCGAGGGCGTGGTGGCGACGCTCGGCGTGATCTTCGACGTTGGCCCC
>Ga0172376_10005049_pt1 | contig 14840 bp, 6 predicted proteins | sample Lak35m_FD_121114 | JGI IMG/M metagenome (GOLD analysis project Ga0172376, IMG submission 121114) | Freshwater microbial communities from Kabuno Bay, South-Kivu, Congo - kab_092012_35m | ecosystem: Environmental > Aquatic > Freshwater > Lake | place: Democratic Republic of the Congo: South-Kivu...
AGGAGATCGAGGTCGGCTTCCCGTCCGCGTCGAACACCGAGTTCGCCTTCAACCGCCGGCTCATCGAGGAGAACCGCATCCCCGACGACGTGACCATCCAGGTACTCGTGCAGGCGCGCGAGGACTTGATTGAGAAAACCTTCCAGTCCCTCGTCGGCGCGAAGCGGGTCGTCATCCACATGTATAACTCGACCTCGCCGGCGCAGCGCCGCGTGGTGTTCGGCAAGTCGAAGGACGAGATCAAGGCCATTGCCGTCCACGGCGCGAAGCTGATTCAGGAGCGATTGCACCGGCTCAAGGGCACGGACGTGACGCTTCAGTATTCGCCCGAGAGCTTTTCCGCGACCGAAGTGGAATACGCCAAGGAAGTCTCCGAGGCCGTGATGGATGTGTGGCAGCCCACGCCGCAGCGAAAGATGATCCTAAACCTGCCCGACACGGTCGAGGTCGCGATGCCGAATGCTTATGCCGACCAAATCGAGTGGATCTGCACGAACATCAAGCACCGCGACTCGCTCATCATCAGCCTGCACACGCACAACGACCGCAACACCGGCACCGCCGCCACCGAGCTGGGCTTGCTCGCCGGCGCGGACCGTGTCGAGGGCACGCTCTTCGGCAACGGCGAGCGCACCGGCAACCTCGACATCATCACCGTCGCGCTGAACCTCTACATGCACGGGATTGACCCGCAGCTCGACTTCAGCGACTTGAACGCGCTGCGCGAAGTCTATGAGCGTTGCACCGGCATGACGGTTCCGCCGCGCCAGCCTTACGCGGGCGAGCTGGTCTTCACCGCCTTCAGCGGCTCGCACCAGGACGCGATCAAGAAGGGCCTGGCGGAGTGGGAGGAGAAAAACTCCAAACTCCAAACTCCAAACTCCAAACCCTCATGGGACGTTCCTTATTTGACCATTGACCCGCGCGACGTGGGCCGCGAATACCGCGAGGTCATCCGCGTGAACTCGCAGTCCGGCAAGGGCGGCGTGGCTTACCTGCTCGAAAGCGAATTCGGCATCGAGCTGCCCAAGGACATGCAGCGCGAGTTCGGCCCCATCGCGAACGACCTCGTGGACGCGCTGGGCCGCGAGGTGAAGGGCGAGGAACTCAAGGCGATGTTCTGGAAGGAATACGTCGAGCGCGACTCGCCGTGGAAGCTGTTGGACATGGCCCCGGCCAACATCCTCAACGAATACGGCTGCGTCGCCAAGGTTGCCTTCAAGGACGAGGTGAAGATGATTCACGGTCGCGGCAACGGCCCCATCGCCGCGTTCGTGAGCGCGCTCGCCAACGGCGGCGCGCCGAAGTTCGAGGTGACCAACTACCGCGAGCACGCCTTGAGCGCCGGCGAAGGCGCGAGCGCCATCAGCTACATCCAGATCAAGCTCGCCGACGGCAAGGTCCGCTGGGGCGCGGCCGTGGACACGAACATCGAACTCGCCTCCATCAAGGCGGTGTTGAGTGCGCTGAACCGGGCGTAGGCCGGCGTAGCGGGACAGGGATGGGGTGAGGGAGAACGGCTGCAATCGCCCGACCGGGCTGCAAGCGACTGAGCTGGTCGCGCAGGAAGTTTTTCCACTCCAAGCTTGACGCCGCTTGCGCAATTCCGGTAAGTCAACGTCCTAGCGTATGTCCCCGGAGAGCCAATCCACAGGTGTAGTGGCGTGCCCGCCCTTCGCCCTTCGCCCTTCGCCCTTCGCCCTTCGCCTGTGGCCGGAACCTCTCGCTTGGTAGGGACGCGTTGCCGCGCGTCCTTCCCGACGCTCTCCCCGGTAGGGCCGACCTGCGGTCGGCCTCGTCCCGCCAGTCAGTTTTCCGAGGACGCGCGCAGCGCGTCCCTACCGTCCGTTCGGCCTGCTCGAATCCCTTTTTGGAGAAGCCGCCGGGGCATTCCCCGTGCCCGGATGCCTTTCGGGCTTCCCCAAAATCCCATTGCCACACGCCGAACGCCTCGCTGGGCGTCTCCAAATCCCATTCCCTCACGAGGAACGCCGCTTTTTGCTCCCTCAGCACTCATTCCTCCACGGGGAACGCCACTTTTTGCTCCCCCAAAACCCATTCCCCGTCGCCGAACGCCTTTTTTAGCTCCCCGAAAACCCATTGCCACACGGGGAATGACTTTTGTAGCTCCAAAAAATCCCATTTCCACACGCCTAACCCACACCAATAGAGCCAGTTAGCCACAAAGAGGCACCAGAAGCTCAAAACCGCCCCCTCAACCAGCAACGCGAAACCCGAAACGCTCTCCGCCCCATCCGCTAGACCCCATCCCCTATCCCCTACTCCCGTATGAACACCATCCCCGACGCCTACGACCCCGTCATCCAACTCCTCGAAGATGCCGCCGATGGTGCCCAGACCCACGGCGTCGCCGTCGGCCTGGTGCATAACAACGAAGCCGCCCTCCGCGCCAACCTCACCGCCCTCGTCGGCACCCCCGCCGGGCCGGCCAACGTCCCGCCCGCCGTCCCCGGACTCAAGGCGCTTTGGAACACCGCCCAGGCGAACAAGTCCACCAAGACCGCCGCCCTGCGCACCGCCCAGAGCAACGGCCGCTTCCTCGCCCGCACCTGCATCCGCTCGCTCATGCCCGTGCTCGGCGAGGACTGGAACTCCGCGTGGCAGGACGCCGGCTTCACCGGCGGCTCCCTCGCCGTGCCCACGAACCCGTTGCCCATGCTCCAGCAGCTTCGCGCCTACTACGCCGCCAACCCGACCCGCGAGACGGCGAACGTCAACGGCATCGCCTGCACCGCCGCCGCCTGCGAGACCGCCGCCCAAGCCATCAGCACCGCGCAGAGTAACAGCAACCAAAGCAACAGCGACGCCGGCGAAGCGCATAAGAACTTCCTCGCCGGCCTCAAAGCCGCCCGCACCCGCCTCACCAACCTCCGCGACGAACTCGCCCAGCTCATGCCTGATGACGACGAGCGCTGGTATGCCTTCGGCTTCGACAAGCCGTCCGACTCCTCCAGCCCCGAGACCCCGGAGAACCTCGTCGTGACCGTGGGCGCACCCGGCAGCCGCACCCTCCTCTGCGATTGGGACGACGCCCGCCGTGCCGACAACTACCGCCTCCGCGCCAAGGTGAAGTCCACCGGCGCGCAAGTCTTCAGCGAACTCGTCGCCGACAGCCAAGGCATCATCACCCTTCCCGCCCAGCCCGCCGGCACCGAACTGGACATCACCGTCACCGGCCACAACGCCATCGGCGAAAGCGCCCCCACCGCCGCCGTCACTGGCGTGCTGCCGTAAGGCCGACATGCACACCGGCACTCTCACTTCTCAACGACGCCCCGGTCTGCATTTGGTCAAATGACAGTTCGCAAAACAACCAGCGATATGAAAGCAATCAAAACATGAAAACACATCTCAACCGCGTTTCAGCCCTCAGTTTCAGGTTCACGATGCTACTGCTGTGTCTTGGAACGCTCTGCATCGGAATGCAGCTATCTTCAGCGGCGGACGAAACACTGAACAATGCCTCGGTCATTCAACTACAGGCTCTGGGGCTTGGTGATGACGTGGTTGTTGAGAAAATCAGAGCCTCGAAGTGCAATTTCGACACCAGCGCCGACGCCTTGCAAAAATTGAAGGATGCCAAAGTTTCCGCCGCCGTCATCCTGGCGATGATTAAGTCACAGGCCCCCGCTTCGGTTTCCTCTACTCCATCCGGGTCAGTAAAGATTCAGCTCAAGACTCCAGTCCGGCTCCTCGTAGAGGAGACCTTGTCCTCAGGAACAGCAAAGTCTGGTGAACCGCTTAAACTCCTGGTTGCAGAAGATGTGCTGGTTGAGAGCCATGTTGTCATTGCCAAGGGTGCCCCAGCGAGTGGCCGAACCACCGCGGTTAAGAAAAAGAGCTTTCCCAATTACAACGGAAAAATTGAATTCACGGTCGATTCTGTGCGAGCCGTTGATGGTCAAACCATAAGCCTTGAGGGCCATGTATCCGTGGGGGGTGAGGGGACTAGCTTCGGACGCTTTGCAAAAGACGTGGATTTGAAAGGGCACAGTTTCACCGCCGTGGTAAATGGCGAGAAGGAAGTTAAGCCCCAGAAATCAGCTTCAAAGAAAGTGCAAGACCCGGATGAGAAATTGCCGGCAAAATAAACCTGACACCCACCGCGACAGCCTGCGAAGTGTTCCGCCATCGTCGCATCCATTCGCTGGCATTTCGACGGGCGTGCTGCTGGTGCTCTGCCTGTCGCTTGTGCCGGCGCACGCGGCCGCGTCGGGTTCCGTCGTCGCTTGGGGATGGAATTTCTATGGCCAAACCAATGTGCCGGTCGCGGCTCAGAGCGGCGTGACGGCCATTGCGGCGGGTTATTTTCACACCGTGGCGCTGAAGAACATCGGGACGGTCGTCGCTTGGGGACGCAACAGCTCAGGCCAGACCAATGTGCCGGTCGTGGCTCAGAGCGGAGTGACGGCCATTGCGGCGGGTGTGCAGCACACCGTGGCGCTGAAGAATGACGGCAGGGTTGTAGCTTGGGGTGACAACTTCTCCGGCCAGACGAATGTGCCGGTCGTGGCTCAGAGCGGAGTGACGGCCATCGCGGCGGGTGAGTATCACACCATGGCGCTGAAGATTGACGGCACGGTCGTCGCTTGGGGACTGAATGACTATGGTCAGACGACTGTGCCGGTCGCGGCTCAGAGCGGCGTGACGGCGGTCGCGGCGGGTGGGCGTCACACCGTGGCGCTGAAGACCAACGGGACGGTCGTCGCTTGGGGAGACAACTTCTATGGCCAGACGACAGTTCCGGTCGCGGCTCAAAGCGGAGTGACGGCCATTGCGGCGGGTGTGAAGCACACCGTGGCTCTGAAGAGCGACGGCACGGTTGTCGCCTGGGGCGACAACTTCTTTGGCCAGACGACCGTGCCGGTCGGTCTGAGCGCCGTGACGGCCATTGCGGGGGGTGAATCTCACACCGTGGCGTTGAAGAGTGACGGGACGGTCGTCGCTTGGGGCAACCCCGGCGATGACCAGACGACTGTGCCGGTCGCGGCTCAGAGCGGAGTGACGGCCATTGCGGCGGGTTGGGCTCACACCGTGGCGCTCATTGGCACAGCACCGGCCATTGCCCCCACAATCACCACTACCTCGACCGGGAACAATCTGACCCTGTATTGGCCGGATTCAGCGACGGGCTATCGAGTTGAATCAGCGTTGAGTTTCACGCCGACCGTCACTTGGAACAACGTGACCGGCACGTTTCAAACAAACGGTGGGTCCATCAGCATTGTCCTGCCCATGACCGGCCCGCAGAAGTTCTATCGCCTGATTAAGCCGTAGCCGCAGCCCGCGCAGCAGCGCGGCCCAATGTAGGACAGCGCGTCCCGCCTGTCCTTCCATTCGAAACACCCCGCTTGAGCGGCTGCTGAAACGCCTCGATCAGCAGTCAGGCTGGAAGCGCTGACCTACCTTGCCGCCACCTTCCCCGGCTGCCCCGTCAGATGGGAACCAAATCAATCTTCACCCGGCAGCCCAGCGCCTGCGCCACCTTTTCCAAGGTCAGGAGCGTGACGGAAGGGTTGGTGAAAGCACGAAACTGAACGGCGCGTGACTTTCGGGGCGGAACACGGAAGGATTTCGCAACAACACATGAACGCATCACTCCGCCGGTTTCCCCTCGTCCTTGCGCTACTGCTCGCCGCCGCGCTTTCCACCCACGCTGCCAGCCTCGCGCTACCCCGCAGCACGCCTGAGGCGCAGGGCATTTCCTCGGCAGCCATCCGCGCCTACGTCGAGGCGGCGGACCAGAACATCCACACGATGCACAGCTTCATGCTGGTGCGGCACGGGCAGGTGGTGGCCGAGGGCTGGTGGAAGCCCGAGTCCGCCGAGAAGCCGCATGTGATGTGGTCGTTGAGCAAGAGCTTTGACGCCACTGCGGTCGGGCTGGCGGTTGCCGAGGGGAAGCTGAACCTCGACGACCCGGTGTTGAAGTTCTTCGCCGCCGAAGCGCCGGCCAATCCCTCCGAAAACCTCAAGGCGATGCGCGTGCGCGACCTGCTCTCCATGAGCGGCGGGCACGAGACTGAGCCGAAGTTCAGCTTCGAGACCGGCCCGTCCGTGCGTGAGTTTCTCGCCCATCCCGTGACGCACAAGCCCGGCACCTGGTTCCGCTACAACACGCCGGGCAGCTACATGCTCTCGGCCATCGTGACCAAGGCCACGGGGAAGACCGTGTTGGAGTATTTGCAGCCGCGCCTGTTCGAGCCGCTCGGCATCGAGGGCGCGGCCTGGGCCAAGAGCGCGGAAGGCTACTCGCTCGGCGGCTACGGCCTGAGCATCCGCACGGAGGACATCGCGAAGTTCGGCCAGCTCTACTTGCAGAAGGGCAGATGGAACGGCCGGCAGTTGCTGCCCGAGAAGTGGGTGCAAACCGCTACTTCCAAGCAGGTGGAAAACGACAAAGCCCCGAGCGGCAAGAATCCCGACTGGCGGCAGGGCTACGGCTTTCAGTTCTGGCGCTGCCAGAACAACGCCTTCCGCGGAGACGGCCGCGACGGCCAGATTTGCCTCGTGCTGCCCGAGCACGACGCGGTCATCGCCATCACCGCGCAGACCGGGAACATGCAGGGGCAGTTGAACCTCGTGTGGGAAAAGCTGCTGCCCGCCTTCCAAGCGAAGGCGCTGCCCGCTGACGCTGACGCGCACGCGCAGTTGAAGCGCACGCTCGGCAACCTCTTGGCCCACCCCGCGCCCGCGAAGAAGTAGCGGCGGGCACTCCAGCCAAGAACCAAAACGGGAAGCCCAAAGATTTGGGGCGGACAAAGATTCCAACACCCATCTTTGTCCGCCCCTAATCTTTGGGTCTGATTGCTGGTTCATGGAGCTTGTTCCGCTCTGCGTTTTCGCTAGCCTGCCCACTCTATGAAATGCCTCTTTCACCTCTTGCTGGGCTTCGCTTTCGCGTCCGTGGCCTCCGCCGCGCCGCTCGTCTTCCAAGGCACGGACGGCCCGGGCAAGGGCAAGCACCTCGTCTTCATTGCGGGCGACCACGAGTATCGCTCGGAGGAGTCGCTGCCGGCACTCGCGCGGTTGCTGGCGAAGCACCACGGGTTCAAATGCACCGTGCTCTTCGACATTGATGCCGACGGCAACATCAGCGCGGGCGACCCCTCGAACATCCCCGGTCTGGAGGCGCTCGCGTCCGCCGACCTCGCGGTGGTGTTCCTGCGCTTCCAGCACCTGCCCGCCGAGCAGATGAAGCACATTGACGAGTATCTGAAGCGCGGCGGGCCGGTCGTCGGCCTGCGCACGGCGACGCACGCGTTCAGCGGAACGAAGGAGCCTTACGCCAAATACAACTACAACGCGAAGGAACCCGGCTACGAACTCGGCTTCGGCCATCAGGTGCTCGGGCAGACGTGGGTCGGCCACTACGGGCGCAACCACCAGCAGAGCACGCGCATCACGATTGCGCGGGACAAGGCGTCGCATCCCATCCTGCGCGGCGTGAAAGACATTTGGGTGCAGGTCGGCGGCTACGTGGGCAAGCCGACGGACGGCGACATCCTCACGCTCGCCCAGCCGCTCAACGGCATGACGCCGGACTCGCCCGCTGATGCGACCAAGCCGCCGCAGCCCTCCGAGTGGACGCGCACTTACAAGTCCGCGTCGGGCAAAGTGGGCCGCGTCTTCACGACGCTTTACGGCACGTCGGAGGACATCACGAACGAGGGTTATCGCCGGCTGCTGGTGAACGGGATGTTCTGGGCAGTCGGTCTGGAAAGCGCCATCAAGCCGGATCTGAACGTCGCGTTCGTCGGGCCGTTCAAGCCGAACACCTACAACAGCGGTGGCTTCGCGCGTGGCATCAAGCCGGAGATGTATGCGGGCTTCGAGAGCCCGATTCCGGCGAACAACAACACAAAGAATCCCAACCCGCCCGCGAAGAAGGGCGAAGGCAAGAAGGCCGACGCGAAGAAAGCGGAAGTGAAACCCGCGCCCGAGCCGATCTGTGGCGGCGCGCCGGCCGCCGGCACGGTGGCGACGGGCAAGCCCGCGCGCTTCGTGCGCATCGAACTGCCCGGCGACAAACGCATCCTCACGCTGGCGGAGGTTGAGGTGTTCTCCGGCGGCAAGAACATCGCGCGCGCGGGCACGGCGAAGCAGTCCAGCGAAGGGCCGGGCGCGGCCTCGCGCGGCATTGATGGCAACAAATCGCCGGACTGGGGCAAGGGCGGGCAGACGCACACCTCGAACGCCGGCACCACGAACCCGCGGTGGGAGCTGGACCTCGGCAAGGCGGCGGACATCGAGAAGGTCGCCGTGTGGAACCGCAGCGGCTTCGAGAGCCGCCTCGACGGCTTCACGCTCATGCTGCTCGACGCCGACCGGAAGGAAGTGTTCCGCGCGGCGGCCATCGCGGCTCCGCAGGCGATGGAGATTGATGTGAAGGGCGGCGGGAAATTGGCTTATCTGAACTACGACGGGAAACCCGGCAAGCCGATGGGCAAGGGCGTCACGCAGGTTGCCGCCGCGAAGGGCGACGGGAAGAAAGCCGCGCCCGCTGGCCCGCCGCTCGCGGACGTGCCTGCCGACTACCGCGAGCCACTCCCGTTCAAGTTCAGCGCGGGCGACAACGTGGCCATCCTCGGCAACGGCCTGCCCGACCGCATGCAGCACGACGGCTGGTTCGAGACGTTGCTCCAGAGCCAGCTCGGCGGCCAGCAGGTGCGCTTCCGCAATCTCAGTGCGAGCGGCGACCGCCCGAACTCCTTCCCGCGCAGCAGCGGCATCCCGTCCATCACCACCTACTTGCAGCAGGTCAAGGCCGACGTGGTCTTCGCGTTCTTCGGCTACAACGAGTCGTTCGACAACAAGCCGGACGATTTCAAGAAGCTGCTCGTGGACTTCGTCCGCACCACGCGCGGCTCGAAGGCGAACGGCAAATCGTTCCCACGCATCGTCCTCTTCAGCCCCATCGCGCACGAGGACACGCGCAACCCGAACGTGCCCGACGGCAAGGCCCACAACGTCCAGCTCGAGGCCTACACGAAGGCCACCGAGGCCGCTGCGAAGGAAGCGGGCGTGGCGTTCGTGGACCTTTTCCACCCCTCCCTCGCGCTCTTCAAGTCCGCGCGCACGCCGCTGACCATCAACGGCGTTCACCTCACCGAGGACGGCAATCGCCAGCTCGCGGAAGTCATCGCGAAGAGGTTACTCGGCAAGTCTGTCAGCGCGTCCGGCTCGATGGAATCGCTCCGCGCTGCCGTGCTTGACAAGGAATCGCACTGGCACGCGCGCTACCGCTCGCGCGACGCGAACGACGTGTTCGGCGGGCGCTCGACGCTGTCCTTCGTGGACGGCCAGAACAACGCCGTGGTCCTCCAGCATGAGCTGGCGATGTTCGACGTGTTGACCGCGAACCGCGACGAGCGCGTCTGGGCGCGCGCGGTGGGCAAGGACAAGAACATTGACGACAGCAACGTGCCCCGACCTGTGCCCGTCATCTCGAACGTCGGCGGCAAGAGCAAGAGTTCCAGCGCGGTGAAGGAAGGCGCGCTCCGCTACATCAGCGGCGAGGAGGGCCTCAAGCACATGGCGCTGGCGAAGGGCTTCGAGGCGAATCTCTTCGCGGACGAAGCGCGCTTCCCGCAGCTCATCAACCCCGTGCAGATGCAGGTGGACGCGAAGGGCCGCCTGTGGGCTTCCGTGTGGCCGACCTACCCGATGTGGGAGCCGCTCAAGCCGATGAACGACGCGCTGCTGATTTTCCACGACGACAACAACGACGGCAAAGCCGACCGCATGACGGAGTTCGCGAAAATTCAGAACCCGCTCGGCTTCGAGTTCTGGGGCGGCGGCGTGCTCGTGACGTGCCCGCCGGAAATCGTGTTCCTCAAGGATACCGACGGCGACGACAAGGCCGATGTCCGCATCGTGATGCTGCAAGGCTTGGATTCCTCCGACACGCACCACGGCGCGAACAACCTCATCCACGGGCCGGACGGCGGCATCTACTGGCAGAGCGGCGTCTTCATGGTGCACAACCACGAGCATCCGTGGGGACCGTCGCTCCAGACCGGCGCGAGCGCGATGTATCGCTTCGACCCGCGCCGCTTCACCATCGCGATGCACGCGCCCAACTCGCCGAACCCGCACGGCATCGCGTTCGACCGCTGGGGCTACCACTACGCGACCGACGGCACCGGCGGCCGCGCGTATCAAGTGCGGCCCGATGGCAAAGGCTTCAAGATGGCCGAGCTGCTGAAGAAGGAAGTTCGCCCCGTCACCGCGAGCGAAGTCGTCTCCAGCACGCACTTCCCCGAGTCCATGCAGGGTGACTTCCTCATCTGCAACGTCATCGGCTTCCTCGGCATCAAGCACTACAGCCTCGCGCGCAACGCCACCAACGGCACGGTCTGGGGCGAGCCGGCGGGCGACGAGCTGACCGTGATGAAGGAAAACGCCGACGGCTCGAAGACCGAGGACAAGTCGCGCGGCTTCCTCATGAGCGGCGACAAGAACTTCCGTCCGTCCGACGCCATCTTCGGAGCCGACGGCGCGCTCTACGTGGCCGACTGGCACAACGTCATCATCGGCCACATGCAGCACAACGTCCGCGACCCGAACCGCGACCACAAACACGGCCGCATCTACCGCATCACCGCCAAGGGCCGTCCGCTGCAAAAGCCGGTGGCCATCGCCGGCCAACCCATTCCCGCGTTGCTGGAAAACCTGAAGCATCCCGCCGATGGCGTGCGCCACCGGACGCGCATCGAGTTGAGCGCGCGCGACACCAAGGAAGTCATCGCCGCGACGCAGAGCTGGCTCAAGCAGTTCGACCCGACGAAGGCCGAGCACGCGCATCACTTGCTCGAAGGCCTGTGGCTCCACCAGCAGCACAACGTGAAGAACACTGCGTTGCTCGACCTGGTGCTCAAGTCCCCCGAGCCGCACGCGCGCATCGCGGCGAACACGGTCAAGCACCTGTGGTTCAACGTGGAGGCCTCCACGCGCGGCGGCGTCATCGCGGGCCTTGCCGAAGTCGCCGCGCAAAAGTCCGGCATCCTCTCGGACACGCCCGCGCTCACCACCATCCGCATCGGCACCGTGCCGGAGCGCATGATGTATGACGTGAAGCAGCTCGCCGTGAAGCCGGGCAAGAAAATCAAGCTGACCTTCGCCAACCCGGACTTCATGCCGCACAACATTCTCCTCGTGAAGCCCGGCAAGGCCAACGAGATCGGCGAGAAGGCGATGGCACTCGGCGCGAAGGGCTTCGATGTCGGCTTCGTTCCGCAAAGCCCCGACATCATCTGGGCCAGCAAACTCCTCGACCACGGCAAGGAGCAGGTCATCGAGTTCACCGCGCCGCAGACCGAGGGCGCGTATCCCTACGTCTGCACGTTTCCCGGCCACCACCTCATCATGCGCGGCACGCTCATCGTGGCGAATAACCCTGCCGAGTTCCTCGCGAAGAACCCCGAGGCCGCGCCCAAAATCACCGAGTGGAAGCTCGCCGACTTCGCCGCCGACCTGAAACGCGTGGGCACGCACCGCAACTTCGCGCGCGGCCAGCAGACCTTCACCGCGCTCGCCTGCGCGCAATGCCACCAGCTCGGCAAGACCGGCGTCGCCTTCGGCCCGAGCCTCAGCGACGTGGTGAAGAAATACAAAGGCGACGCCAAAGCCGTGTTGCAGGAAATCCTCGAGCCCTCGAAGACCATCGAGGAGAAGTATCGCAACGTGACCCTCGAACTCGGCGACGAAAACTCGCTCTCCGGCCTCGTCCTCGCCGAGGACGCGTCGAGCGTGACCATCCAGACCGGCCCGGCGGCGAACCAAATCCAGAAGGTCGCCAAGTCCGCCATCAAGTCGCGCAAAGCCTCGACGCTCTCGCTCATGCCCGCCGCGCTGCTCAACTCGTTGGACAAGGAGCAGGTTCTTGACCTCCTCGCGTTTCTGCTCGCCGGCGGCAGCGCCGACCACGCGTCGTTCAAGCACGCCCACTGACGCGGAAAGAGTATTCAGTAAGCAGTATTCAGTGTTCAGTCGGCTTCGTCGTCGGCGCGCTGACTGGTGGCTGATTACTGAACACTGAATACTGAACACTCTCGATGACCCTTCACCCCAACCTCACCACGCAGATCCTCGCCGCGCTCGGCGACATCTTCGCGCGCAACCAGCACGCGGAGCAGGTCGTGGACGCGCGGCTCAAGGCCAACCGCAAGTGGGGCGCGCGCGACCGCCGGCTCTTCGCGGAGAGCGTTTACGAGAATGTCCGCTGGTGGCGGCTGAACTGGCACCTCGCCGGTCTGCCCGATGCCGAGTGCCTGCTGCCCGACGCCATCACGGAGGAGCGCGTGCGGACGTTGTGGGAGGCATATTGGGCGAGGCGCAACCCGGTAGGGCCGACCTGCGGGCCGGCCAGCAGCGAGCCAACGAGCGCAGCGATGTTGGCGGGGGATGCCAAGGCCGACCAGCCGGTCGGCCCTACCAGTGAAACGCCACTCGCGATTCGCGCCTCCGTGCCCGACTGGCTGTTTGAACTCGGAGCCAAGGAGTTCGGCACCGAGTGGCCGGCCTTGCTCACGGCGCTCAACCAGCCCGCCGATGTTTTCCTGCGGGCGAATTCCCTACACACCACCGCCGGCGCGCTCAGGGCGGACCTCGCGCTGCAAGGCATCGAGGCCGAGGAAGTTTCCGGCCTGCCCGATGCCCTGCGCCTCAAGGAACGCCGCAAACTCGGCAACTCGACCGCCTTCTGCAACGGCCTCTTCGAGATTCAGGACGCCGCGTCGCAACACGTCGCGCCGCTGCTGCAAGTCGAGCCGGGCCAGACGGTGATTGACGCGTGCTGCGGCGCGGGCGGCAAGACGCTGCACCTCGCGGCGTTGATGAAGAACAAAGGTCGTTTGCTCGCGCTCGACGTGCGCGACAAGCCGCTTCATGCGCTGGCCGAGCGCGCCAAACGCGCGAGCATCTCCATCATCGAGCTGGGCGTGCTCGACAAGGAGCAGGTGCATGAGGACTTGTTCGCCAGCGCCGACCGCGTGCTGCTGGACGTGCCGTGCTCCGGCCTCGGCACGTTGCGCCGGAACGCGGACGTGAAGTGGAAGCTGACCGCGAAGGAAGTCGCGCGGCTGACGCGCGTGCAGGCGCGCATCCTCGCGGACTATTCGCAGTTCGTGAAGCCCGGCGGGAAACTGGTCTATGCCACATGCAGCCTGCAGCCCGACGAAAACGAACGACAGATTCAAGTCTTCCTCGCCGAGCATGGCGCGACGTGGACGCTGGAGCAGGAACTTCATCTGCGCCCCGACCGCGAGGGCTTCGACGGCTTCTACGCGGCGCGGCTGAAGCGGAATGTCTGAGGAAGACCCAATGATTTGGGGCGGACAAAGACGAGGAGCCGGGCAGGAAAATTATGGGCAGGAAGATTTTTCCTCCCAATTTTCCTGCCCTTAATCTTCCTGCCATTGAGTTCCAAGTTCAGGGGCTGCCCACACCAGTTTCCCATCTTTGTCCGTCCCAAATCTTTGGGTTCCCTTCCCTCCCGCCATCCTTGACGCGTTCGGTGCGTGAATGACAGCCTGCGGTTCGCTGGTGGGGCTTGCCCGCCTGCATGTTCGACGAGCTGTTTTCGCGTCTTCGCCACGCTCCCGCCGCGCAGGGCCTGCTGCGGCGTGTGGAGTCGGGCGGCGCGTTGACTTGTGGCGGCGTCACCGGCTCGGGATACGCGTTTTTGGCCGCGTGGTTGCATCGGGAGTTTCCGCAGCGGCCCATCGTGCTCGTGGCGGAGAATCTGAAGGCGCAGGAAGTCCTGCATCAGGACTTGGAGACGTGGCTGCGCGAGAACGGTCAGCGGCCAGTGGTCAGCGGTCAAAAGGAGAAGGCGTCGTTTTTCCCGCCCCATCTCCGGTCTCCGAACTCCGATCTCCGGACTCCCATCTCCCATCTCCGATTCTTCCCCGCGTGGGAAATCCTGCCGCACGAGGACAAGCTCCCGCACGCGGATGTCATCAGCGAGCGGTTGGAAACGCTCGTTGAGCTAATGCGGAGTGCGGAATGCGGAGTGCGGAATGAGGGCCGGGCGCACGCGGCCACAGATTCCGCATTCCGCATTCCGCATTCCGCATTGGTGACGACGAGCATCACCGCGCTGCTTCAGCGCACGTTCCCGCCGGCCCTGCTCGCGGCGCGCACGCGCACATTGCGGCGCGGCGACCGCGTGGACCCGCTCGACCTCATCGAATGGCTGGAGGACAACGGCTACGACTCCGAGGCGCAAGTCTCGGCGAAGGGCGAAATTGCCTTGCGCGGTGGCATCGTGGATGTGTTCCCGCTCACCAGTCCGTGGCCGGTGCGGCTGGAGTTCTTCGGGGATGAACTGGAGTCGTTGCGGACGTTCGACCCGGTCACACAGGTGTCGCGCGAGGGCGGGGAGATGAGCGAGATTGTTCTGCCTCCAGCGGGAGAACTGGGCGTGTTGAAACGCGGAACGCGGAACGCGGAACGCGGAACCGGCGGCGCGCCATCCGCACCCCTGGCGACGTTGCTCGACTACCTGCCGGACGAAACCATCGTCATTCTCGGCGACCCCGAGGCCATCGAGCGGCACGCGGAGGAATACGGCGAACTGGTCCCGACCAACGACCCGTTCTTCGCAAGCTGGGAAGAACTGCGCGGGGAACTCTTGCGGCGCAAGCTGACGGTGGTGGCCTTGCTGGAGGACAGTTGCTCGCTGCCAATGGGCGGGGGAGCGATGGCAGAAGTGATTGGGCAGGAAAATTATGGGCAGGAAGATTCCAATCCCAATTTTTCTGCCCCTAATTTTCCTGCCAAAGTCCTTTCCGGCCCGCTGCGGGCGACGCACGGGC
>Ga0172376_10005051_pt1 | contig 14837 bp, 10 predicted proteins | sample Lak35m_FD_121114 | JGI IMG/M metagenome (GOLD analysis project Ga0172376, IMG submission 121114) | Freshwater microbial communities from Kabuno Bay, South-Kivu, Congo - kab_092012_35m | ecosystem: Environmental > Aquatic > Freshwater > Lake | place: Democratic Republic of the Congo: South-Kivu...
GTTAATGCGAATAATGCGGGTTCCTATTTAGCAGTCATTATTCCCTTTTTAGTATCCATTTTTCATATTTATCTACTCAGGCAAACGTTTAAACAAATTCCTAATGAGCTTTATTATGCAGCTAAAGTTGATGGTTGTACGGATTTTAAATATTTATGGAAGGTCATGGTTCCGATGGCAAAATCTTCGATTGTAACCATTGTCATTTTAAGAATCATGGGAACTTGGAACGCTTATATTTGGCAAGATATTGTTGCCAATGAAAAATATAAATTAGTGACCACCTGGTTAAGAAGTTCATTTGTTGATTTAGCCGATACTGGATCGGGAAGAGTATTAACTAACTATCAAATGGCGGCAACAGTGATTGTCACTGTGCCACTTTTATTACTGTTTATCTTCTTTAGAAAATACATTATGAGTGGGGTTTCACGCAGTGGGGTTAAGGGTTAACAATTTCTTAACAAAAACCTCTCTTTACAATTAGGCATCATGTTATAATTTTTGAGGAGGAAAATGAATGTTAGCTAAGTCATTTCAATTTAAAGCCATTGCATTTGCTTCTTTAGCTCTTTTATTAGCTGCTTGTGAAACAAGACCAAGTAGCGAAAATCCCACTTCTATAGATACGTCTACAAGTCAAACTTCGGGTGATTCAACCTCGAGTTCATCTAGTAGCGCATCGATTGATCCAACTGCCCCTAAAATTGTCAATTGGTATAACGTTCCCCAAGACACCGTTGTAGATACAAACACGCCAGTCACAATTAATTTCTGGCACCGCATGGGTGCGAGTAGTCAGGCCATTGTCCAAAAATGGATTACTGAATTTAAAGTCCTTTATCCACACATTACCGTAGTGGAAGAACGTGTGGCCAACGATTATACCGCTGTTGCTGATAAAGTAGCATTATCGATTACCGCTGGTACAGAACCTGATATCGTTGAAGGTTACCCAGATTCAGTGGCGCGTTATGCTCAAGCAAAAGCGCCGTTAGCGCTCAATAACTTCATTAATCATCCTGAATATGGATTAACCCAAGCGCAGCAAGATGACTTTTTGCCGGGATTATGGGCGGAAGGTCGTAGTTATGATAATGCTGGTACAATTCTATCTTTACCTTTCACAAAATCAACCGAAGGGTTATTCTATAACGCGCCTTATTTTGCTCAACATGGTTATGAAGTTCCTAGAACTTGGGATGAATTATTTGCCATCGCTGAAGATATCAAAGCAAGGGAACCCAACGCCATCCCATTTGGTTATGATTCCGAAGATAATCTATTTATAACGGGAGCCAAACAATGGGATGCTCCTTACACTGGTTATAATGCAACAACCGGTCGTGGCGAAGTTTTATTTAATAATAACGAAGCTAAAACCATGGTGAAATACTTCAAAGATAAGGTTGATCGTGGATTGATGATCACCCGTTCTTTAAATGCAGATGCGTACACCTCAGACATTTTCAAAACTAATCAACGTTTATATATGTATGTCGGTTCAACGGGCGGTACTCGTTATGCTTACATTGGCGCGAGTGCAGCAGTTTTTGATGCCGGTTACCGAGTTGGTGTTGCGCCTTTACCATCTCAAACACTTGAACGGCCTGCTCAAATCCAACAAGGTCCTAATATCTCTTTATTAAGAAAAGGTAATAACACGCAACGGATGCTCGCAGCATGGCTCTTTGCCAAATATATGACGAACGCTGAACAATCCGCTGAATTCTCAATTCCTTCTGGATATGCACCTATTCGCTTTTCTGCCTATCAAACTCAACGGTGGCAAAATTACGAAGCAACCATCGTTGCCAATCCCACTACTTCTGCGGAAGCTCAAAATAAATTAGTTCGTGAAGCAATTGAAATGTTTCTTGATAATAGTCAAAACTTTTTTACGTCAGCGGTCTTTAATTTAAGTTCAAAAACCCGGACTGAAGTTGGAGCATTACTTGTTAAAATATTTGCTTATGATTATGCCGATGAAACGGATTTGAATAATTATATTAATACCCAATTTAGTGAAAGCTACGATTTTATTGTTAACTAACGTATGAAAAACCAATCAAATAAACATAAAGGAGGTCAATTTATGTCAAAGAAATTTGGTTTAATGTCGGTGTTACTTGGGAGTATGTTATTGGTGGCTTGCGGAGAAACGGTTTCATCCAGTAATCCAACTAGTACCCCAACCAGTACCACGACCTCGACAACTTCCACGGTTTCGAGTTCAAGTGTTACTCCATCGAGTTCAAGTGTTACTCCATCGAGTTCAAGTGTTACTCCATCGAGTTCAAGTGAAGCGTCATCTGAAATCGATGAAGCGCAAGAATTCTTGGATATTGCATATGATAGTTTAGGTGGTTTAATTGCAGATCCATCAAATATTACCACCGGTTTCCAAGTGCCTTCGAATCTTGCCAATGGCGTTACTGCTACTTGGGCATCTGCCAATCCTGGTGTCTTATCATTTGGTCAACCAGCTCAAAACACTGGTTTGATTAATACCGTAGTGAATCGTCCCCAAAATGGGGATGGTGATGCTAGATTTAATATCTCTGCCACCTTATCGATTCCTGCAACCTTAACCAGCGGAAATTTAACGAGAGTATGGACTATTCAAATTACCGTCAAGGAAAATGAAGTTCCTGAACTCGTGATTGAAAATGTTGATGACATTTTAGCGATTCGTGATGTCGCCTACGATGGCACCTTAAACGTGACACTAGATGACTTAACCATCATTGCCAAATCTGCTGGTGACGCCTTTGCATATGATGGTACAGGAACCATCATGATTTATGGTGGTGCTGCTTCTTCCTTAGTGGTGGGTAGTGTTTACACCATCGCTGGTATTGCAGAATGGTATTTTGGATTATGGGAAATTACAGGTTCTACCGCAACCTTACAACCTAACTCACAAGCACAATTCCCCAATAAAGAAACCGTCGATAGTGTTGATACCAAAGTTGCATCCTTAGTAACAGCTGGAAAACACTTACCTGCTTTTGGCAACGCTGCCTCCGGTAATTTTGAACCGATCTATGCTAGCTTAACTGGTAAGGTCTATATGATTCCCGGTGATTCTGGTAACTATAACACTTGGATTTTAGACGATGAAAACTCAGTCGGTTATCTTCCAGGTTCAGCTTCTGGGGAAACCAAAACTCCAGCTAACGCTTTCATGCTTTACTATCAAACCCCTAATTTTAATTTAATTCGCCAATACAATGGCATCGTCATTACGATTGATGTCATCATTTACACTTACCGCTCTAATAACCATGCTTTTGCTATCTACTATATTGGTGGACCTAACGGCGTTAACGCAGTTTTAAGTGATGAACAAAAACAAACCATTGACGCAAACGCATTAAGCGTCCCCGCCACTATTTTAGAAGCAACAACCTTAACGCTTCCAACCCAAGGTCAAAATGGATCAACCATTGCCTGGACCTCTTCAAATAGTGCAATTATTGATGCAAGCACCGGTGTTGTGACGCTTCCTGAGTCAGCACAAGCAGTTACACTAACGGCATCAGTAACAGTTGGTCAATTAACTGCAGTTGTCAAAACATTTGTGGTCGTCGTTGGTTTACTTGAAAACACGAACTTAGCAGCTTTTGATGCTTTAGCTGCCAACGCTATTGCTTATTCTGAAGTTAAAGTCTTATGGAAAAACCCATCTGGTTCAAGTGCAGGTAAAACTTTTGTGGTCGGCGACCAAACTGGTTTTGCCTATATCTTTAATAGCACTGTTTTGAATATAAACGTGGGTGACTTTGTTGGTTTAAACTATAAAGTCGGCGTTTACCGTGGATTAAATCAAATGACCGAAGTTCAAGTTTTAACGCCAAAAGCGGAAGTCGCTCCTTCGATTCCTACTCCAACTGTCTGGGATGCAACGCAAGCCACGACTTGGGCAACTTCAGCCAAGATTTATTCGATGTATGTGACCTTTGAAAATGTGATTGGTTTCCAAAGTGGAAACTTCACCAATGGTTATTTACCTGGTTTTGGAGCTCGACAAATTCAATTAAATGGATCATCTAATGATTTACGTAATCAAAAATTTAATGCCACTGGTTTCTTAATTGGCCGCAACAGTGACGCCCCAGCAACCAGCATTACGCTCCAAGTCGAATCCGTAACGACAGCAACTGCCCCATCGAATGCTGAAATCTTAGCGTTAGCAACTCAACGTTATGTTGCGCCAGTTGCGAATGCTGAATTAATCTCCAATCTTACCTTGCCAACCACCTATACCCCAGCTGGAACGACTTTCACTGCTAACCTTGCTTGGACCTCAAGTAATCCGGATGTTATTTCTAATACCGGTGCTGTGACTCGTCCTGCATCTGGTCAACCCGATGTCGCGGTGACATTAAGCTATGTAATGTCAGTTGGTACTGAAGCGAATGCTGCGGTTGAGATTGCTTATACAGTTTTAGCAAATACAGCGGTCGCTCAACCAGTCGTTGTCACTGCAGCCTATCCAGGTGGTTCAACAACTAACATGCAAGCTTCCCCAAATAACAATGCTGCAGCGATTGGGCTTGATGCTACTTTATTTACTGTGTTATCAATTAAAAATGGTGCCTCCACTGAAATTGGTTTAAACTCGTCTGGTCAAATTAGACTTTATGCGGTAAGAGCAGATGGTAATGGTAACACCTTATCAATATCTGTTGCCGCTGGTTACATTATTCAAGGTGTTGAAATTGTTTTTGGAGCATCCACAAACAGTCCGACTGCAACCCTTGTTTTAGGAAGTGAATCTAATGCTCTGGTTGCTGCAGATTTAGCGAATATAACGAAGACCTATACCGGTTTAAGTATTAATCAATTTACGCTTAAAAATACTCAAAACACTGGTGGTAGTGGATCTAACGCTCAAATTTATATCTTATCCATTAAAATTACTTATATCGCTCAAGCTTAAGTCATCATTTAAGAAGGATGCTTCATTAGCATCCTTTTTTTATTGGTTTATAATAAATATATGATTAAAAAATACGCTAAGTTTATATTTTTTATTTTCATAACAATAATTATTACCCCCATCGTCATTACCTTTTCTCAAGCCTCCAAAGCTGTTGATTTTTTAAGGGACCAAAAACCTAATTTATTAAATCAACCAAACGCCCTTCTTGCTGCCACCACTTTAACGCAATATCATGGATCAATGGATGCGTTTGTTGTCAAAGAACCCCTGATTACCGCTTCCTACGATGCTGCTTTAAGTTCCATGCATTTTGGGGTTTATGCCATTACTGCTTTTAATGCTAATCAGAGCGTTGATAAATTAGCCTTCTATTTAAGTGACGTAAGGATTGAAGATGAATTAGCCATTCAGGATAACCAAGAAAATTTATCGATATTTCTTCGCATCACTTTTAATCAAGCGATTGGGGTCAATGATGACGTCACATTTCAGATTCCATTTGTCAGTGTCTATGATGTTAGTCATTACCTTATTTTTTTTGAATATTCACAATGGCAAGATAATTTAACCTCACCTTTGTTGATTGCATCAATGTCTGTAGAGTACGAAGTCCAAAATGGATTACTCTCAACGACCATTTCTCTCCCAACTAATCAGCTGGTCCATTTGCAGGCAAGTGATTATCAACCTTCCTTAATTTATCTAGATAGTTATGATGAAGATCCTCTTATTTTTTATGATCAAAATTTATTGAATCAATTTACTGAATATTGGTATTATGACTTATATTTTATTGGGGGTGAACTTTTGATTCTTGGAGGATTGTTTTGGATTATTTTTATCTTTCCTGTCAAAAAAAAGCTCAAAAATTCTAACCATCCTCAGACTGAATCGTTATAATTAATGTATGAAAAAAATCATAATTTTTACAACCGTCCTATTACTAGCATCCTGTGTGACACCAAGCGAGTCACTATCCTCACTGGTTCCAAGTTCGAATTCAACAAGTGAAATCCCAAGTTCACAGCCATTGGTTTTACCCAATGTCGTATTTTCGAAATTGATTACGGGTACTGTCTCGCGTAATAATGTGATTGAACTTTATAATGCTGGTGATTCATCCGTTGAGCTGAATGATATTCGTCTCGACTTTTATTCAAATGGATCGCTAGAAGTAACGGCTTCTATTTCCTTACAAGGAATGATAGAGGCACAAAATTATTACTTGATTGGTAGTGCCAATCAAACGATTGAAAACATCGTGATTCCATTTGATTATGTTTATCAAAATGGGTCTTTACCTTTTAATGGTAATGACTATATGGAATTGATTTATCAAATGTATCCAATCGATGTCATGGGATATTTGGGTTCGGACTTAGATTATTCAAAGAATGTGACAATGATACGTTTAGGAACTTTAGATCAATATCAAGCGAATCCTATTTATCAAGACCACCAATTCATTCGCTATATCCCTGATTACTTTCAAAGTTTAGGCAATGATAATCATCAGATCAAAACTTTTGATCAGTTATATGCTGGACCGCAATTAGAAGACCGATATAAAGCTTTACCTTATGTCCAACCCGGCACCACCACTACAGGTGGCGGTGGGGCCGTTATCACTTATAACTCCTCTGTGGCAGATGGCGATACCGCTTTCTTTTCAGCGGGAAATGGTTTTCCTGGTGGATCTGTTCGATACTATTACATCAATACACCGGAAGTAGATGGAAGTTATACCAATGCAGAACCTTGGGGATATGTCGCGAGTAAATATCACAAAGAATACATCATGGCAAATAAGCAAAGTTCTACCTTTTATGTTCAATCCATACCTGGAGGTGCATTAAAAGAAGTGAACAATCGTAATTTAGGTTTGATTTGGGTCAATGGTCAACTTGCTCAATTCCTCATTATTCGTGAAGGATTATCTGAAAATGTTGGATTATCTTATGGACCTAGCGATTTAGCACTGACCGACCGTGATGTTCCTTACTTAACGTTTTTGAGATTTGCTGAACATCAAGCAAAATTGAATGGTTGGGGTACCAAAGGCTATCCGATCATGGAAACTGGTGAAAAATCACCCGATTGGAACTATCAAGCCCAAGGTGGACTAGGGGCTCTTGCCACTACCAATCCCGTTTGGTTCCCTCATATCGAGTTGCCTTGGTAAAAAATTAAAAACCCGCAATTGCGGGTTTTTTAATACATTGGTGCAGGTAGGGAGACTCGAACTCCCATGGGTTACCCCATACGCCCCTCAAACGTACGCGTCTACCAATTTCGCCATACCTGCGCGAATAGTATTATAACTAAACCCTTCGAAAATTAAAAGAAATTGAACAAAAAGTTTGCAAGTAAAAAGTAAGTCAAAAGACTACTAAAATCGACAATGGTGGTCAAGAAAGGTGATGACATCACTGCAGGATCTTTATTTAATTTAAGTGCCAATAAGGGTATAAGACTACCAAGCATTTTGGAAAGGATAATGGAAATAAAAAGGGTAATACTTACTAGTCCAGAAATGCGAGTGATAAACCACCACCACGGTATTTCGTACATAACTACACCCATGTCTATAGGTAAGCGAATAAAGCCCGTTGCTAATTCAAAAAATATAAACAAAAATGCAAATAGTGCCGTAAGTAACGCTGTAAAAATTGATACCTTTAACTCTTTACGAATTACAAATTGAAAATCTTTTATCGTAATTTCTTTAACTGCAATGGCCCGAGTAATAATCGCGACCGATTGATTACCGGTATTGCCACCGGTATTCATGATTCCTGGAATGAAGGCAGTCAAAATGACGACACTTTCTAAAATTCCTTGAAATTGATTGATGGTGTAGGTTGAAATTGCGCCAATTACCATCAAACCAAAGATCCATGGAATTGACTTCATGACGATAGCAGAAGGTTTAACTAGTCGATATTGACCATCGATAGGTTGAACTGCCGCCATTTTTAAAATATCTTCAGAGGCTTCTTTTTCAATCACGTCGACAATGTCATCGATGGTGATAATACCGACCAAATGTTTTGATTCATTTAAGACTGGTATAACGGATAGATCGTAGCGCTTAAATAACTGAGAAACTTCTTCTTGATCGGTGTGGACTTGGCAGTAAATAAATTCTTGATTCATCACTTCCTTAACAAGTTGACTGGTTTCATGAAACACCACATCCTCGATATAAATGATGCCTTTGAGGAAACGGTTTTGATCAACAATAAAGTTTGAATAGATGGTTTCTTTATCTCGTCCAGTTTTCCTGATTTTTTCTAATGCTTCTCCGATCGTGGCATTTTCAGGTATCGTGATATATTCCGTGGTCATAATACTACCAGCAGAATTAGGTTTGTAATTGAGCAAAATATTTATTTCTTGTCGAAGTGATGGGTCCGCCACTTTCAAAATTTTTGATACTAAATTAGCTGGCATATCCGAAAGAAAGTCTGTGATATCATCTTGATAAGAGTGATTCAAAAGTTCAATTAATTGTTTGTCAGTAAAAATATGGATGAGATTTTCTTGTTGTTGATTAGACAAATGCGAAAAGAGTTCTGCGGTGTGGTCAGAATTACAGGTACGAAAGATAAACAATAAATCTTCTGGATGATCTAACTGATTGACTAATGTTGCTAAGTCAATAATATGAAAACGGTCAAAAAGAGCTCTTAGTTTTTTCACATCTTTTTGCTTTAAATATTGCTTTAATGTTTTTATTTGGATAAGTTTTGCTGACATTGCTTACTATTTTACTCCACTTTCGTTAAAATGAAATCAAGATTATGAAAGTAAATCAGAACCAAATTAATCTGGACAGAAAGAATGGGTCTTCATCCCTTTTTAGCATTGTATTTCTATTCATTTCTATCGGATTAGGAATTCTGTTATCTTTTATATCCATTTTAAGTGATTTAGGTACCTTTGATTGGCCAAATTTTTTGGGATTTGAACAAACATGGCTTCAGAATGAATGGATGTTCATCGTTTCTGTTTTGATGTTTTTATTGATTATGATTAGCAGTGGCTATCGTTATTGGATTCTGCTCAAGGACAAAAACATCATGATTAGTTTTTGGCAAAGTCTTCGCTTCGGGATTCTCGCTAGATATTATGTTTTGATTACGCCATGGGGTTTAGGATCTCAACCGATTATGATTGGACTTAATTATCAAAAAGGTCTATCCATTGGTAAGGCTACTTCCGTGGTGATGCTCGATTTACTTCTGATGCGTTTCGCGATGACCATCATCGTTGCCTTTGCGTTAATTTTTTATGGTCATTTAATCAATCCCACTATTTTATTATTTGCTTGGTTTGGTTTTCTTTTCACCTGTTTAGGCCCGATTTTTTTTGTTGCTGCTTCGTTGAGTCCAATCATAGAGAAGATAACCTTACAATTCATTCGAATTTTTTTTCCAAAAAAATACCTGAGATGGAATTTAAGTATTTCTGATAGTTTAAATCAATATCGAAAAGCTTTTAACAACTATAAACACAAGCAAAGCAAACTTTGGATAGTTTTGATTTGGTCGATTATTTCGCAACTTGCCTTGTTAAGTTTACCGTTCTTTATTTTGAGCACGTTTCCTCAGACAAACTTTGGTTTGATCAATCCACCCTTCAACTATTTCAACGTTTTGATGATGATGGCATTGGCCAATGTTGTCTTAGGTACAGTTCCAACGTTGGGTAGTGCGGGTGCCGCTGAGTTCACCTTTACCACGTTATTTAATGTTTTTCTATCTGGCCAATTTTTAGTCATTGCCATCTTTGTTTGGCGTTTTTTATTGTTTTATATTTGGTTAATTTTAGGAATGTTGATGACGATTTCCGCACAAATAAAGATTCGAAATCTAAAGAATAAAACGAAGAAAATCAATTTTAAACTCCCATTAAAGGTATTCTTATTTAACGATGGGTTTTATCCTTTGATTGATGGAGTAGTGAGAACAGTTGACGCATATGCTCGCCATCTCGTAAGGGAAGGAATTGATGTGTCCGTGGTAGTGCCATTTCAAGGTGATGTTACGCCATTCCCCTATCGAATTATTGCGCTTCCTCAATTGAAAATTCCAGGTTTATTTTACCCAATACCTTATGGTTTCAATCGGCAAAAATTCCGCAAACTATTTAATTATGATGGACCGACGATATACCATACACACACCCCATTTTTATTAGGTAACTTGGCTTTAAAACTTGCCAAAAAGAATCAAGTACCTCTCATCGCAAACTTTCATAGTAAATATTATGAAGATTATTATGCTGCCACTAAAAGTAAATGGTTATCCAAGATCTTAAACAACCTGACGATGCAATTTTTTTCAAAAGCCTTTGCCTTATGGACCGTTTCAAAAGCAACCGTCAAAACCATTCAAAATTATGGTTTATCTAGACGGGGCATCAAAGTCATTTCGAACGGAACCGATATTCAAGCATTTCACAACCCTAATCCGCAAATATTAATTGAGCTTCAAGATAAATTTAGGATAGATTTTAAGCAAAAAACGATTTTATTCGTTGGGCAAATAATCTGGCAAAAAAATCTAAAGTTAATCATGGATACTTTACATGAACTTGATCATCTCAATCGTCGGTATCAATTAGTCTTGGTAGGAGAAGGGCGTCACCAAGAAGCAATCCAATCATATGCTCAAGAAAAAAACATGAAAAACAAAGTCATTTTTACTGGAAAAATTACCGATAATCAAACCCTATCTTTGTTATATAAAAATGCAGACTTATTTTTCTTTCCTTCTGCTTATGATAATGACCCCTTGGTTGTCAAAGAAGCTGCTGTCCATGCATTACCTACGTTGGTGATGAAGCATACTTCTATCGCTGATCAAATTACGGACAATGTGAATGGCTTTATTCAAAGCGGAAACGCGAAAAACTTTGCCAAACGTATTATCGAGATATTAGATCGGCCTTCGAAGCGGAAAAAAGTTGGTGAACAAGCTCAAATTGATTTAGTCAAACGCTGGCCAGATACGTTAAGGAATCTCAAAAAAGAGTATCAATCCGTGATCAAAAAATATTATCCTTAATCGATAATCATATATAATAGTGGGGACAAAAATGAAAACCATTTTAGTTGAAACTTCTGCTCGGCATATTCACCTTACCCAAAAGGATTTAGAAATCCTTTGTGGGCCAGGTTTTCAAATGCAAGCGGTCAGACCATTATCTCAACCAGGACAGTATGTTTCCAATGTTCGATTAACGCTAGTTGGACCCAAAAGAACCTTTGAAAATGTCGTGGTTTTAGGCCCAGTCAGACCTGCATCTCAAGTCGAAGTATCGGCGACTGAAGCAAGGACTTTAGGCATTAATCCTCCCATTCGTGAATCCGGTGATATCCAAGGTTCAAGTCCCATCACCATCATCGGGCCGAAGGGGCAAATCATACTGCCAATTGGTTGCATTATTGCCAAACGCCATATTCACATGACACCTGAGGATGCAATTTATTTCCAAGTAAAAGATAAGCAAATTGTTTCGGTTAAGTTAGCGTCACCTTCCCGATCTTTAATATTTGGGGATGTCGTCATTCGTGTTAGAAAAGATTTTTCTCTTGCCATGCACATCGATACCGACGAAGCCAATGCGGCAGGTTTAAGTGGTGATACTCAAGGAGAGTTAATTAAGTAAAATTGATTGATTTTTAGCACTTAATTTGTATAATCAAATTAAGGTCATATCCCGACACTGTGTAGACGAACCGACCACAGTAGCAACTCTAGAATTCTAGTAAGTGCTGGTTCAAGCAGAGTTCCACCTCTGAACGATATGAGCGAAAGTCGTTAACACACTTTCCTTCGTGGAAAGTTTTTTTATTCAAGGAGGTTTCATGAATGAAAGAAGAAATGGTTTTCACCTCAGAAGCAGTTTCTGAAGGTCATCCTGATAAGGTATGTGATCAAATTGCCGATGCAATATTAGACGCCTGTTTAGCAATTGATCCACTAGCACACGTAGCGATTGAATGTTTTGCTGCAAAGCAAAAACTATTAATCGGCGGGGAAGTAAGATTTTCCAATTCTAGCATCAAAAGACCAGATTTCACCTTGATTGCTAAACAAGTGATGAAAGAGATTGGATATACAGATCCCAAATTAGATTTTTCGGTAAATGAAGTGCAAATTTTTGACTGGGTGCAAACCCAATCAGAGGATATCAATCAAGCTGTAACCAAAGGGGAAACAACTGCTGGCGATCAAGGATTGATGTTTGGATTTGCGACTGATGAAACTGAAGGGAAAATGCCGCTCGCAATTGTCATCGCTCAAAAATTGGTAAGAATTGCATCTCGCCTCAGAAAACAAGGGCAATTTCCATATGCAAGGCCGGATATGAAATCCCAAATCACAATTGCTTACCATGGGAAAAAAGTAAAAGTTAGCAAAGTTGTGATGTCCATCCAACACGATCCAAAAACTCCTTTTGTTGAATTTAAGGAATTCATATCTGAAAAGATTATCAAACCAGTTATCCAGTCCTTTAACTTAAATTTAGATTATGAAGTGTTTATCAATCCCTCCGATCGATTTGTCATTGGCGGTCCTGCAGGCGATACCGGATTAACAGGAAGGAAAATCATTGTTGATACCTATGGGGGTTATGCCCGCCATGGCGGTGGATCTTTTTCTGGCAAAGATGCCACAAAAGTTGATCGTTCAGGAGCCTATTTAGCAAGATATATTGCCTTAAACTTAGTGGCCGCTGGTGTTGCCAAAAAAGTCGAAGTTCAAATCGCGTATGTGATTGGTCAAGCTGAGCCTGTCTCTTTGACCCTATTTACATTTGGAACTTTAAAAAAAGGTTTAACTGAAGCAAAAGTTCTTCAAGTCGTCAAAAAGTTATTCTTTTTTAAACCCGGTGACATTATTCAACATTTCTCCTTGAATCGTCCATCCTTTAAATATAGAGATTTAGCGATTTACGGTCATTTTGGCAGGCCTGATTTGGATGTTCCTTGGGAAAAAACGGATCAAGTCACGGATATTCAAAAATTACTTTTTTAAAAATCTCCATTACCACTACCTTGTTCAAGAAAAAATTGAGATAATATCAATATAAGGAGTGGCATATGAAATACCAAATTGTCGGTAAAAATATTGAGGTTACCAATGCTATTTCGAATACAATTCAAAAGAAACTTGATCACCTCTCCAAGTTTTTTGTTATCAAGGATGATGTCACATGCCGCGTGGTTGTTCGCTCCTATAAAGTTGGAGCCAAAGTTGAAATTACCATTTTTACACCGATGATGGACGTCAGAGCCGAAGTTAAACATGATGACTTATATGCGGCAGTGGATTTAGCACTCGATAAACTGAATAATCAACTCCGTAAACTCAAGACCCGAATTAAAAGTTATAAGCATCAAAGTTTAGGAGAATCCATCATTTTAGAAGCAATTGAAACTGAAAAAGTTCAAAGTAAAAAAGATGAAGTTGTTCGTACAAAATCAATTTTCTTGAATCCCATGACGATGGAAGAAGCGATTACCAGAATGGAAGCCTTAGGCCATAATTTCTTCATTTATCTTGATATTGAAGATAAACAAATTAGTCTTTTATACCATCGCCAAGACGGTGGTTTTGGTTTAATTCAAGCTGAAAATAAATTACAATAAATCATGCCAAAATTGTTTGCAATCGATTTAGATGGAACGTTATTCTATCCAAAGAAGAGAATTAGTTTAGTATCTAAGCAAAATATTGCATTTTTAAAATACGCAATTGCCAAGGGTCATGACGTTGTTTTTGTTACTTCGAGAAATCGCTTTTTTGTGGAAAAGGTTTTAAAACAAATTAATTTAGATCTTGACTTTGTTTGTCGTAATGGATGCATGGTCGTGCAACAACATCAAGTGATACTTGACCAATCCATGACCTCAAAAGACGTTGAATCCGTGACAAACTATATCAAAAGCAGGCACCGACGTTTCATGTTCTCGATTGATACTAGCAATGAATCCAATTTAGTATTTACCTCAAATTATGTATGGTACCTCGATATCATTTATCGACTTTATTACCTTTTTCAAGGTCGATATCGTGAAGCCTATAAAAAAGACAATGCCTACTTTATGAATCAAGTTAAAGGCGATGCAGTGATTCAACGATTGTTGATTTATTTTGGGATTAGTAAACATGGAAAACGTTTGGCCTTGGAAGAAAGTAAAAAATTAAAAAAGAAATTTCCCCATCTTGAAATTGCATGGATTAACGGATTAATTGAGGTTACCGCACTTGGTACCAATAAAGCCAATGCGCTAAAAGTTTTAATTGATAAAAAAGGAATTAACCCAAAAGATGTCATCGTGGTGGGTGACTCCGGAAATGATATTCCCATGTTTAAGGCTTTTGCTCAAAGCTATTGCATGGAGCATGCTCATCCAGAAGTCAAAAAACATGCCAAATTTTTCATTAAAAGAGTCTATCACTTAAAAGAAATCATTGAATAAATGCAATTGATATTTCCCTCAATAATTGCTAAAATCACCCTAGGAAATGAATATGACTAATAATAAAAAAATGCAATTAACGTTGGGGCAACAATTCTGGCGAATGGTATCCTTACTCTTTTTAGTGGCAGGTTTAGCACTTGCTATTCTTGGTTTTTTGCGTGATTTTTTACCTTTATCCTATGACCAAAATTGGATTAGGATTGCCGAAAGTGCGATGAATGAATTTCTCTCGACTAACTTTTCTTGGCAAATTTGGGGTAGTTTACTCATGATCACTGGTGCTATGATCTTTGCATTGTTAATGCAACGCCTTGCCAGTGAAGAAGAAAAACAATTAGAAAAATTACAACGTCGCGCTCAACGTTTACAAGATGCTAAGATTGCTGAATA
>Ga0172376_10005054_pt1 | contig 14833 bp, 12 predicted proteins | sample Lak35m_FD_121114 | JGI IMG/M metagenome (GOLD analysis project Ga0172376, IMG submission 121114) | Freshwater microbial communities from Kabuno Bay, South-Kivu, Congo - kab_092012_35m | ecosystem: Environmental > Aquatic > Freshwater > Lake | place: Democratic Republic of the Congo: South-Kivu...
GGGGTCCTGCGCCGCCAGGCTCACCCCGGAAGTCTGGCAATGGGTGCGCAGCATCATGCTTTGAGGATTTTGGGGATTGAAGGTCGCCATGAGTTCCGCCCAAAGCAGCCGTGCTGCCCGCAACTTTGCCACTTCCATAAAAAAATTCATTCCAATGCCAAAGAAAAAAGACAGGCGCGGCGCAAAGTCATCTATCTTTAATCCTTTGGAAAGGGCCGTGCGCACATATTCCAACCCATCTGCTAATGTATAAGCGAGCTCTTGAACAGCCGTCGCACCCGCTTCGTGCATATGGTATCCAGAAATAGAGATAGGGTTAAATTTAGGCATATGGGAAGAACAATAAGCAATGATGTCCCCTACAATCCGCATGCTCTCTTGAGGTGGATATATGTAGGTGTTACGAACCAAGAATTCTTTTAGGATATCGTTTTGAATGGTGCCAGATAGCTGAGCCGACCTCACCCCTTGCGCTTCTGCTGCAAGAATATAAAAAGCCAAAATAGGCAAGACCGCCCCATTCATGGTCATGGAGACACTCATTTGATTAAGGGGAATACCCTCAAACAAGCGCTTCATATCCTCGACAGAATCAATGGCAACGCCTGCTTTTCCAACATCCCCCACAACGCGGGGATGGTCAGAGTCATATCCTCGATGAGTCGGTAAATCAAAAGCAACAGAAAGCCCTCGCTGACCACCTGCCAAACATTCGCGGAAAAAAGCATTCGTTTCTTTGGCGGTTGAAAACCCAGCATATTGGCGAAGTGTCCATGGACGCCCAACATACATCGTCTCCCGAATACCACGCACATAGGGAGGAACGCCAGGCAAAATGTTGAGATGCAACAGCCCTTCTAAGTCTTCTTCTGTATAAAGAGGCTTCACGACAATACCTTCTGGTGTGTCCCAATTTAAAGAGTTTTCTTCTTTTTCTTGTCCTGTCGCTTTCACTAAAGCCGCCCGTGTGACTTGTGGTTTTGGGAAATTCTTTTTCACAAGCGTTATCCCTGTTGTTGTCTTTTATTTTAATCAAACCATAAATTTGTTAATATTTTAATAAGGGAAAATCATAGAATCAAATCATTATTTTTCAATATCTAATATTGGAATTATTATATTTATTGCTTACAATAAGGCTGCATATGAAAACGACTCAAATGGAAATACAATGAAATTAAAAATTATTAATTTATTATCAGCACTGATTATGTGCTTATTCAATAACAGCTTTTCTTTGGAAGCACCCGTTGAAAAGCAAGAAGAAAAAATTCATGGGCTTATCTTAAAAGCCAAAATTTCCAACGAAGAAAATCTTTATTTCGTTCCTTCTCATCATCATTCCCCCTTGTCAAAATTTACGCAAAGGTTTCAAGGTGAAATTTTTAAACATTCTCATTTAATATTAGAGAGTTTTTTAAAAACTGAGCACCCTCTAAGCCCCCTTTCTCTTTTGATGCAATATGCAAGCAAAGACTTCATTGAGAGCATTGGTGGATTTGTTCAAAATCCTCAACAAGAATGGTCTCTTGATCCCTATCCAGACGTTAAATTTAAATATGAATCAGCTTTTGAAAAGATTGCAAATATCGCAAACACAATGAGCTATGACCTGCCCCATTTTCGTAATATTTATACAATGAAACCAGGGGTGGTTGTTGCCCTTTTTTCAGAAATTGATGCCGCCTTAAATATCCTCTCTACAACCATCAGCAATACTTCAGAAGAGTGCATTATTTCTTTCTCTATCGGTATGGATGGCCATATTGCAGAAATTTTTACTACTAATAAAAAACCTATCACTGGTGTTGAAGTGAAATTAGATGTGATTAACTCTCTTTCTCTTTCAACAAAAACTTTTAACGACATAATAGATGATGTAACAGATGACCACTATGATGGGGTCTATTTTAGCTCCTTGGAAGAGATTCATTTTTCACTTCTAAAGGAAGTAGGAAAAAAAAGACTCATGGATGTTCATTCTCTGGCAATTCGAAATAAATCCTGGATAAAAAAATATGAGGGGATACTCACGGATTATAAAGATTCTATCGCTATTCACGGACAGGATCATTTTCCTGGGCAAGAAGGGCTTCTCAATCTTGGACAACAACAGGGTTGGAAGTGGTCTGTCTTCCAAGTCGACGGCAGCTACCGGCCTTTTACCTATTTTCCTCAAGGGGATGTGCCTTTTCTTTATGATAAATAAGTAACTTATTTGAAAAATTTACTTCTTCACGACTTCGGCCTAAAGCTCAAAGAGCTTTAGGTCTATACTCTCAAAATATGGCTTTTGGGCAAAGGACCGTGTATCTCCCTTAAATGAGTTCACATCACTGAAGGGGTACCCGTCCGTGGGGATAGAGCGGTTGGTTTTGATAAGGATACATCGATTGGTTCTGAGGCGTACTCGCCATAGGGCCTGAACGCCCCATCTTGGAGCATTCAGGAACCAAATCTTCCGCCTCACACATGAGCCGGCACATCCCACGAATAGAACCATATTGCGTACATAATGCCGCTTGGCAAGACTTTGTACAAAAACTATCAACAATAGCTTCACACTTAGGATTCTTGGATTGCTTGCAAAGATCTTCGAGATCTAAAGCAGGATATCTTGCCGGTTGTTCATCGGGAGCAACTTTATCAGACCCTCCGTGCTTTACCATTTCTTTAATAGGTTTCGAAACAGAAACCCCCAAGGAAGCCAATATAGCCCAAATCATCACAACTCCAAAAATTGATTTGAACTTCATGGATTATAGCCATTCGACACATTCTTTCGTTTATACTTCAAGGATAAGCTTTTAACTGTAAATTTTTCGTTACTGATGTAACCTGAGTTCAATATAAAGATCTTAGGATTTTTAAAAGATACATTGAGAATCAATAAGTTATGTCATTGTGAGGAGCGAATGCGACGAAGCAATCCAGGAGCTACAAGGCATATCTTGTTTATAACCCCTGGATCGCCACGCGCTTCGCGCTCACGATGACATAACTTGTTGAATATCATTAAATTTTCTGCTTCTTATATCGAATTAAGGTTGATGTAAGGTATCCAGGCGGATGCCACGCTTGACGTCCCCCCGTGCTCCTAAAGGGGGAAGCTTTTGGTCGCCCACAAAAATATCGACACCCCCTGCATTGCCGGTATTAAAGACAGCACCGGGCTTATCAGGAACTACAAATTCCTCTCCACGCTGTAAAACACGCATAAAGAAAACACGGCCTCCCTCATCCCGGATCTCGACCCAAGAAGGCTCCCTGGCCTTCAAAGTAATCTTTTTAGAAGATGAAACTGTGTCTTTAATGTCTTTTTCATTATCACCAGGTTGAGCGGATTTTTCTGCAAGAGTTTCTTCCTTCAGAGCCGGTAGCTTAGGTATGCTTTGGGGCACCACCGTTACAAGAGCTTCAAGCGGCTGGTCAGATGAATTTCCTTCCAAAGGTGAATTTGCCTGAATTGCTTTCTCTTGTTCTTGAGGTTGGATTATACCAGGGGAAAAATCCTTTTCAGAGGTTGCGTTTGAAGAAGGTCTCAAGAAGAAATATCCCCCCACTGCAAGACATACAATAAATAGAGCCGAAAGAACAAGAATGGGAAAATTTGGCCCCTCTTCCGCGTGCATCGGAATGGGAACTTGGCTGCGCACATAGTCCGGTAAATTTGGTATCGTGCTGACCCGACGAACCAGCTCTTCCCCATCCAACTCCAACAATCGCGCATAAGTTCGAATGAACCCTAAAATATAGACTCGCCCAGGAAGGTCATAAAGGCGGCCTTCTTCTAGGTCTGCTAAATATTGTTGGCGAATATGAATTTGAGCGGCAACTTCCCAAATGGTAAGTTTTTTTTCTTTTCGAGCGCTCGCAAGAACCTGCCCAACCTCCCGAAAAGCCTCCAAAACTACTTCATCAGGTTGCTTTTTTGCCGGTTCTTTTGCTAAATTTCCAGACCCCATCGGTCGATGTGCTCCTGACATACCTGTGACTAAATCATCACTTAAAGCAAAATTTTTACTTTTTTGCAATAAATAAAATAAAAACAGGGGGGATTTTATAAAAAAATTACAATTTTTTAGGGTGCCTCTAACACATGCTCAATTATGCTGCGCCCCAATACCGAACACGGCCCGTATCCACATGGACAAAGCCCGTATACCGGCCAACGCCACCTGCACGCAAAGCTTTTGCAGCTGCCTGGACTTGCTTAAGGGTGCGACCGGGTACGTAAATATCCGCCGCTTTGCCATAAATATGCTGGCTCACTTTTGCAACGCCGCAGCTACGGCCATTCAACATCTTATTTGTTTGTGGAGAACGATAACCGGAAATGAGATGAAACGGCTCAATCGTGTCTAATTGCTTTTGAATTTTATGCAGAACATGCAAAAGATTCCGGTCAATCTCATGAATAGCTTGGGTGCGATGGTCCCGAAACAGCTTATTGATTTCTTTTAATGCCGAAAGATTGTAGTTCCCTTCTGCCCAAAACGTACATTTCTTCAAAGATTCGCCCGTATGAAGATTGTAAAAATTGAGGAACAACTCCTGCCCTTTATGAACGGGGATTAATCCTTGAGAGACTATCTCTTTCCCAAATGATTTTGGGATCAGAAGAGTCGGTGCAAGGGCGGTAGAAAACCCAACTCCACCCGCCCATTTTAAAAATGTCCGGCGACTAGAGCACACACACCCTCTTTCTGAGGTTTGTGGAGATTTTTTATGAACCATAATATCTCCTTTTTCTTAATTAAGTTCTATTTTCACTTTAAGAGAATAGGCTACTTTTGTCAAATTTCGCTGGTCACTTTCGTTGGGTGGTTTTCCCGTTTACTTTTGTCAAAGGATGGGGCTTATTATCAATTTTAGGGGGCATCCCCATCTGTTCCCCTATTTTAGGTTCATTTGCAACATTCGATATTCCTCCATTCTGGCAATTAATGGCTATGCTTCCTTTTGGTACTTCAATCTCACGGCTGTTACCCTGAGAATCTATTGACAATACTTTATACGCATTCCCTTCCTTCCCCCATTCAGGATTATGGACAATTTCAATATCTTTAATGCCAGCAATTTCCATATATCTTTTAAGGTAGTTGATATGGGGCGAAAATCCGCTCACTAATGTCCCTCGAATTTTGCTGAGGGGTGTTTTTCCCGCCACATCTAAAAAGAACCTGTAGAAATCATCGATATTATCTTTCGGTTTGAACTTTCCCTCAAGATAAGCGTCCAAACCCCTTATATTTTCGCCATCCACATGAGCAAGCCCACAGGTGTTTGTTTCAGGATTATAAAGAGCAAGCCCAACACATTTCATAAGGCTTGCGGTGATCAAAACGTGCTTGAAATCATCACCATGAGCGACAGCATAGTATCGTTGATTAACAATCAAAACTTCTGAAGAAGGATCAATTGAAAAAGAATAATTTCCGAAATATTTTGGTTTTAAATTCTCCCAACCATTAACGATAAAATTACAAGTATCAATCTGTTTTTGGTAAGACGACGTCAATCCCAACTGAGCAAGCCTGTCTTGAACGTCTGGTATGCAAAATTCAGCAGCATGAAAGGAAACATCGAGATCATTATAGATTTCTTGCTTTTTTGTTTTTGTCATAATGAAATTCGTGTTGAACGCCTTCTCTTCTAACGGGCTATTTAACCCGCCTTCAGCAGCGGCATGACACGGTGTATGATAACATACGAGATGTTCCCAAAGAGAATCCGGTAGATATGGCAAAGAAAAATTCACATGATAAAACCCTGCGGTTTTAAAGAAAAAGTACAACCCACCCTGCATTTCTTCACTCAAGGCCCTTTCAGGAAGCGCTCTCATAAAATACAAGCTGCCATATCCTAAAATTTGTTCCCATGTCCATTGTTTCGTCTGAACCAAAGCGCGCATTCCTTCCAAGAGAAACCCTGCCCCATTTATTCCCCATCGGAAATGAGGCTGCATTCCAGAGGGAAGGTAAGGCGTGATATAAGGAGCAACATTAAGGGCCACGTGCAAGCAACGGTAGAGAACATCTTCTGGGCTATAAAAAAAAGAGTAACCAACGTGAGCGGTAGAACATGCCAAATATGTATATGTCCTTTGTAATTGGTCTTTTTTCTCGCTAAGATCATAAATGAATTTTTCTAGCTGGTTTCTAACTGGTAATTGATCCTTAATTTCCGATCGGTCATTCTTTTTTTCCAAATACTTTTTTCTATTATTCTTTTTAGATGGATTTTGATCTCCACGATCGGAATAATGAATAAAATTTTTTCTTTGACGAAGCTGCCCCCCATCTTGTTTGTCTCTTTCAGTCGCGCCTACTGGCATACTACAAGCCACAGAAAACGATAGAACGAGCGTGATAATAAAGAAAGGTGAGAAAAATTTTGTAATGTCTTTAGGCACAGAAAAATCCTTATATTGTTAGACTTAATGCCATTATTTCTTAATATGTTGGAAGTAATTTGTAAAGAAAATTCATAAACAAAAAAAAACCAGTATTATACTTTTATAAGAAACTGGCAAGAATAAATAAAATTCATTTCTATCTGTGCTTCTGCTCACGCCCTAAAATAGCCGTCACAGCTTTTGCCAAATCTTCTGGCGGCGTTGTATGCGGAAATGACTTCATGAACTGTCCCTCTCGGTCCATTAAATAAATCAACGTACTATGATCCATGAGGTAGTCAGCCATTGTCCCATCTGGCTTGGCTTTCGCCGCATACACTTTATAGCTTTTCAAGACAGGGGTAATTTCTTGAGGCGCGCCTGTCAGCATGATAAATTTTGGATGGAAGTTCGTGGCATAAATTTTAAGGCTCTCTACCGTATCCCGCTGCGGGTCAATGGTCACAAAAATGGGCACTACATCATCTAAATCCCGTCCTAAAATTTTCAAAGCGCCAGACATATTTTGAAGCCCTAAGGGACAAATGTCAGGACAAAAACTATACCCAAAGTAAATGAGCCTATATTTGCCATGAAATTCAGACGTGGACCGTCGCATGCCATGCTGGTCAACCAACGCAAAATCCCCTCCGATCTGAGGCGCCCCGTAACCAGAACGATCCTGAACCGTAACCACGGCTTGGTCCGCAAGCTGGTGATAAATCAACCAAAAACACGCAAGCCCTACACTTAAGGAAAGGCACCCCCACTGAAATAGCCGTCGCTTTTGCATTTTTGTCCCTCCTTCTAAGACCCTTACAATTCCAACATTAGGAATCATAGATGCTTTAGGGCACATCATCAATTAAAGGATTTTGTGGCGAAAATGCTAGGTTTCGAGAACCGTGTCACAGTCCCCGACTTGATCGGGGATGAGAAACGGAAGCATAAGATACCGCCATTTGCAGACCAAAAGACGAGAATTGATGACACGCCCTCAGTAAATACAAAACTGGAAGCTGAACCTTTCAAGTAAAAAAAGGGAAATTCCTGCATTCTTAGTTTGCAAAATACATAAGCTTTAAGATTCTTTTTATCTAATACTCAGAGGCTTAGGGGTTTTTTTAATTTTGTAAGGACCATATTTATCCATAAAAATTCCATCCTCCCTGTTGATTTTTCATTTGGATGGTGTTTATATATCCCTCAGCAGCATGCGTCTTAGTGTCGCATTGAGAATCAGCCATTCAGCCATAAGAAGCCCACAATAAATGAATGGCGACCCTTCTGCCAGCTAGTCAATTTCCATGACTGATAAATAAAAATTAAAAGTCATATAAAAGCAAAAAACGTCCGTGGGAATTAGAAATAAAAATTGAAGAAAATTGGGAAACTAAGGGCAAATTGTAATCCGTAAAAAATTACGACCCTTAATTTGTAATTGAGTAACCTCACCCATAATTTCTCCGCATGCTGCAAAAAAATAAAAAACCAGTTGTTAACCAATCCCCCTCTCGAAGAAACGGGGCTTAAAGAACAATTTTACCTTTGAATTTTATAAAAAAGGTTACAGAATTTATGTTTTTTTGCAGTTTTAAAAAAACTCCTTATGCAGCAGAGCGCGTAAAGACTTTTCTCACACTTTGTGAGCATCTCTTTTTTATCGTGTTCACCTTCTTCAAATTTACATCTGTCATTATAAGGTGATTTTTGTCGGGAACTCTATTCTCTTACTTGCCTTTTCCACTTTCCCTTTTTGGGAAGGATACTCCTGTAGGAGATGTATTGATTTTACCTACGCCTTATCTGCTTGGGATCACCTTTCCTCTTATTTTTTTCGTCATTCTCCTTGCCTTTTATGTTTTGATTATGTCTCAAAAACTAAAGCAACTCAACTAAACCCTAGCGGTTACACAGCTTGCCTTAGAAAAAGAACAAAAAATCGCCACATTTGGTGCGCTAGCTGCCGCAGCTGCCCACGAACTGGGCTCCCCGCTCGGTACAATTTCACTTGCCGCCAAGGATATTCTATCAACGCTCACAACACATAGCCCTCTCCTAGAAGACATACAATTGGTCATCAGTCAAGCTGACCGTTGCCGAGATATTTTATTGGAACTATCCCAAAGCATTTCACAGGATCGCGACCAACCACAAAGAATCCTCCCTTTATCTGGGCTTATTGAGTTTGCAGCCCAACGTCATAAATTGCCCCATATTAATTTAATCATTAACAAGGAAGCACCAGACCCAGAACCCTGTTTCAACGTCACGCCTGATCTCCTTCATGGCCTTGGCAACGTCCTTCAAAATGCTTTTCAATTTGCTACGTCCACTGTTCGGGTCACCTTACGGTGGGATAAAGACAAAATCGAAGCTGTTATCCAAGACGATGGCCGCGGGTATCCTCTCGATGTCCTCCCACGCCTAGGAGAGCCTAAGCCCTCTAGTCCTCAGGATTCGGCAGGTGTGGCTTCACGAAAAGGTGGGCACATGGGACTCGGCTTATTTATCGCAAAAACTTTATTGTCGCAGCGACAAGGTGAAGTACATTTTTCCAATGACGGCGGTGCATGCTGTTTGATAAAGTGGCCAGGAGCCATGAAGGTTGTGGATTCAAAGATCGAAAATCAGGATAGTAAAAGTCGGGGTAAATAGGCTAGTTTAACTTTCATAAACCCGGACGCTGAGGATAAGATTTAATAACGAGGAACCAAACAATGTCTCAAATGGATTGCACTCTGGAAAAATCACTTCTCATTGTCGATGATGACGCTCCTTTGCGAGAACGCCTCGCCAAAACAATGGCTAAACGCGGCTTTACTGTATCAATGGCTGATAGCCTTTCTCAAGCCCGAGCTTCCATCAAATGGAGCATCCCTAATTATGCAATCATTGATCTTAAACTAAACGATGGATCAGGCCTTGAAATTGTGGATGAAATTCATGCCATGAATGATAAGGCCCGTGTTATTGTTTTAACAGGCTATGGGAACATCGCTACAGCGGTTACAGCCATTAAACATGGAGCCACAGATTATTTGCCAAAACCCGCCGATGCAGATGCTATTGAGCGGACCCTTATGAACTTAGGGCCCGATCTGCCCCCTCCCCCCATAAGTCCTATGTCTCCTGACCGCGTTAAGTGGGAACACATCCAGCGCATCTTTGCCGAGTGCGGCAATAATGTTTCAGAAACTGCTCGCCAACTCAAGATGCATCGCCGAACCTTGCAACGTATTTTAGCTAAACATGCGCCGAGGGGTTAAAGCTCAGCATGTTCCCATCAAACCCAACAAAGCCAAATTTTACCCACTACTCGCAATGAATTCCATGGTCCCTTGCAAAATTTTGTAAATTTTGGCGGATACTGGGATAGGATGGGATGCAAGTTCCTGCCATATAACTCGAGATTTCTTGATAGCGTAAACTGCGAACCATAGCTTTTATCATCGGAACAGCTGCGGCAGACATGGACAAAGCCCTGTATCCAAGTCCAATCAATGCCAAGGCTTCCAGAGGACGCCCAGCCATTTCACCACAGATACTTAAGGGAACATGCGCTGCCTGGCACTGATCTTGAATAGATTTCAACATACTTAAAAAAGTTGGGGATAGAACGTCATAGCGATCTGTTAATTTTGGATATTCTCGATCAATGGCATAGAAAAATTGAAAGAGGTCATTACTTCCCAAGGATAAAAAATCAACGTGGGGGAAAAGCTGAGGAAGCTGATAAACAAGGGAGGGAACCTCAATCATAGCCCCCAACTTTACCTTAGCAGGAACGGGATTTCCTTTTTCTTTTTCTCGAGCAATTTCTCCATCCAACAATTCCCTCGCTGCTTGGATTTCGCTGACTTCGGCAACCATCGGCAGCATAATTTTTAATTCAGAATTTGCACTGGCTCGAATGAAGGCCCTGAGCTGGTATCTTAATAAAATAGGACGGTCAAAAATAAAATTTGCTGTTCGTCGTTTTTTGGCTGGAGCTTCGGATCTGAGGCGCTCTAAATACGGTAATACTTTATCTCCACCAACATCAAGGGTTCGAAAAACAACAGAATGCCCCCCAGCACGCTCTAAAATTTCCTGATAGAGCTTGACTTGCTCATTTACATTGGGTAATCGATGCCGCATCATAAAAGGAATTTCCGTACGATAAAGCCCAATTCCTTCCGCCCCTGCTGCATCAATGTGGTCAACATCTTCAACCAATCCCGCATTTAAAAGCAAAGAAATAGACACACCATCCAGCGTCTTTGCTAATAAAGGAGTGCTGGGTTCTGATAACTCAAAATGGCGGGTTTCCTTAAAGCGGAGTTGCTCATTATAACGGTAACGGCTAACTACTTCTTTTGCAGGATGAATATAGACCCGTCCTTCATTGCCATCAACTAAAAGGGCGTCGCCTGGGTTAACCTCTTCTAAAAGGGTATTCATTCCCCCAACAACAGGAATCTCTAAAGAACGCGCTACAATCGCCACATGGGAGGTCTGAGACTGCTCCACAAGAATAAGCCCTGCTAAACGGTTGCGATCATAATCTAGTAGCTCTGCTGGTCCTATTCGGTCCGCCACAACAATGATCGGAGAGCCATCCCCCTGACCTTTCGATACATCGAAATTAATAAAGTGACGCTTAAGGCGACCAGAAAGATCTTCAAAATCACTAATCCTTTCTCGCCAATGAGAGTGTACCTCCTTTTTCCCTAATTTCTCCCGAATAGAGTGGAGAGTCTGCTCAATAGCAGTAACAGCAGTCATTCCAGCTTGAATACGCTCCCGCAATTGGCGCTTCCACCCCGGGTCACGTGCCAATGATAAATGAACATCTAAAATTTCTTGGGATTCTACCATGGTGCTGGCTTGTGATTGTGCCTGGTATTTTTTAGAAGGAGCTACTTTTTGAAAAATAAGGGCCTGAATTTCGTCAACCAAATGAATAAATGCCCGGTCAAGACGCACGAGTTTATCCTTGTGCAAATGATCCTTCAGAGCCTCTTGATTCTGGGTGACTTTCCCTCCGGCTGATTGATGTACAACCGCTTGCCCTAACCCGATACCCATATTAAGGCTAACCCCCTCAACTTGACGGGGAGTTGCCATCCAATTGACCGCAATGTCATCTACCATATGTGTGCTTAAGGATAGAATCACCGGTCACAGCTTCACCTCCTTGGCTTTCACCCTTATTTGCAATAAATAGATTGGCCTGATCAATGAGTTCTTGAATGATTTGTTGGGTCGTTTGCTCTTGTGTAATCAAGCCCACACTCTGACCTGCCATAAGAGATCCGTTCTCCACATCCCCATCAATAACCGCACGACGCAAGGAGCCAGCCCAAAAGCGCTCAATTTCTAATTGGGCTTGTTTAAGGTCCATTTCTCCCCTATCCACGCAACCAATCATTTCCTTCTGTTTTTCAAAGAAACGACGTGTTGCATCATTAACCAGTGCCCGAACAGGAATAACAGGAAAACGGGGATCCAATTGAACAGAAGAGACAGCATCCCGCGCATTTGCCCGAATGAATGCTTGTTTGAACCGAGGGTGCGCCTGGGATTCTATTGCACAAACAAACCGTGTTCCCAACTGAACACCCGAAGCGCCAAGTTCAAGATAGGCAACAATAGCTTCACCTCGGCCGATACCACCAGCAATAAATACGGGAACTTCACGGATTACGGGTAAGACTTCCTGCGCCAAAACACCTGCAGAAACAGGCCCGACATGGCCACCAGCTTCATTACCTTCGATAATTAAAGCATCAACACCCATCTTTACAAGCTTTTTTCCAAAGGCAAGGGTTGGCGTGAAACACAAAACCTTTCCTCCATAAGCTTTAACTTTGGCAATAGCAAAGGCCGGTGGTAATCCTCCTGCCAGCACAACATGACCTACATTATTTTTCGCACACACATCCACAAGCGCTTCTAATTCGGGGTGCATTGTGATGAGGTTAACCCCAAACGGCTGGGAAGTCATCTTAAGGGTCGCCTGGACCTCTTCATCTAATTGAGCCGGGGACATCGCGCCAGAAGCAATAACTCCAAACCCACCTGCATTGGATATGGCCGAAACGAGGTTCCGTTCTGATACCCATGTCATGGCACCACCTAAAATGGCATATTTTGTTCCTAAAAAAGAACACCCCCGTTGCCATAAATTGTGTACTGTCAAATCATAAACTCCTTATCCAGCCCATAGGCACTATGAAGGGCTCGCACCGCTTCTTCTGCCGCTGATTCGTCTACTAATACACTGATTTTGATGGCAGAGCAAGAAATGACCTGCAAGGGAATGTTCATCCCTGCCAAAGTTTTAAACATCAAGCTTGCAATACCAAGGCGCCGCTGTAATTCCACGCCAACCACTGTAATTTTGGCAACGTTTGGATCGATGATCAAGTCATCATAAGATATTTTATTCTTTTCCTGGAGTGCCCGAACGACACGCGGAATTTCCCCCTTCGGTGTTGTAAATGTTAAATCCGTACAGTCATCCAAAGAGACATTTTGAACAATCATATCAATATGTACATCTGCATTCGCTAACGTTTCAAAGACGTCCGCCACCGCCTGTGTTTCGTTTTGTACATTTTTTAGCGTTATTCGAGCTTCATCTCCGCGATGAGTAATGCCACTCACATGGATGAAATCCGTTAGCCTCTTTTCTGGCACAATCTCTGTACCCGGTTCCTCATGGAAGCTAGAAAGAACACGAACATGGACTTGATGGTTCATCGCGGTTTCAACGGATCGTGTTTGAAGAACCTTGGCGCCTTGGGCTGCGAGCTCAAACATTTCTTCATACGTGATTTCTTTGAGTTTTTGGGCTTTCGGCACAATGCGGGGATCCGCTGTGTAAACCCCTGTTACATCTGTATAAATATCACACCGGTCTGCATTTACGGCAGCGGCGATCGCAACAGCTGTCGTGTCAGAGCCTCCACGCCCCAAAGTTGTAAGCCGCCCCTGTTTCGTGAGCCCTTGAAACCCAGCAATAATGGGGACGACCCCTCTTAACCAGCACTCTTCCAATTGCTGAGGGTCGATCTCCTCGATGCGCGCGCATCCATGATCAACATTTGTAAGGATTGGCAGCTGCCAGGCCAGAAGAGAACGTGCCGGAACGCCGATTTGGCTAAGAGCCAGAGCTAAAAGGCCACTTGTCACTTGCTCTCCCGCAGCAACAACGACATCATATTCTGGTGACTTGGCTGCTCCCACCAAACTTTGCGCATAGCCCACAAGCTGGTTTGTAACCCCTGCCATCGCCGAGACAACAACGGCAACTTGGTGGCCAGCATCGACTTCACGCTTAACTTTTAAAGATACGTGTTCAAGGCGTGCAATGTCCGCAACGGAAGTTCCCCCAAATTTTTGAACAATGCGCGCCATTTTCCCCGCGATATTTTTTGTAGAGTCTTGTAGGTTAGGTTTTAGATACTCTTAACGCTTTGAGGATAAACACGCAAGAGATGACTGAATCCCCTCTCCCCCATTCTTCCATAGATACTTCAGAAATTCAACGCTTTAGCAAAATTTCTGCACAATGGTGGGATGAAAACGGCCCTTTTAAACCCCTCCACCAGTTGAACCCAACACGCCTTCAGTATATTCGGGACTGCCTCGTTAGCCATTTTAAGAGGGACCCCTCGCAAGATAAACCCCTCAGCGGGCTATCCATCCTCGACATTGGCTGTGGAGGCGGCCTTGTTGCAGAACCATTGACACGCTTAGGCGCAACTGTCACAGGCATAGATGCAAGCGAACAAGCAATCGAAATTGCGAAAGCGCATGCTACCCTCATGGATTTGCCCATCACCTATGAATGCGCATCCGCTGAGGATCTAAGCGCTAAAGGTCAAACTTTCGATGCCGTTCTCGCCCTTGAAATTGTAGAGCACGTCGCGGATGTCGCCGGCTTTTTAAAAACTTGCACCCACCTTGCGGGTTCCAATGGCGCTTTCTTACTGTCCACCCTTAACCGGACATGGAAATCTTATGCCGTTGCCATTGTGGGAGCTGAATACATTATGGGTCTCCTACCAAAGGGAACCCATGATTGGCATAAATTCTTAAACCCTGCAGAGCTTGCCTCCCACTTGCGGCCTCTTGGGTTTTCGTTTGTTAACCTCACGGGCATGTCTTACGCCCCCCTTAAAGACCAATGGCATTTATCGCGGGATTTGGATGTGAATTACTTGGGATATGCAGCGAGAACGCAGTAATAAAATGGGTTTCTCTATCTCTATACCTGGGTTATGGATTAAATTTTAATACAAATTCTGTAATTAATAATCTAAAATCAATAACTTATTCCGTCATTGTGAGGAGTGAAGCGACACGGCAATCTATTTAGGTAAGGGATGCTCAAGTTTAATAGATCTGTTGCGTAAGTAGAAAAATATGCCATACAATGAGAGAGAC
>Ga0172376_10005055_pt1 | contig 14832 bp, 9 predicted proteins | sample Lak35m_FD_121114 | JGI IMG/M metagenome (GOLD analysis project Ga0172376, IMG submission 121114) | Freshwater microbial communities from Kabuno Bay, South-Kivu, Congo - kab_092012_35m | ecosystem: Environmental > Aquatic > Freshwater > Lake | place: Democratic Republic of the Congo: South-Kivu...
AAGCCCCGGACCGTCCGCCCTTCGGGGGGTTCGATGAACGCGGACTTCCGGCCGGAGGGCTTTGGCTGCGGCTGCGGGATGCGGCTTCAGTCTTCGGGGTGGGAGTGGGAGCGATTCACAAGTGGCGGGTGGAACCCAGCTTCCCGCCGGAACTGGAATTCGATTCAGGCGGCCGGCTTTGGTTGAACATCGCGGGTCTGATCTTCTGGCGGCTAAACCGAATCCGGGAGCGGCGGAAGTGTTCCGCAGCGGAAGCCGTTGAACTTCTGCGGCCGTCTTTCAAGGGGCTTCCAGTCGATGCGGAAGGGCGATTGAAGGGCTGGTTCTCCGGTGAAGCTGCCCCGGTGGGATGCGGCGATTCCCGCCCCTGAATGGAAACAAAGCGAAAAACGCGCCTGGCAAAAGAACCGGGCGGAACCGATAATCAGAACTCCGCGGGATAGGCTGATCCCCGAAAAGCGGTTTCCCCGAACCGCCTTCCCGCGATTCTCTTTTCGGGGTGGACTTCAGGCGGGGCTGAACGAATGGCATCGATCGAAAAAGACTCGAAGGGTTATCGAATCCGGTTCACGGACTCCGAAGGACAGCGGCGGGGAATCCGTCTTTCAGGACTCACGAAGGCGGCCGTTTCCCAGGTGGGAACGAAGATCGATGAACTGGTGGCGTCGAAGCTGAACGGGCTTCCGATGTCCCGCGAGTGTGCGGAGTGGCTGGGGCGAATCGGGAAGCCCCTCGCGGATAAGCTGGCGGCGGCCGGACTCATTCAGAACCGGGCGAGCTCAACGCTGGGGGGCTTCCTCGCGGAATACCTGGCCAGCCGGCCGGATACGAAGGATTCAACGCAACGGAAGTTCACTTCAGCAGTGAACCACTTGACCGCGTTCTTCGGGCAGTCGCGGGACCTGCGGACGATCACGAAGGGGGATGCGGACGGTTTCCGCGCCTTCCTGTATCGGCAGGGACACGCTGAAAACACGGTTCGCCGATATTGCGGACTGGCGAAACAGTTCTTCCGGGCGGCCCTCCGGAGGAAGCTGGTTGAAGAGAACGCCTTCGGGGATCAAGTGGCGGCCGTGCGGGGCAACGCGGCGAAATTCCACTTCATCACCCGCGAGGATGCGGCGAAGATCCTGAGGGCTTGCCCCGATACCCAGTGGCGAATGATATTCGCCCTCGCCCGATTCGGGGGGCTGCGCTGCCCCTCTGAAATTGTCGGGCTTCAGTGGGAGGATGTTTCGTGGAAGGAACGGCGTTTGACCGTCCGCAGCCCGAAGACGGAACATCACGAAGGGAAGGCCGAACGGGTGATTCCCCTGTTCCCGGAACTGGTCCCGATTCTTGAAGAAGGCTTCGCGGAAGCTGTTGAATCGATCGAAGCCGGGAACCGAAAAACCGTTACCGGCCCGATTATCACCCGCTACCGATGTTCAACGCAGAACCTGAGAACCACGTTCCTGAAGATCGTCGCGAGGGCGGGGCTGAAGCCCTGGCCAAAACTCATGCAGAACCTGCGATCTTCTCGGGAAACGGAACTGGCGGAAACCTTCCCCCTGCAGGCTGTAACGGCCTGGATGGGAAATTCCCAATTGGTGGCGGCGAAGCATTATCTTCAGCTTCGGGATGAACACTTCGACCGGGCGGCCGGACTTGAAGCGGCCCCTTCGCCGGCCCCTGAATCGGAAATGGTGGGGCGTATGGTGGGGCGAAAAAGAACCGAAGTGGGGCGAAATGATGAAAAATTGAAAAAAGCTGAAGATCAGAATCCCAGTCTTTTTCCTAGCCTTTCGCTTCCTTTCGCGTCTTTACCAAAAATGAGAATGGGCGATACAGGACTCGAACCTGTGACCCCTACCATGTCAAGGTAGTGCTCTAACCAACTGAGCCAATCGCCCTGATGCACCCGTTGGCTGTCGGCCTTCCGGGTTCGGGGAGTTTAGCTGCTGTGGTGGGGAAAAGCAAATTCCGGCGACTGGATTTTGGATCGTGGGGAAGGAGATTGGTTTGCGGGTATGGATTTTGTGTTGGGATCGGTGTGGTCGATGGAATCAGATATCCGAACGACAGCCGGGGTGCAGGGCAATGCTCACGCAGCCGTGACTGGCCTGGGCAGCGGTGGCGGACCAGTCGGCGAGGTAGCCGCGGCGGACTGAATTGAGAACTGGGTGGCGATGCTCGCCGCGGCGTTTTTCGAATTCGGAAACGGAGACATCCACGTGGATGGTGCCAGCCAGCAGATCGAAGCTGATCTCGTCGCCGTCCCGGACGAATGCAATTGGTCCGCCGACAATGGCTTCGGGGGCACAATGGACACCAATCGCACCATGGGAAACCCCGGAAACGCGAGCGTCTGAGATGAAGGCAATTTTTCCGTCGAGTTCAGGTACGGCGAGGGCGGCGGTGGCGATGAGCACTTCGGGCATGCCACTGGCAACCGGGCCCAGATAGCGGAGTACGATGACGCTGCCCGGGGTGATCCGCCGCTCTTCCACAGCGCGTACGATTTCGCGTGGGTCGTTGAAGCACAGGGCCTTTCCGGAAAAGGCTGGGTGCTTCATGCTGGACACCTTGAAGACGATGCCTTCGGGTGCAAGATTCCCGAAACAGACCTGCATATCGGCAAACGGTTTATAGCAGTTTTCTCGAGTGACCAGCAGATCCTGTCCGGCTGGCGGGGGTGGCACGTCACGGAGATTTTCTTCGAGTGTCTGTCCAGTGACGGTCATGCAGGACCCGTCCAGCAGTCCGGCATCGAGGAAGTGTTTCAGGAGCACCGGAGTGCCACCGATGCGATGCAGATCGACCATGGTTCGCGAGCCTCGGGGAGCAAAGCTGCAGAGCACCGGGGTCGCTCGGAAGATCTCCTGCAGATCCCGCAGAGTGAAATCGACTCCTGCTTCGCGGGCCAGTGCGAGGATATGGAGCACTCCGTTGGTGGAACCGCCTGCGGCAGCGATTGTCACGGCAGCGTTTCGGAAAGCTGCTTTGGTCAGGATGTCGCGGGGACGCAGGTTGCGCTGCAACAGATTCAGCATGGCCGTTCCCACCTGCCGACACTCAGCCTTCTTCAGCGGATCTTCAGCCGGAATCGAACTGCTGGCCGGAAGCATCAGGCCGATCGCCTCCATGGCGAGGCCCCACGTGTTGAACGAAGCAGCAATCCCGCAGCCCCCTGGTCCCGGGCAGGCTCGTCGGATAATCTCTGAAGATTCTTCCTGGGTCATTGCACCGACCGAGGCGGCTGCCTGCGAATCGTAGACGTCAAGGATTGTGATGTCCTTTCCCTTCCAGCATCCCGGCATGATTGTGCCGCCACTCACCAGAAGCCCTGGATAGTTGGTCCGGGCCAGTGCCATTGCAAAGCCAGGACCGTTTTTGTCGCAATTATGCAGACCGATCAGTCCATCGTAACAGTGGGCCGTGACCACACATTCGGCACTGTTGGCAATCAGATTTCGTGAAGGCAGACTTGCATTTCCGCCTTCGTGCCCCTGCGAAATGTTATCGCTGACGGCGGCAGTACCGAAAGGGAAGCCGAGTAGCCCGGCTTCGCGGCAGCCGGCCGCGATTTCCTGGGCCAGCTGGTAGGCGTGTATGTTACAGGTGTTGCCATCAAGGAGCGGTACGCCGATTCCAATCTGAGCCCGGCTGAAGTCTTCTTCCGTCATTCCGATCGCATAATAAAAGGCGGTGATGCCTTTTTGCCATCCATGGGTGAGAGAGTTGCTGTTCCAGTTGAGCATTGCGGGTGACCTGAAGTGGACAGAGGTGGCGAAAGCAGGCGGACGCGTGCGACGGCGTGGGGAGGATAACGGCTGCCCGGGGTATTCAGCGAGTGAGCGTGGAGGGAGGCTTGCGGATTTTTTGCCGGGAGAAGCCAGTTCAGAGTCGATCGCGGACTCCGCCTGTTTTTCATACCGCACCGGCTCGATTGCTACCCCGCGCAGGCTGATCGCGTTATTCTGCCGAGCAGGGAGTCTCCGATATGTCCCGGCAGGAGCAGAGGCATGGCCAGAATTCAGCGTCCGACAAGTCCATTCGAACCAGGGTCGGCCGAAGCTGGCAGCCCGGGGGCCTCCGTAACCGACACCGGTTCGGCCATTCCTCCGTGGACCATCGGCCAACTTCCCGCCCCGAAACCACTGGGACTGCGCAACCTTGCGGGGCTCATCGGGCCCGGAATCGTGATGTGCGGCATCCAGATCGGCGGCGGCGAATGGCTGCTGGGGCCTGATGTGACTGCAAAATATGGCGGATCACTGATGTGGATTGCCACCGTCGCGATCCTCACGCAGGTGTTCTATAACCTCGAATGTGGCCGATATGCGCTTTACTGCGGTGAACCGGTGTTCACGGGGTTCATGCGTCTGGCCCCGGGACCGCTCTTCTGGATGTCCGTCACCGCGCTGCTCAGCCTGACTTTTCTGATCCCCGGCTTATCCACGAATGCCGCTGTGCTGCTGGCGACAGCCTGGCTGGACCGCCCCCCGACTCCAGCCGATGCCACCCTTGTGAACAGTCTTGCACTTGCCTGCCTTGCTCTGGTGGTCCTGCCGGTACTGGCTGGTGGCAAGGTCTACAACATGCTCCAGCTGATCATGACGGCCAAAGTCACAGTGGTGCTGGGCTTCTGTTTTTTTCTGGGTGTCATGTTTGTCAGTCGTCTGGGCTGGCAGAGCGTTTTCGGGGGCTTTCTGCGATTTGGCGATGTGCCGGTGAATCTGGCGGACGGGACCGAGGGAATTGACAACGTGTTTACGTCGCTGTGGAGTACCGGAGCACTGCCGGCGATTTCGCTGGCAAACATCGCTACGCTGGGGGCCTTCGCGGGGTATGCCGGTGGCGGCGGTCTGTCGAATTCGGCTTATGGCAATTTCGTTCGCGACAAGGGTTGGGGGATGGGCAGTCAGGTCGGAGCGATTGCAAGTGCCGTTGGAGGCCACGAAATTACTCTCAGCCACACTGGGAAGGTCTTTGAAATCACGGAAGAATCGCTGAAGTCATGGCGGGGCTGGTGGAGGTACATTCTGGCCGACCAGTGGCTGGTCTGGGTTCCAGGCTGCTTCATGGGCATGGGGCTTCCGGCGCTCATGTCAATCGAATTCGCTAAGAATTCGCCGATGTACGGCAAAAACCTTGAATATTCCCAGCCACTGATCGCCGCCGATGGAATCCTGCACACGGCATCCCTTGGCAGCTGGGCTCCCGTTCTTTGGGGGCTCTGCATTTTCACCGGCCTCATGGTGTTCATGCCCAGTCAGATGGCCATCGTCGATGACTTCGCCCGCCGCTGGACTGATATCCTCTGGAGCGGAAGTCGACGCATCCGAAATTCCATGCAGGATCATCAGGCGCGACAGGTGTACTATGGAATCCTGGTGCTTTATGTGATCTGGACCTTCCTTGTGGCCATCGTCATGCTGGCTGAACCAGATGCTCCCAAAGTCATGGTGACAATCATCGCCAACGTCAACAACCTCGCCCTTGCCACCACGTCATTCCTGATCCTCTGGATCAACTGCCGACTGCTTCCCCGCCCCCTGCGTCCCCGCTGGTATTCCTGTGTGGGGCTCGTCAGCTGTGGTGTATTTTACACCGCGCTTTCGTGGCTCTATTTTCAAGCAAAAATCCTGCCGATGTTCCGTGGCTGAGATCCATTTCAGGATCCGGTGGCTACGGCAGAATCTGTGACACCACGCGTCCGTGCACGTCTGTCAGACGGCGGTCGATGCCGGAGGTGCGAAAGGTGAGTCGCTTGTGGTCGATTCCCATCAGATGCAGAATGGTTGCGTACAGATCGTGGCAGGTGGTGCGGCCCTCAGCGGTTTGGTAGCCCAGTTCATCGCTGAGTCCGTGAGTGACGCCGCGTTTGATTCCGGCTCCGGCCAGCCATGTGACGAACGTACCGCGGTTGTGGTCGCGTCCGACGCTGCCCTGAGCGAACGGCGTGCGGCCGAATTCGGTACTCCAGACCAGCAGGGTGTCTTCAAAGAGTCCGCGCTGCATGAGGTCGCTGAGCAGTGCGGCGGTGGGCTGATCGACGCTGCGGGCAATGGGCGGGAGTTCGTTCTGGATGCTGCCGTGGTTATCCCAGTTGTTCGCGGCACCCTGTGGGCCGCTCCAGACCTGCACAAAGCGGGTCCCGCGTTCAATGAGTCGTCGTGCGAGCAGACAGCGGCGGCCGAAATCGGCGGTCTCCGGCTGATCGAGACCGTAGGCCGACTGAGTCTGAGCAGATTCGCGGGCAATATCGAAGGCTTCAGGGGCGGCCAGCTGCATTCCCGCAGCAAGTTCCGCAGCGGCAATGCGGGATTCCAGAAGAGTTTCGCCGGGACGCTGCCGGGCGTGTTCCTGATTGATGTCCCGGAGCAGTCGCTGGGTGGCCGCATCGGCGTCTCCGCGAGCGAAGCCGTAAACGGGATCCGCTTCGAGGTCAGCGATGGGCGGATTGCGGGAGGCGTCCACCAGCGTTCCCTGGTGACGGGATGGCAGGAATCCCGCGCTGAAATTGCCCTTCTGGTTGTAAGGAAGGCCGCGCGGATCAGGCAGAACAACAAAGGCCGGCATGTTCTCTGAAAGGCTGCCCAGCGCGTAGGAGACCCACGCACCAAAACAGGGAAATCCCGGCAGCATGAAGCCCGTGTTCATCATGTAGCTGGCCGGCCCGTGGACGTTGGTACGCGTCGTCATGGCCATCAGAAACGCAGGTTCGTCGATCACCTTTGCCTGTTGCGGAAACACGGAACTGACCCAGCGGCCTGTTTCGCCATATTGCTGAAACGTGAACGGGCTCTTCATTACCGCGCCCGCCGGGGCCGTAAAACCTTCCGGTTTTTCCTTGGGGCCGAGCGACTTGCCGTGCTGACGCTCCAGCTCCGGCTTGTAGTCAAATGTGTCCATGGGACTGGCCCCGCCATTCATGAACAACTGAATCACTCGCTTCACACGCGCAGGATGGTGCAGGCCGGCTGAGATGACGGTGGAACCGGCTTCGTCACCTGCAGCAAAGAGATGGGCCAGCGGCAGCAGTCCAAAGCCGCCGCCGGCGTGCTGCAACAGATTGCGGCGACTGACGGGGAACACAGAAGCGGTCTGACCCGGGGCTGCGGGACCAGTGCAGGGACGGACGGTTTGCGGTGGGGCTGGGCGAGGCATGTCGAGCTTCTGCGGGAAGAAGGAGGAAGCTGCGGGGCAGGCTGAAGTATCTTCGGAAGTTCGGCAAAATGCGCCGGAAAAACGGTGAAAAGGCTGCCAGTCCGCATTTTTCCGGAATGCCGCGATTCCCATGGCCGCATCTGCCGCCAGCCAACTGGACTCCAAAGATCGGCCGCAAGCCGATAGACTCTCAACACAGCTCAATCCCCCCCGAAACAACTTTCACTGGTCACACAGGCACGGAAGCCATGAAGATCCGGTCCCGAATTCTCAATGTTCTCCTGTCCTTCGCGGCCACGCTGCTCCTGCGAATGCTCTTTCTGACCGTTCGCATTCGCCACTTTCACGTCGCCCCCGACGGCACCCCCTACAAGCGTCCGCAGGGCCGCGTGCGGTACACATTCTCGATGTGGCACGACCAGATTGTGATGGCCGTTTTTTCACAGAGAACATGCAATCTGGCAGGTCTCATCAGCCAGCATCGCGATGGCGGATACCTCGCGGATTCTGTCCGTCTGGCCGGAATTCAACCGGTCCGCGGAAGCACCAGTCGCGGTGGTATGGAAGCCGTTCGCGAAATTCTCAGCCTTCCCGACCTGCATCTGGCAATGACTCCCGACGGCCCCCGCGGGCCGCGCCGACAGATGAAGGATGGAATTCTCTACATCGCCTCCCGATCCGAACGTCCGCTCGTGCCCGCCGGGATGGCCACCGGAAATGCATGGCACTTCCCCGGAAGCTGGACCGACCTGACCATTCCCAAACCATTCTCAACTGCCGTGATGATAGCCGGAACACCGGTGACGCTCCCACAGGATCTTGATCGTGATCAAATGCCCGCCTGCAGCGCAGCTCTGATGGCGGAAATGCAGCGGCTGGATCAGCTTGCTGAACGCATTCTGCACGGCGATGAATCCGCCGTCGCCGAAATCGATCGCTCGAATGATCCCGAATACTTTCGCCTCCAAATCAGCCTCAACACGCCTCCCCAAACCCGCGCTGCCTGAACTCACAGAGGCCGGAAAACTGCAACGGGACAATTCCAGTCAGCTCCATTCAGCCTGCTGGCCACGAATGGCCGCAATCCCGCCGACCACTGACCGCACCCAGCCAGAACCAGGCCTCCGCTGCCAGCTGACCGGTGGTCGGCTGCAGCTGCACCGTTCGCCTGGCATACAGCCCTTCCGACACTCCCTCGGCTTCATCCAGTCGCCGCAGAACGTCTGCAGTCACCGCGTAAAGCTCGCCCTGTATCTCAAGACCCTCCGGCCATTCCACAAGTCCCGGATAACTGCCGAGATCAAACAGGCGGTACAGTGGCTGAGTGTCCGCCGGCCCCAGATACTCAGCCGATCGCAGCAGATGGTGCAGCGCATAGCCACGCTTGAGCGAACCGTAGACAAAGATGACGGACGATGTCATGGGAATGGCACGCTGAAGAACAGGGGACGTGCGGCGAAAGAAACACAAAAGATTACGACTGCGAACGCAGGCTGTCAATCACCGGCAACCATGCAGCCAGTCATCGCACTTCAGTGCATCATCGCAGTTTGGCCGCCTCGCTTCGCGCCGCCGCTGCTGCGTCGGGTTCGTTCAGCTTCTCACAGCACCGAGCGAGTGTGTCCAGCATTTGTTTCAGGAATGCGGTATCGAGCGGACGAGTGGGATTGTTCTTGATCCAGTCACGCTGCAGCGGGATCGCCTGCTCCAGCGCAAGTCGCGCTTCACTGAATTTGCCATGGTGAAAGTCCAGCTGAGCGACGTGTTCGAGCAGTTCGGCGTGATTGCGTTCGCGAATTGTATTCACAGGTTCGCGTTCGCGGACTTCCGAATTGATCGCCAATGCCTCGCGATAAAATGGTTCTGCCTCGAGGACCCGTCCGACGACAGCGTGCATGTGTCCCAGCGAATGCAGGGAATCGAGGAGCTCGATGCGGAATTGAAGATGCCCCGGGCTCCTTTCAGAGATTTTCCGAGCATTCTCAACCCAGTCCCTGCCGGTGGCCAGGGCGTCGGCAATAGCTCCCGTTTTTAACTGCAGATCCACCACGCGATCTCGACTTGCAAACGCCACGAGCCGGTAATCGTGAACCGTCGGATAGTCAACATTCAGCGAACGACGCAAGCCGAGAGCAGCGATGTGCTCCCGGAGGGCCTGACCGATGCGGCCATCCAGTTCATGCATTCGTGCCTGATTGAAGAGGACACCCGCTTTGCGGTGTGTCAGCCCCGGAGTGGCGCCGAAACGCTGTTCAATGGTGTTGAAAACAGCCGCAGCTGCCTTGTATGCCTGTGCGGCTTCTTCGAATCGTTCAAGCCCCACAAGGGTCACACCCAGATTGGAGTGCAGATCGGCAAGCTGCACTCGCCTCGCCACCGATGCCTCAGGCAGGGAGTCAGACTGTTCGCACAGACGAATTGCTTCCCGCAGCAGCGCCGCTGCTTCGTCGCAGCGATTGTTTTTACCAAGCATCGCCGCAAGCGAGGAACGCACATCGACGGCTGCATATCGCGCTGCCGTCGTTTCTGCAGCGGGAAAATCCGCGATGATCCGTTCGAGCGTCGTGAGAGATTCCCTCAGCTGCGATTCTGCTTCCGCAGCCGCATTTCTCCGCTGCTCACTGATGTTTCCCTGTTCCTGCAGTGACATCGCCAGCACCAACGCCATGTCACGACTCACATCAGAACGCGGAGCGACCTTTGGCAGCGTTACCTGAAGCAGTGCAATCGAGTTAGTGAGCAGTTCGACGGCCGTTTGCCATTCACCCAGAAACACATGCTGCTCGGCGAGCGCAAGATTGACCTGTGCGAACTTCAGCACCGATTCCGGCGATGTTTCGCGGTCAGGCTGCAGCTGCTGTGCGAGCTGCCGATAGAAGGGGAGCGGTTGTGTGAGCAGCCGCGTGCGAAGTTCCGTCAGTTCCGCAGAATTCTGCAACAGCGGCTCTTCAGCGATCGCTGACCGAAATTTGTCCACCGCAACGATCGCCATCTGTTCCCGCGATTCCGCCCTCTGCCTTTGCGTTTCTGCATGAGCTCGCGCGGCCTGAATTCGCTGCTGCTGCTGCTTGTTGTCTTCGAGTGCCGTTGTGAGCTGCGACTGACGGGACTTCATGGTCCGCGTGTAGGCCGCCTGCAGCATGACGAGCAGAATCAGCGCGGGAATACTGATCAGCAACGCTCCTGTTCCAACGGCCGCAATCGTTTTATGCCGCAGCAGCCAGCGGCGAAATCTGGCTGTCAACGGTTCAACCCACGCCTGCACAGGCTCGTCCGACAGCCAGCGTTCGAGTTCGACAGCAAGCGCGGACGCAGAAGAATATCGCTGCTGCGGAACCGTCTGCATGGCCCGCAGGCAGATTGCCTCCAGCGCCCGCGGAGCCTCGGGATTGAGCGCCCGCGGAGGCGGAAAACGACCGGCCGCCACCCGCTCCACCAACTGCTCGGGACTGCTGGAATCTGCCGTCGAAAATGGAGCACGGCCCGTCAAAAGACTGTAGAGGATGGTGCCCAGCGAGTAGACGTCGGCGGATGGGTTCACAACCGAATTGTGCAGGCCCAGCTGCTCCGGAGAAGCATAGCCGGGCGTCCCAATTCCACTGGTACCCGGCGTCTCACTCGTATCGCATTCGGCGGTGCAGCGGCTGATGACCGCTGACTTTTCAACTGCAGGTTCCATCTCGATCAGCCGGGCAAGGCCCCAGTCAACCACCAGCGTCTCACCATAGGCACCCAGCAGAATATTGGCAGGCTTCAGATCCCGATGAATCACCCCGCGACTGTGCGCATAGGCCATCGTGTTGCAGACATCAACCAGACGTCGCACCAGCCGACGCAGTCCGGTTGTGTATTCCGAAGACGGCGTCTTCCCGAAATCATGCAGCTCTCGAATGCTGTCGTGCAATGTTCCCGTGCGGTCCCCGCGAATCAGTCGCATCACGTAATAAGGCCGACCGCATTCCCGTTCCCCCCTCGCATACACAGGAATGATTCCTGGGTGTTCCAGCTGGGCTGTGATTTCGGCTTCCCGCAGAAAACGACTGCGATAGCGATGATCGTCGGCCGCGCTGCTGCGAATTTCCTTGAATGCCACATCCCGCTGAAGCTCTTCGTCCCTCGCAATCGAGACTTCACCCATGCCGCCACGTGCCAGCGGCTCAAGCACCACAAAGCGACCATTGATGGCCGTGCTCCCCGTGGCTTGCTCCTCCGCCAGCTCCGTGTGCACGCGCTGAAGTTCGTCCAGCACCATCACTCGGTCCGATTCAGAAAATTCATTCGCAAGCTGCGACAACGGCGGACGCTCGCCCCGCTGATACGCAGCTTCATACCGCTGGCAGACTTCCATCAGCCTCCGCCAGACAGCAAGTTCACGCAGCCTCCGCTCCACTTCGCTGTGCTCAGTCTCGAAATCATTCATCCTTCAGGTGCACCTCCCAAAGCAGACGGATGAGCCGCAGCTTTTGGCTCACAAGCGATGTTCGACGTTTAAGCTGCCTCGCGATTTGTTCGTTCGACTGCCCCTCCAGCTTCCACAGAGCAATCTCACGCAGCTCCCCCGTGGTGTCCTCTCTGTCCAGCAGTTGCATCAGAAACATCAGCTGGTCCGATGCGTCCACCAGTTCTGCAGACACGTTCCCGCCCCGAGTCCGCTTGTGCTGAGCCTCCGCGAGCGATATCTGCTGGAGCGGCTGGAAACGCTTTTGGGCGGTTGTCCTCTCCGCAAGATTGCGGCTGCGGTTGAGCGTACAGGTGACAAGCACTCGCCAAAGACTTTCGCGGTCGTCGAGTTCCGGAAAGTCGCCACGGCGAGCGGCTGCACAAAACCCGTGAAATGCACTGAGCGCAACGTCCTCGCCGTCGGCCGCGGCGCTGGTCAAACGCCGCACCCGACTGTTCGCAAGCCGCACCATCCGTTGAAAATAACGCCGCCATAGAAACTCCACCGCCGCTGGATCGCCGTTGGCAAGCAATTCGAGCCAGCGAGTGACGGAGCCTGGATTTTCGTCGTTCATGTCCTGTGCCCCTGCACGCCACAATTACCCACGCGGATCTTGAACAGAAAAACCAGGGAGCGTCATTCCCGATTCCTGCAGGCGAGAATCAGGTGGCGTGCGGGGGAACTGGGCGGCCCGGAACTGAGCAAACAAAAAACGAACAGCCGGAGCCTGGTGAAAAAGCTCCGGCTGCGGTGATTGGGAACGATCTCACTGGCTATTTCTTCTCGAACTCCGCATCGATCACGTCATCGTTGCCGCCAGTACTGCTTCCGGGCTGGGAGCCCGGTTGCCCGCCTGCGGGACCGGCCTGCATAAACTGAGCAAGTCCCTGAGCGGCCTGGGTGAGCTCGCCGACGGCCGAGCGAATGGCGGCAGGATCGCTGCCCTCCGATGCCGCTTTAACCTTCTGGATGGAACCTTCAACAGCAGCTTTCGATGCAGCATCCAGTTTGTCGCCGTGTTCGCGAAGCGTTTTTTCCGTCTGATAGACGATGTTGTGAGCTTCGTTGCGGGCGGTCGCAAGTTCCTGTTTGCGGCGGTCTTCGTCAGCGTGCGCTTCCGCATCCCGCCGAATCCGCTCGATCTCCTCCTGCGACAGTCCACTCGACTGCTTGATCTGCACCGAATGCTGCTTGCTGGTGGCCTTGTCCCGAGCAGACACGCTGAGAATGCCGTTGACGTCAATGTCGAATTTGACTTCGATCTGAGGAACGCCGCGGGGAGCAGGCTTGATGCCGTCAAGAGTGAACTCGTCGAGCAGTCGGTTGTCACCGGCCATGCGTCGCTCACCCTGAAACACGCGAATCGTCACCGCCGGCTGATTGTCCGCTGCTGTGGAGAACGTCTCTGTCTTCGTCGTTGGGATCGTGGTGTTGCGTTCCACCAGCACCGTCATGATGCCACCTTCGGTTTCAAGCCCAAGCGACAACGGTGTGACGTCAAGCAGAACAACGTCCTTCACGTCTCCGGCGATGATGCCACCCTGAATCGCCGCTCCCAGCGAGACCACCTCGTCCGGATTGACGCCCTGATGGGGATCCTTGCCGAAAAGGTCCTTCACCAGCCGCTGCACTTTGGGGACACGGGTTGAACCGCCGACGAGTACCACCTCGTGAATGTCGGAAGCCTTGAGTTTTGCGTCTTTGAGAGCGTTCAGCACGGGCTGACGGCAACGTTCGACAAGAGGATCAATCAGCTGCTCGAACTTCGATCGCGTAATGCTCAGTTGCAGGTGCTTGGCACCCGTCGCATCCGCAGTGATGAACGGCAGATTGATGTCCGTGGTTTGCTGCGTGGAAAGTTCCTTCTTCGCTTTCTCTGCGGCCTCGCGGAGTCGCTGCAGGGCCATCGGGTCCTTCCGCAGGTCGATGCCATGCTCTTTCTGGAATTCGCCGGCAATGTAATCAATGAGCGTCTCATCGAAGTCGTCGCCGCCAAGATGCGTGTCGCCGTTGGTGCTGAGCACTTCAATCAGTTCGTTCTCAACTTCCAGGATCGACACGTCAAAAGTGCCGCCACCGAGGTCGAACACACAAATCTTCTCTTCCCTCTTCCGCTCCAGGCCATAGGCCAGCGCGGCGGCCGTCGGTTCGTTGATGATACGCGCCACTTCGAGCCCCGCAATCTGGCCGGCGTCTTTGGTGGCCTGACGCTGTGCATCATTGAAATACGCCGGAACGGTGATGACTGCCTTGCTCACCTTGTGACCCAGGTAGTTCTCGGCGGCTTCCTTGAGCTTCCGCAGGACGAGCGCGGAAATCTCTGGGGGAGTGTATTCTTTGCCGTGAACGTTGACCTTCACGTAGTCAGCTGTGCCGCCGACCACACGGTACGGCACCAGCTTCTCTTCAGATTCCACTTCACGGTGCCGACGACCCATGAAACGCTTGATAGAGTAAATCGTGTTCTGGGGGTTGGTGACCGCCTGCCGCTTGGCCGGTTCGCCAACAAGCGTTTCACCCTTGGATGTGAAGGCGATGACGCTGGGAGTCGTGCGGCTGCCCTCCTGATTGGCGATCACTCGCGATTCACCACCCTCCATGATCGACACGACGGAATTGGTTGTGCCCAGGTCAATGCCGATGATCTTTTCGCCGGAGACAGCCATGACAGGAATCCTTTGATGCGTTCGCCCGCGACCGGTTAAATTGCAAATGCAGGCGAGTCTACGTGATGGGTTGGGTTGAGGAACGAAAACCGGCAACGTTCAAAAGTGGCGGGCCGTGTAAGCCTGTCACAAAAATTCGCTGGAAAGGGTCGCTGCACATCCTGTGCCGCAATGTTGCTGTTCGACGCAAGACGTTGTATTCCAAATGTTTATGCAAAGCATCAGAGATTCCGCGAGAATCGAGTGGTCGAAACTGGCAGGAATGACCTCCTCCCCGCACGCCAGAGGCTGCCATTGTGGCACAATGGCTTGCTGACTGCCGGGGTGCCATATTGGCACCCCGCTGGCAGTGGACTCGTCAGTTCCACTCCAGGTGCCATGCACCCTAAGGCATGCGCCTGAGCGGCTGGGCGGAAGCCCCCGGCTATGTTTCGCACCGAAGGTGCCCGCGCCGGCAAGGGCGTTGGTGAAGCGTTTGCAGCGTCCCTTTGCCCGCAGGCTGCCGCCATGCGGCTGAGTTTGCGAGCGGCTGGGCGGAAGCCCCCGGCTATGTTTCGCACCGAAGGTGCCCGC
>Ga0172376_10005056_pt1 | contig 14831 bp, 14 predicted proteins | sample Lak35m_FD_121114 | JGI IMG/M metagenome (GOLD analysis project Ga0172376, IMG submission 121114) | Freshwater microbial communities from Kabuno Bay, South-Kivu, Congo - kab_092012_35m | ecosystem: Environmental > Aquatic > Freshwater > Lake | place: Democratic Republic of the Congo: South-Kivu...
GAGCGATTTATTCCGCATTGTATCGAACCGTCTTTTGGAGTGGACCGCACGGTGCTTGCTATTTTGACGGACGCGTATACTGAGGATACTTTGGGTGGGGAGACGAGGTCATATCTAAAACTTTCATCAAATGTCGCCCCATATCGTGTGGCGGTTTTCCCGCTCCTCAAAAACAAGCCGGTGTTGGTAGAAAAGGCGAAAGAAGTGTACGCAGATTTGAAGAAAGTGTTTGGTGCGAAGGTGTCTTTTGATGACAACGGTAATATCGGCAAGCGCTATCGCAGACAAGACGAGATCGGTACGCCGTACTGTGTGACTATTGACTTTGATACGGTAGAAAAGGATGCTGGGGTGACGGTGCGAGATCGAGATACAGGGGAGCAGAAGAGGGTGTCAGTAGCGGATTTGGCGAGTTATTTGGCTAGTGTAAAATAAGTCTAAAATTAAACGGCTCAACAGGCCTGTTGAGCCGTTTAGTGTGGCTCTACAGAGCCATCTATTAAAAACATGAACTATCATAAAAAAGTCCTCAAAAATGGTCTCCGGATCATCACTGTGCCTATGAAAGACAACCCGACGGTGACGGTTTTGGTCATGGTAGAAGCTGGTTCTAAATATGAAAAAAAAGAACAAGCGGGCATCTCCCATTTTCTCGAGCACATGTGTTTTAAAGGTACCAAAAAAAGACCCGAGGCGATCAAAATCAGTGAGGAGCTTGACAGTATCGGTGCGCAACACAACGCTTTTACTGGTCAGGAGTATACGGGGTATTATGCAAAGGCTCATCCAAAACATTTGGACACGATTCTCGATGTGGTTTCTGATATTTATCTAAATCCGACGCTCGACCCTGCAGAAATACAGAAAGAAAAAGGGGTGATTATTGAGGAGATCAATATGTATCGCGACATGCCTCAACATCATGTGCACAGTCTCATAATGGAGCTTCTGTATGGTGATCAGCCGGCCGGCCGTGATATTGCAGGGACAAAAGAAACCGTTTCGGCGACTACGAGAGAAGATTTTGTGCGATACCGATCGGAACAGTATGTGGCGGAAGCGACAACGGTGATTGTGAGTGGTAATATCGACCATATAAAAATAAATAAATCGATTGAGAAGGCCTTTAAAGATATTCCGGTGCGTACAAAAGTGGGTAAAGAAAAAGTGTCGGAAAAACAGACCACTCCACAGGTATTAGTGCATAATAAAAAAGGTGAGCAGACCCATCTCGTGCTCGCTTGTCGCGCCTACGATGCATACGACACACGATTGCCGGCGGTAAAAGTGCTCAGGACGATTTTAGGTGGGGGAATGAGTTCGCGACTTTTTCATAAGCTCCGAAACGAGATGGGTGTCTGTTACTATGTGTCAGCTCATCATACAGCATTTACCGACCATGGTTTTTTCGATATTTCTATTGGAGTCGATAATGCTCGGGTGCACGAAGTGATCAAGGTGGTACTCGAAGAATGTAAAAAACTGGCAGAAAAGCCGGTGGCGACGGTTGAATTAGAAAAAGCAAAAGAATATATTGCGGGAGGGCTCTATCTCGGACTCGAATCTTCCGACTCACTCGCGGAGTATTATGGTTTTCAGGAAATTATGCGAAAGGATTTGAGAAAACCCAAAGACGTGATTGTTGATTTGAAAAAAGTCACTGCAAAAGATGTGCAGAAAGTGGCGAAGGATATTTTTCAGGATAAAAATCTCAATCTGGCGATTATCGGTGATTTTCAATCGGGAGAACAGTTTACAGATGTTTTGAAGTTTTAGGGGTAGAAGTTAGATTCTTGATTTCAGAAACAAGTCCTGTATCTATTCGTACATCTTTCCCCATAATTCTTACATCTGGCTTCTGGAATCTACCTTGTTGTGGTACTATTATTCCCATGAATCTACCTACTAGTCTCGAGAATATTAATATCAGTACGAGCACTATTATTCGAGTGTGTCTCGTCCTACTATTCTTTGCGGTGCTTTATATTGTGCGCGATTTGGTGCTGGTGGTGCTTACGGCAATAGTGATTGCGTCAGCTATTGAGCCGGTGGTAAAGTGGTGCGGTAAGTTTAAAGTCCCAAGATTGCCGGCGGTTATCGGTACATACATCGTCATTGTTCTTGTGGCGCTTGCGCTTTTCTACTATTTCTTGCCAACGCTTGTGGCAGATGTGCTGATTTATCTCAAAGAACTTCCGCCAAGTGTCAATATTTCTGATCTGCTCGGTCCGCTCAAGGAGAGCAACTTCCTCAGTGCTTCGCAGACGGTGGGTATACCTCAGGAGATTTCTATCAAGGAGCTTGCCGATAGCACCCAACAAGTCCTTTCAAATGCTTCTCAAGGCTTTGTTAAAGTGGCGGGCACTTTCTTCGGAGGATTGATCAACTTCATACTCATTATGGTGATTTCATTTTATCTCGCGGCGCAGGAGGATGGGGTGGTCAATTTTCTAAAAATTATTGTACCGGTCAAAAATCAAAAGTATGTTCTCGATCTCTGGAAGCGTTCTCAGCTTAAAATCGGCTATTGGATGCAGGGACAATTCTTCCTTGCTTTTTTCATCGGACTTTTGGTCTGGCTTTTTCTCACGATTTTTGTGGGTATCAAATATGCCTTTACGCTCGCGGTACTCGCCGCGGTGTGTGAGCTTATTCCTATTTTTGGCCCACTTATCGCCGCTATTCCCGGAGTATTGATTGCTGGTGGGGAAGGTGGTACTCAGATGGGTATTATTGTGGCGCTCATCTACCTTCTCATTCAGCAATTTGAAAACCACCTTATTTACCCGATGGTGGTGCGAAAGATTGTGGGTGTGTCACCGATTTTGGTTATCGTGTCTCTCGTGATCGGTCTCAAGCTCGCCGGGTTTCTCGGAGTTCTCCTCTCGGTACCACTCGCCGCAGTGTTTATGGAATATGTCCATGATGTCGAGATGGATAAGAGGAGAGAGCATGAGCGTCTTGCTCAGATCAGCTAGAGGTGGTATTACTGTGTGGGTGAGTCTGTAAACTCGTTGAAGACGTATCTTTTACGGAGACTTCGCAGGCGGGTAGCCGAGACGGAGAAAAATTTCAGCAGAAATTTATTCGTGCTCTGAAAAAGATATGTCGAGAAAGAGTTTACTGGGAATAGTCTATGAAAAAACAAAATACTTTCTATATTACAACGCCAATTTTCTATCCCAATGCAGAATTGCATATGGGAAATGTCTACCCAGTTACTCTCTGTGATATCTTGGCGCGGTATCATCGCGCAAAGGGAGATACCACTTATTTTCTGACTGGTTCAGATGAACATTCGACCAAAGTAGTAAAAATGGCCGAAAAGGCCGGAAAAAGTACTGAGATATTTTTGGAAACGACGGTCGGTAGCTTCAAAGCCCTTTTTTCTGCACTGGATATTTCTTACGATCAATTTATACGCACTTCGGATCGCGAGGTGCATTGGCCGGGGGCAACTTTGATGTGGAACAAGCTCGTGGAAGCAGGGGATATCTATAAAAAAAGTTATCAGGGTCTCTACTGTGTGGGTTGTGAAGCATTTGTGACCGAAAAAGATTTAGTAAACGGCAAATGTCAGTACCACGAGACGATACCCGAGCTTCTCTCCGAGGAAAACTACTTTTTCAAACTTTCAAAATATACCGAAAAAGTAAAAGCAAAAATTGTGTCGGAAGAGCTCACGGTGATGCCAGAATCACGCAAGTCAGAGATACTCGCTCTTCTCGATCGTGGTCTCGAAGATGTCAGCTTTTCTCGACCGGCGAGCAAAAATCCGTGGGCGATACCAGTGCCCAATGATCCGACCCAGACTATGTATGTGTGGTGTGACGCTCTCGTAAATTATATCTCCGCTGTGGGCTATGGACGAGATGAAAAAATGTTTGAAACATACTGGCCAGCAGATGCGCATGTGATTGGCAAAGATATCTTGCGTTTCCATGCCGCTTTTTGGCCGGCGATGCTCATGTCGGCGGGACTTCCATTGCCAAAAACCATTCTTGTACACGGTATGATTCTTTCTGGAGGTCGCAAGATGTCAAAAACACTTGGTAATGTGATCGATCCACAAATACTGATTGCCGAATACGGCAAGGATGCGTTCCGGTATTTTCTTGCGAGACATTTATCGACTTTTGAAGACAGCGAGATTACTCCTGAATCCTACAAAGAAGCTTACAATGCTAATCTTGCCAATGGCATCGGCAACCTCGTTTCTCGAGTGATGAAGATGGTCGTGTCATACGATATATCGTATGACATAGTAAAAGGGGAGAATAAACTGGTAAAAGAATACGCACCATATCTCGAGCGATTTGAAATTAATAAGGCGATCGATATCGTTTTTGCAAAAATAGGCGAGCTCGATGCGTTTATTCAGACCAGTCAGCCGTTTAAGACGATCAAAACTGATGCTAAAAAAGCTCACACGGATATTGCCCATCTCGCGCAAGAGCTCTACACAGTAGGGGAGTCACTGGCACCATTTATGCCTGAAACTTCGGCGACGATCACTGCTCTAGTGGCAGGAAAGAAGTGTCCTCCCGAGCCGTTGTTTGAGAGGAAGGCTTAAGTATGGTTATCTACAATATGTCTAAAAAAGCCCTTGAAATAAGGGCTTTTTATGCTATTGACAAATACAGTAGATGGGTGTATAATGTATATAGAAGATAAGGTCTTTGAGAATGTGCGAATTCGCCACAGCTTCGGGTGCCTAAAGGTGCCAGAAACAGCTTTTGAATCCGAAGCTGTGGCGAAACCAATGTGGCCAAGTCAGCAGCAAGCTACAAAACATCACCGAGTCGGAGTTCGTATGTTGCGAACGAGGAGAAGGTGAAGAAAGGTAACATGAAGAAAATTAAAGATTGGGATCAGGCTGGTTCGATGCTCGCAGGCGTTATGGACATTTGGAACTTCTGCCGAGATCTTCTGAAAAAACTCAACGTCACTCCCGACATTCTTGGGTGGCTCAAGACCAAGAAGGGTCAAGCTGCACTCGAAGAAGGGGTTCAGGTGGTGGTGAATGCATTTCAGGCGAGTCGTCCCACGCTTCCCAAACCCGATCCGAAAGTCCTGAAAACCACCCTCGACATCGGCAAGCAACCTCGCCTGCCGTTTGCCGGTGCTACGGTTGAAAAACACACGGGCACCGGCACGGTGACCATCGAGAAACGGGCCGACGGCCAGCTCTACATCGACGGCAAAAAAGTCGTCCTTCACCTCTCCGAGCGTCAGCTCGGTGGCAAGTGGCTGAAAGGTCACGAGCTTCGCACCGAGCTCGATAACAAGCCGGTTCTCAACGCCACTATCTTGGATTTTCTCCAGGATCACCCAGAATACATTCCAGACGACTTGAAGCAAGATGAACAGGGGAAGACCCGCTACATCTTCTTCTGGGGCACCATCTACCGCAACGCTGGCGGCAACCTCTACGTTCGTTACCTCTGCTGGCTCGGCGGGCAGTGGCAGTTCCTCTACGGCTGGCTCGACGGCGGTTGGCTTGGCGGCGGCCCGGCTGCTTGTCTCGCAAGTTAGCCCTCGAAACTAAGTCACTGTGTGTTTTTAGGCACTTTGACCTTAGTCCTTTGACCCTCGGCGCACGCAAGTGTGTCCGGGGGTTTCTTCTTTATACAAAAATATTGATGTGCTAAAATAATCGACGGTAGTAGGTGAATGTGTGGATGATCACGGTTGTCCGCTACCGAACCCAGTATCCATGAGCTGAGAGCGTCTGCGATCACGGTTTCAGGCGGAGGGCTCATGCAGACACTTCAAAAATGAAGTTACTTGGTGCAGGATACTAGGGCATTACGATGCCGAATACGATACAACCCTGAGATCGTCACGGGACTTCGAAGGGTGGTGGCACAGGTGGTCTCTTGCACTCACCGCAACGCTGACAGCAACCTCTACGTTCGTTACCTCTACTGGAACGACGGGCAGTGGCAGTTCAACTACAACTGGCTCGACAACGATTGGAATGGCAACAACCCGGCTGCTTGTCTCGCAACTCACTTCATTTCTCCTTCGCTACCACGGTGGCGGGGGAGTTTTGTTAGATGATTGGGATATTCTCGCGGGTACTTTTTGTGTTAGTATTTTAGTAATCTTTTTTATTTCTTATTCTTAATTCTTAAATCATGAATCTAGCTTCTATTAAATACCTCGATGCGCATTCTCACCTTCAGATGTCCGAGTATGACTCTGACAGGGAAGCGGTACTCACGCGGATGAAAGAGACTGGAGTCGGGACTATCGTGGTGGGGGTGGACTATGAAAGCTCTCGTCAGGCGGTAGAGCTCGCTGAGAAGAACGAACATATCTACGCCTGTGTCGGTTTGCATCCAAAAGATAATTTGACGGAAGTGTTTGATGTGGAAGCCTACAAAATCCTCCTACGAAATCCAAAAGTGTCGGCGATTGGCGAATGCGGGCTCGACTTTTTCCGATTGGAAGGTGACTCAGGAAAAGTCGAGGAGGTGAAAGCTCGGCAGAAAAAACTTTTTATACAACAAATCGAACTGGCGATAGAGGCGGACAAGCCACTGATGCTACACTGTCGAGATGCGTACCGAGAAGTGCTCGATCTACTTATTCCGTACAAAAAAGTGGCGGGGGAGAAACTTCGAGGGAATGTACATTTTTTTGCTGGCGATGTAGAGACCTCGCGGGAGTTTGTTAGTCTCGGCTTCACGGTATCTTTTACTGGAGTGATCACCTTTGCTCGAAATTATGACGAAGTGATCCGCTCCCTACCACTTGAAAGTATTTTGGTAGAGACCGACGCACCCTTTGTGGCGCCTGTGCCGTATCGGGGTAAGCGCAATGAGCCAACCTACGTGGTAGAGGTGGTCAAAAAGCTAGCCGAAATCCGCGGGGAAGAGGTTGAGAAGGTTAGAATCCAGCTTCTCGAGAACACCCGTGGGGTATTCAATTTGTATTTACCAGATACGCAGTAATCCGGCCAAAAAGGGGGTTCGCAGGCGGGTAGCCGAGACTTCAGAAATTTCCTACCAAGGAAATATTCGTACCCTTTTTGGCTGGATTACGAAGTCTTGCAATTACTATCCTCCTGTGTTAGGCTGTACCCTATGCAAAACAAAGAGAATACCGTAAAAGAAACAGAAATATACGAAGTCGGCTACCACATTATGCCGTCTGTACCGGAGGAAAAGCTACCTCTTGAAGTTTCTGCTATCGAGTCCGCTATTGTTTCAAAGAATGGGGGAATAATGATCGCAAGTGAGGCTCCTTCAAAGATTGAGCTTGCCTATACTATGGCAAAGAAAATTGGGGCTACCCGACATAAGTGTGATGAGGCATACTTTGGGTGGTTCAAGTTTGAAATGTCTGCGTCAAATGTAAACACACTGAAGACTTTTCTTGATGCACAGGACAATATTCTCCGATTTATACTCATCAAGACTACTCGAGAAAATACTATTGTTGGAGACAAGTTACTCGCTGCTGAAAAGGAAGCACTTGCTCCAAAAGAAGAAGCTAAGGTTGAAAAAGCTGTGGTTACCGAAGCTGAGCTTGATAAAACTATCGACGAATTAGTAAAAGCTTAATTATTCAAAGTATGTATCTAAACCGCGCTATTGTTATCGGAAATCTTACTCGAGACCCAGAAGTCAAGTCACTTCCATCTGGTATCAAGGTAACAACTTTTTCAGTAGCGACCAATCGGGTTTGGAAAGATAAAAATGGTGCAAAGCAGGAGAGTGCAGATTATCATAATATCGTAGTGTTCGGACGACAAGCTGAGACAGCCGGACAGTATTTGAAAAAAGGACAGACAGCGATGGTAGAAGGACGAATGCAAACACGAAGCTGGGACGATGCTTCTGGAGTAAAGAAATACCGTACTGAGATTGTCGCCGATCGAGTGCAGTTTGGTCCAAAGGGTGGGGCAGGTGGTACGGGGGGAGGTTTTGCTCCACAAGCCGGTGCAACTAGTGCAAAAGGGGCTCCAGTAGATGATCAGAAAGCGCCACCGATAGACGCGATAGCTTATCCGGAAGAAGAGATTAACCCAGACGATATACCATTTTAATTAAATCAACATTACTTTTATGAAACAGTGCTATTTTTCTAAAAACAACATCAAACATATCGACTACAAGGACACCGAGATCTTGAAAAAGTTCTTAAACCCTCATGCTCGTATGCTTGCTCGCAAGAAGACTGGGGTCAGTGCCAAGAGTCAGCGTCAGCTTTCTGAGGCGGTGAAGCGGGCTCGCTTTATGGGACTTATTCCATTTATTGCAAGATAATAGTAGTCGAAAGTAAAAAGTACAGAGTCGAAAAGAGAGTAAGACAAGTAAAAAAACCGCCAAAGGCGGTTTTTTGTTTAAGTAGCCTAAATTTTTTAAACTGGATGCAGTTCGAGGCGCGAATGAGAAGCGAGCGAGCCGTACAGTAGTACGGTGAGCGAGCATCGGAGTGGAGCAACGAAGAAGTGCGCCAGTTTGGAAATTTACTATTTGCCGACGCGTTCGCTATACTCTTCGGTCTCAGTATTGATCTTGATCACATCACCCTGATTTACAAACATCGGGACATTGATTTCCGCACCAGTCTCGAGAGTTACGCGCTTGTTGCCACCAGAAATGGTATTGCCTTTGACTGCATCTACTGCTTCGGTCACTTTGAGCTCGACTGAGATAGGGAACTTGAAGCCGATAATCTTTTCCTCAAAGGTCATCAGATCAATCACGCTATTTGCTTTGAGAAATTTCATACGAGGACCGGCAATCTCTTCGGTCACTGAGAAACGCTTGCTGGGATCTTTTTCTTCACAAAACCAACATTCACCTCGATTTTTATAGAGAAATTTGACCTGTCGAGTTTCTATTTCCGCCTCCTCGATTTTTTCTGAAACATGAAATGAGTGCTCAGTCACCTTACCAGTCAAAAGATTTTTGAGCTTGGTCGCGTTGACTGGCTTGCGCTGTTGCTTTCGAAAGACATGAGAAGAAAGTACCTCGTAGGGAGCGCCTTCAAAGACAATATATTTTCGTTCCACCACTTCGCTATAGTCGAGCATTGCCATGGTTTTTTACAGGTTTTATGAATAAATAATGTGCCACTCATCCTACCGTGGGTGGGAGGTTTTTGCAAGGGAAGATGGGGTAGAAGCACGATGTAAGATTCAAGAATGAAGAATGGGTGTGGAACCAGATTATCTGAGGTTTAACCTCAATATAAGTATCTTTTTCACTCCGAATTACGAAATGCTTTCTCGGCGTATCTTTGAAAAAGCACGTATATTTTTCTGTTGAAAAATTGCTCTGCTTGGCTACCCGCCTGCGCAAGGCTTTTTAAAAGATACACCTTCAGCGCATTTCGTAATTCGGGGTTTTTGACTCTAGAAACGCTCAAAAAACCCTACAATCTGTAAAAATTGAAAACGGCTCTATAGAGCCACTTTCAAAGGCTAAACGCTAGCGTTTAGCCTTTGAATTTTTACCCTATTTAATTTACCGATTACTCCTCGCTCGCTCCGGGGATAGAAAGCCCGCCATCTTTGAGTTTTTCACGGATTTTGCCGAGAATCTCCTCTGATACCTCCTTGTTTTCTTTCAAAAACTGGCGGGTGGCATCATAGCCTCGGCCGAGCTTGATCGCACCATAGCTGTAGCTGTTGCCGGTTTTGGTCACTAGCTCCATTTTTTCACCGAGCGCGATGATTTCACCTTCGCGAGAAATGCCTTCGTTGTACATAAGGTCAAACTCGGTCTGCTTGAATGGGGCAGCGACTTTGTTTTTGACTACCTTTACGCGGATGCGACCACCCATGATCTCTTCACCCTTTTTGATCTGGGCGATACGGCGAATGTCGAGACGGACGGAAGTATAAAATTTGAGCGCCTTGCCTCCCGGGGTTGTTTCTGGATTACCAAACATCACTCCGATCTGCATGCGGATTTGGTTTATGAAAATGACCAGCGTTTTGCTCTTGGCGACGATGGCGGTCAGCTTGCGGAGTGCTTGAGACATGAGGCGGGCTTGTTTACCTACATGATGTGCGCCCATATCACCCTCGATCTCGTCTTTTGGGGTGAGTGCGGCGACAGAGTCGACGACGATCACATCCATTTTGCCGGAGCGGACGAGACTCTCGACGATCTCCAGAGCCTGCTCGCCGTTATCAGGCTGTGAGATGAGGAGCTCGTTTAGTTTTACACCAAGTCGTCCAGCGTAGTCTGGATCCATGGCATGTTCAGCATCGATAAAGGCGCAGATACCACCCATTTTTTGTGCTTCGGCCACAATATGAAGGGAGAGGGTGGTTTTGCCAGATGATTCTGGACCAAAAATTTCGACGATTCTTCCACGAGGCATACCGCCGACACCGAGGGCGGCATCGAGTCCTATCGAGCCGGTAGGAATAGCATTTACGTCCACTTTTGGCTTGGCGCCAAGCATCATGATCGAGTCATCGCCAAACTTACTTCTGATGGCGTCAAGCGTGTCGTCGATATTGGCGCTAGTGACTTTCGGTTCCTTGGCTTCTTTTTTCTTTTGCATATTTTTTGTGTGGCGGTTAGTGGGTAATGCTGTCTGTTTTTTGTACCAGCTCGAGGCGTTTGACGGTCTCTCTGCCAAATCGATCTTTTGCTCGTAAGGTAAGTATAGTATAGCCTGGGGCAAGGAGCAATTCCTCTCTAAAATGACCATCTGTGTCGATGAACAGTGGACGGTCATTGAGGGTGATAGACTTACTGTTTTTGGTGGTACCTTCAATGTGTATGAGTTGTTCTTCGACTACAGACCCGTTTTCGGGGGTATCAATAGTAATTTGTGGTCCACGAAGCAGGTCTCGAGACGCAAAAAAACCATAGGTGACGACAATAATCACCGCAAGAATGATTGTGATCCACTTGAGAATAAATTTTGTTGTTCGACGCTCCATGGACAGGGTAGATTTAAGAAGCAAGATTTATGATTCAAGAACGATACGAGATACCCAGAAAGAATTTTGTAAGCGTAGTTTTGTCAAGAAAATTATTTCGAAAGAACATCCTCTGATGCGCTCGCTTCATTTTCGGCTGGAGAGGTGGGGGAAGTATCACCTCCGGCACCCAACACTTCTCGAGGCTTGGCGCCGTCTCCAGGGCCGATTACCCCCCGCTCCTCGAGCATGTCGATGAGACGTGCCGCTCGAGAGTATCCCACACGGAGTTTGCGTTGAATATACGAAGTGGAGGCTTTGCCAGCCTCAAGGACGGCCTGCTTTGCATCTTCGTACATATCATCCTCTTCTCCTAAACCCTCGTCATCAAAACTACTATCAAAGAGCACATTTTTGTCGTTTTCGGCGGTAGAGAGGTTGATTTCTTGAGGGACATCGTTTTGATAGGTGTCAGCAAGATATTTTACTACTCGTTTGAGCTCAACCTCTGAAATATAGGATGATTGAATACGCTGAGGTTTAGACATTTCTCCACCAAGATAGAGCATGTCTCCAGCCCCGAGGAGCTTTTCGGCACCGCCGGTATCGAGAATGGTACGAGAGTCGATTTGAGACGATACCTGAAGAGCTACTCGAGAAGGGACATTGGCTTTGATGAGACCAGTAATGACATTGACTGAGGGTCTCTGGGTAGAAAGCATAAGGTGAATACCGATAGCACGAGACATCTGAGCGAGGCGAACGATGGCCGACTCGAGTTCGCGAGGATAGGTTTGCATGATATCAGCGAGTTCGTCGATCACCACTACTATATAGGGCATAGTTTCTGGAATCTCTCCGGGTGCTGGGGGTGTTTCGGGAGGATTTTCTTGGAGTTTTTTGAGAGCAGGAGTGAGGACATTTTTGTGGTATGACTCAATGTCTCGGACAGAGTGTGACTCGAGAATGTCGTAGCGTCGATCCATCTCTTTGGCCGCCCACTTGAGAGCGAGTATGGCTTTTTTGGCATCGGTGATGACGGGGGTGAGAAGATGAGGGATTTTGTTGTAGAGGGTAAGCTCGACGCGTTTTGGGTCGATCATAATAAATTTCAGATTGTCAGGAGAGTTTCGGAAAAGGAGGGAGGTTATCACTGAATGAATGGTTACGGATTTACCAGAGCCTGTGGCACCAGCGATGAGGAGGTGGGGCATTTTAGCAAGATTCGCGAAATGAGATTTGCCAGAGATGCCTTTGCCGAGGGAGATGAGCAGTGGTTTTTCTGATTGCTGATATTCTTCGGATCCGAGAAGTGTACCAAGTCCGACAGTGGTCTTGGTGCTGTTTGGGATCTCGATGCCAACGAGGGATTTGCCAGGGATTGGAGCTTCAATGCGGATCGGGTGAGCGGCAAGGGCGAGAGCGAGATCGTTGTTGAGACCGACGATTTTGGAAAGTTTTACACCTTCGGCTGGTTTGAGCGCATATCGTGTGACGGATGGTCCAATGGAGATTTCGTCCATTTCTACGTCGATACCAAAGTTCATTAGTGTGCGTTTGATGATATTGGCATTGGCTTTGATATCGCCGACCTCTGGCTTTCCCTTATCTCGTTCAAGGAGTGAGAGTGGTGGTGGGGTAAATTCGGTATTGGCATATGACATGCGAGAGCCGATAGAGAATTCACTCTCTTCTTTGCCGATAGAGAGCAGTTCTTTTACTCGGGTAGGCTTCTTTTCCATGGCTTTTGGTGCCACAGGAGCCTCTTCTTTTGGAAGAACAATCTTGGCCTCGGTTACAGGTTCAAATTCTCTTTCATCATCAGTATCTTCTTCCTCGCTGAGTCGGCCTTTCTTATCACTACCTTTTTTTGAGGACCATCTTTTCCAGAATAGCAGGTATTCGAGTTTGAGATGGGTGTCGAGAGTGATGAGAATAGAGATGGCAAGTAATGCGAGCAAAAAGATTACGCTCGCCGGTTTTTCAAAAAGAGAAATTAATGGGGCAGAGATATAATGTCCGATCGTACCGCCTTTGCCAACCCGAGCGAGGTCTATCAGACCAAGTCCTGAAATGAAAAAGAGAATGGAACCAATAAAACGAAGTAGGTCAAATTTCCGCTCCAAACTTTTAAAGAAAGAAATACCAAGCATGATAAAAAGAGTGGGGAAGAGGTAATAGCCAAGGCCGAATAAGTTTGAGAGTACTCTGTGTGTATGATTTCCTACAAATCCCGCTTTTTCAAAGGCTGCGAGGATAAATAGAATTGCCAGTACAAAAAAGATGATCGCAAGGATTCCCTGTAGTGTTTCGTCTTTTAATTTTTTAAAAATATTAATACTCCCACTGTTGTTCGTCCTAGTTTTTTTAGTGCCCATATTTTTGTTGTGTTGTCTCTATAGTATAGCGTAGAGAAAGGGATTTAAGAAGCGGAGATATTTGTTTTTGCAAGTACATGTGATTTAAGAACAGTAATAAGGCCGGTATTTCAGATATCAGCAAGGTAAGCTGTTTTGCGGTAGAACTCTATACGATAGACTTGCTTTTTATTTGTGTCCGATATAGTATGGACAGTAAGTTCGTCCTATTGAATTATTCTTAAAAGACAGGGTAGAGTATTTAGAAAAAGACATTTTCATATACTTTAAAATGTGGGTCAAACAGTCTTTTTGTATTTAAATAAATTTCAGTAAATAATATGTATATACAAGGTAAAAAAGATACTGAGCAACAAGAAAAGGATATAAAGGACATATCTATTTTTCGTGACAGTAAGTCTTGTCTTTTTATATATAAAAAGACAAATAAATTGTCTGCCGGTATCTATATGGTAACCAATCTTTTATCAGACAATGAGCCACTTAAATGGGAGTTACGGAACTGTGCTCAAAAGTTGGTTTCTTGTTCCACTGACGATATTGCTCATTTGACGTTTTCACAAAGTAAAACATTTCCTCTGTTGCGAGTACACACACTCACCATTCTTTCATTACTGGATATCGCCTTTTATGGTGGTCTTGTATCAGAAATGAATCATCTCATCTTGAAAGGTGAGTTTACTGCCTTCCTCTTCTCATTAGAAGAAATACTTACTAAGGAATGTGCGATAGGGATGAAAAATATAGATCCACATTTTTTTGAGCTACCAAAAGAGTATCGTTTCTTCACGAGTGGTTTGAGACAGGAAAAAGGACAAAAAACCTCCCCTAATAGCTCGAGTTTTACTAAAAGACATACAATAAGACACTCTCAAGATATGTCCTTTATGGATAACGAATTGGGTCATTTAGAAATGAAAAACGATGAAATTTATAAAGGACAAAAAGAATCTAAGGAAACAAGAAAAGAAGCTATACTGGTACTTTTGAAAAATAAAGATTCGTTAACCATAAAAGACTTTTCTTCTACGATAAAAGACTGTAGTGAAAAGACAATACAGAGAGAATTACTCGGCATGGTTGCTTCAGGTATCCTTAAAAAAGAAGGGGAGAGGCGATGGAGTAGATATTCGTTGGTCGTTTCTTAGAAAATTTCTCGAATTCGGTATATAGCTTTTTGTCGGTAAAATAGGTCTATTTTTAAGCGCTTATTTTGGGTAAAAATAGCCCAACATTGTGATCATTTTTTACCTAAAAAATGATCCTTAAAAAACAATTTTTTTGTGATGTTTTTTAACTAAAAAACATCACTTTTCCACGATTTTTTTTGGGTCAAATTAGTCTGGTAAGTAAGGTTTTTGTTGATCTGGGAGAGTCTGAAAGAAAGTCGGTAATACTACCAGTAATGCTGGGGGTTTTTCTTTCCCAGAAGCCATTTCTTGACTTTTGACCCCTTCGGGTGTATTATTGTCCAGTGGCTAATTTTAGCCCTAAAAACAGCGTTTTAGCCCTAAAAAGGCGATTCGTCGTTGCTTCGGCTTTAGTTATCCACATAC
>Ga0172376_10005058_pt1 | contig 14830 bp, 10 predicted proteins | sample Lak35m_FD_121114 | JGI IMG/M metagenome (GOLD analysis project Ga0172376, IMG submission 121114) | Freshwater microbial communities from Kabuno Bay, South-Kivu, Congo - kab_092012_35m | ecosystem: Environmental > Aquatic > Freshwater > Lake | place: Democratic Republic of the Congo: South-Kivu...
AAGCTGCTGTTGACCTGATCATCGACATCCGGTCGGACCACACCGGAGGACAAGGAGGCGATGTAGCTGGCGATGCCGGCGACGCGATCGCCGATGAACGCGGGCCCCCCGCTGTCGCCGGGGGCGATCAGGCCCTCGGCGTCACCCAAGCCAGTGTTGGCCCGCGACATCAGGCGGCCCAGGGCATCGCGCTGGACGGAGCCGTCGTCGAAGTCGGCGACGAGTTGCGTGCCGGTGGCGGGGGTCCAGGCCATGACGTTGCCGAGGACCGCCTTGAGTTCGGAGGCGCCGGCATCGAAGAGGTTGTTGGCGGTCAGGCGCTGGGTCGCGGCGCGGGTGCTGTCGTCGACCCCGCTGGCCCCGGAGCCGGTCAAGCCGTAGCCGGCAAAGGAGAAACTCTTGCCGACCTCGTCGCTGTCGCGGTAGATGGCGTGCCGGACGGCGGCCACGGGCGCGGCCGATGCCAGCCGCACCAGGGCCAGATCGTTGTCGGAATTGACCGGGTTGTAGCGCGGGTGGATGAGAAGCGCGGCTGACGACAGGGTGTCGGTGCCGGACGCGGTCTCGAAGCGGACCGCTGCGGATCCCGCCGGGCCGAGGACACCGAACAGGTGCGCAGCCGTGAGCACCGTTCGACCATCGGCCAGCAGAACGCCGGAGCCGAAGAAGCCGCCACTGGAGATGCGCACCACGCCATCGAAACTGCCGCCGGGCACAGCCTTGCGCGCGGCGGGAGGTGGCGTGGAGACCAGGGCGACCATGATGCGACCTGGTCAGGCGCGCATCGCAGCGCCAACGCGACCCACGCCACCTGGCAGGACGGGGGGGCAGGTGTCGACCGGTGCAGGCACGGATCCGCTCATCTTGGGGGCGGGCCAGCCGGCCCGATGCAGTACTCTCGGCGAAGGGTACCGCAGCCGGGGCGCGCGTGTCATGGACCGCTCCGATAGAATGCCTGTTCCACGACAATCACCGGGCCGGCCGAGGGGGCGCAGCGTGACGGCGGCGAGGTACCGCCACCGCGAGGCCGGCAGCCACGCGAGGCCCGGCGCCGCCTGATGCCCGACATCGACAAGCTGACGCAGGGCTACGACGCCACCGAGGACCGGCTGTTCGTCGACGTGCGGCTGGGCGACGGCGTGGCGCGCCGGCTGTGGCTGACGCAGCGCCTCAGCGGGGTGCTGGTGCATCACCTCTGCCGCTGGCTCGACGAACAGCTGGCGCTGACCGCGTCGGGGCACCACGACACGCGCCTGCACCGCTTCGAGCAGCAGGCGGCCGCGGCGGCGCTGAGCCCCGAGCGGGCGGTGGAGCCAGGCCAGCAGCCGGTGCTGGTGCACAGCGTGGACCTCGACCGCGGCGAGCAGGCGGTGCGGATCACCTTCCTGGCGGCCGGTGCGCGGCCCGGCGACGGGCCGCAGATGACGCTCGACGCGGTGCGCCTGCGGCAGTGGCTGGGCATCCTGCGCGGCCTCTACGACACCGCCGGTTGGTACACCGACGTTTGGCCGCAGTGGCTGGGGGCCGACCGCAAGGCCGATGCGGCCGGTCTGCCGCTGCATCTGCACTAGCCGCAGCTGCGCCGTTTACCTGCGAGCTGAGGGGTTTTCATATAGGAGAGACTGGTGTACGCTCCTCCTATATGAATCCGTTGGTCCACATCCGTCTCGACGGCACGCCCGAGCAGCAGGCCCGACTGCGCCAGTTGCAGGTGGCGTTCGCCGCGGTGTGCAACGCCATCGCGCCGGTGGTGCAGCAGACCCGCTGCTGGAACCGGGTCGCGCTGCACCATCTGGTCTACCGGCCGCTGCGCGAGCGCTTCCCGGCGATGGGCTCGCAGATGGTGTGCAACGCCGTCTACTCGGTGTCGCGCACGGCCCGCATCGTGCTGCAGCACCCGCACAGCCCATGGAACGTGCAGCGCCGCCCGGAGCGGCCGCTGCCGCTGATGCGCTTCACCGACGACGCCCCGGTCTACTTCGACCGCCACACGCTGAGCCTGCGCGAGGGGGTGCTGTCGATGTTCACGCTCGACGGCCGGATCCGCTTCGAGTTGCGGCTGCAGCCGGCCGACGAGGCGCGTTTCCACCGCGAGAAGTTGCTCGAGGTGCTGCTGGCGGCCGACGCGCAGGGCTACACGCTGAGCTTCCACTTTGCCGACCCCGAGGCGGCCCGCAACGGCGCAGCCCCGCGCGACGAGGAGCTTCCCGAGTACGTGCTGGTGCTGCCGGCCGAGGCCGCAGCGCCCTCCCCCGTTCCCTTTCAGACGGCCGCCCAGGCCGTGAGCGCCCCATGAGCCGAACCGCCCCCGCCAACCGTCCCGCCGCATCCGAAGAGTTGGGTGAAGCCCTCGGCCACCTCGGCGGCTACTTCCGGCGCGCGGTCGGCTACAGCGTGGTGGTCAACCTGCTGGCGCTGGCGCCGACCTTCTACATGCTCGAGGCCTACGGGCGCGTGGTCTACAGCCGCAACGAGAACACCCTGCTGATGCTCACGCTGATGGTGCTGCTGGCCTACGCGGTGATGGAGATGGCGGACTGGGTACGCGGCAAGCTGATGCACATCGCCGCCGACCGCATCGACACCGAACTCGGCGAGCGCGTCTTCAACGCCACCTTCGATGCGCAGCTGCGCGGCATCCCGGTCGGCATCCAGCCGCTCAACGACTTCAAGGCGGTGCGCAGCTTCCTCACCAGCCCCACGCTCACAGCCATGGTCGACACCCCCATCGCGCTGCTGTTCATCGGCGTCATCTTTGCCGTGAGCCCGCAGATGGGCGCGCTGTCGCTGGTCGGCGTGCTGGCCATGGTGCCGCTGGCGATCTACACCGAACGCACCACCGGCAAGCTGCTGTCGGCCGCTCAGTTCGCCGGCATGAACGCGCAGCGCTACGCCGGCAGCAGCCTGAGCAATGCGCAGGTGATCGAGTCGATGGGCATGTGGCAGACCGTGCGCGAGCGCTGGCTGGCGCGCCAGCGCGAGATGCTGCGCTTCCAGGCGATGGCCTCGGACACCGCCGGCACCGGCGCGGCCATCTCCAAGTCGATCCAGATCCTGCAGGGCTCGCTGGTGCTGGGCATGGCAGCCTGGCTGACGCTGGAGGGCAAGCTCGACCCCGGCGGCGCGGCGATGTTCATCGCCTGGACGCTGTCCGGCAAGGCGCTGGGGCCGCTGCAGACGCTGATCAGCCAGTCGAAGCAGATCAGCACCGTGAGCGACACCTGGCGCCGGCTGAAGGTCTTCCTCAGCCAGGTACCGCCGCGCGAGGAGGGCATGGCGCTGCCGGCGCCCAAGGGTGCGCTGGCGGTGGAGGCGGTGGTGGCAGCGGCGCCCAACAGCCAGGTACCGATCCTGCGCGGGGTGAGCTTTGCGCTGCAGCCGGGCGAGGCGCTGGCGGTGGTGGGGCCGTCGGCGGCCGGCAAGTCGACGCTGGCGCGGCTGCTGGTGGGCCTGTGGGCGGCGGCCTCGGGCCGGGTGCGGCTCGACGGCGTCGACGTCTACGCCTGGAACAAGCAGGAACTCGGCCCGCACATCGGCTACCTGCCGCAGGACACCGAGCTGTTCGACGGCACGCTGGCGGAGAACATCGCGCGCTTTGGCGAGGGTGACGAGTATCGGGTGCGCAAGGCAGCGAGCGAGGTCGGCCTCGACGAACTGGTGGCGAGCCTGCCGGAGGGTCTCGAGACGCTGATCGGCGCGGGCGGGGTGGTGCTCTCCGGCGGCCAGCGGCAGCGCGTGGCGCTGGCGCGGGCGATCTATGGCGACCCGCGCTTTGTGGTGCTGGACGAGCCCAACGCCAGCCTTGATGAGGCCGGCGAGCGCGCACTGCTGCAGACGCTGCTGATGCTCAAGGCGCGCGGCGTGACGCTGGTGGTGATGACGCACCGCACCAGCGTGCTGCCGGCGATCGACAAGATGCTGGTGCTGCGCGACGGCCAGGTGGCCGGCTTCGGCCCGCGCGACGAGGTGCTGGCGGCGCTGCAGGGACGCCCGGCGGTGCCGCAGGCGGCCGCGCCGGCAATCACCGCAACCGCTGCGAGCGCGGGAGGTGCCGCATGAGCGCCCCGCACTTCTTCCGGCGCAGCCGGCTGACGCGGCTGCTGTGGGCGTTCCGCCGCGAGTTCGCGCTGGTGGGTGCGTTCAGCATGCTGGCCAACCTGCTGCAGCTGGCACCGACGCTGTACATGCTGCAGATCTTCGACCGCGTCTACCTGAGCCAGAGCGAGCTCACCCTGCTCGCGGTGACGCTGCTGCTGGTGCTGTTCGTGGCGGTGATGGGCTTTGCCGACTGGCTGCGCAGCCGCCTGCTGGTGCGCGCCGGGGTGCAGTTCGACAACGCGCTCAACGAGCGGGTGTTCCGCGCCGGCTTCCGCGCCGAGCTGGAGCAGACCGGGCACAAGTCGGCGCAGGCGGTGACCGACCTGACGCAGATCCGGCAGTTCCTCACCGGCAACGGTACCATCGCCTTCTTCGACGCGCCGTGGACGCCGATCTACATCGGCGTGTCGTGGCTGCTGCACCCCTGGCTCGGCATGCTGGCGATCTTCTTCGTCTGCAACCTGGTGGCGCTGGCGTGGATCAACCAGAAGCGCACCGCCGGGCCGAGCCGCGCGGCATCGGAGGCCGAACTCGAGGTCAACAAGTTCCTCGGCGCCAAGCTGCGCAACGCCGAGGTGGTGGAGTCGATGGGCATGCTCGGCGACCTGCGGCGGCGCTGGAAGCAGCGCCACCTGGCGCACCTGCAGGCGCAGGGCCACGCCTTCGACGTGAACCACGGCGTGACGGCGCTGGTGAAGTTCGTGCGCTACAGCCAGCAGTCGCTCTCGCTCGGTGCCGGCGCGCTGCTGGCGATCCAGGGCGAGATCAGCGTCGGATCGATGATCGCGGCCAACGTGCTGATGGGCCGCGCCTCGCAGCCGATCGAGGTGCTGGTGATGACCTGGAGCCAGTTCCTCGAGACGCGGCTCGCCTTCGGCCGCCTCGAGCGCCTGCTGGAGGACCACCCAGAGCCGGCGGTTGGCCGTGCCGGCGGGCCGATCAGCGGCAGCGTGGCCCTGCGTGGCTTCTCTGCCAGCGCACCGGGCCGCGCCGAGCCAATCATCAAGCCGCTGGACGCCGACTTCCCGGCCGGCGAGCTGGTGGCCATCATCGGCCCCTCGGGCTCCGGCAAGAGCACGCTGGCGCGCAGCATCATGGGCATCTGGCCGCACACCGAGGGCGCGGTGCTGCTCGACGGCCTGCCGGTGAGCGACTACGACCGCGAAGCGCTGGGCGCCCAGCTCGGCTACCTGCCGCAGGACGTCGAGCTGTTCGAGGGCAGCATCGCCGAGAACATCGCGCGCTTCGGCCAACTCGAAGCGCCGCGCGTGATCGAGGCGGCGCAGCGCGCCGGCCTGCACGAGATGATCCTGCGCTTCCCCAAGGGCTACGACACGCCGATCGGCCCGGGCGGCAGCGCCCTGTCCGGCGGCCAGCGGCAGCGCATCGCGCTGGCGCGGGCGATGTACGGCGACCCGCAACTGCTGGTGCTGGACGAGCCCAACGCCAACCTCGACGACGCCGGCGAGGCGGCCCTGGTGGCCGCCCTGCAGGGCCTGCGCGAACGCGGCCGCAGCGTCTACCTGATCACCCACCGCCTCAACGCGCTGAACGTGGTCGACCGGCTGGTGGTGATGCAGGACGGCCGCATCGTCGCCAACGGTCCGCGCGACGCGGTGCTCGCCGCCCTGCGCGCGCAGCAGGCCGCGCAGACCTCTCCGCCCCAGAGCAGTCCCGGCACCGCGCCGGCCACCGCATGAACCCCGACAGGCCCGCCATGAAAGCCCTTCAAGACCGCAACACCCGCACCCGCGAGGTGCAGACCCTGGACGTCGAACCCATGGAACCGCCGAGCGACACCGGCCGCATCGCCCGCCTCGGGCTGTGGACGCTGGGCGTCGGCTTTGGTGGCTTCATGCTGTGGGCGGCGTTTGCGCCGCTCGACGAGGGCGTGCCGACCCATGCCATGGTCTCGGTCGACACCAAGCGCAAGCCGATCCAGCACCTGCAGGGCGGTACCGTGCGCGAGGTACTGGTGCGCGAGGGGCAGTGGGTGCAGGAGGGCGAGGTGCTGTTCCGGCTCGGCGACGCGGTGGCGCGCGCCAACCGCGAAGCCAGCCGCCAGCGCTACTACGCGTTGCGCGCGGCGGAGGGCCGACTGCTCGCCGAGCAGGGCGGACAGGGCGGCATCCGCTTCCACCCCGAGCTGCTGGAGGCGGCCCGCTCGGACCCGCAGATCCAGCAGTTCGTGCTGGTACAGCAGCAGCTGTTCGGCAGCCGCCGCAACTCGCTGGGCTCGGCGGTGGCGAGCCTTGAGGAGGGCATCCGCGGCACCCAGGCGCAGATCGATGGCTACAGCCAGATGCTGATCAACCGGCGCACGCAGATCGGCCTGCTGGAGAAGCAGGCGGCGGGCGTGCGCGGCCTGGTGGCCGAGGGCTACGCGCCGCTGACGCAGCAGATGGAGCTGGAGCGTGCGATCGCCGACACCAGCGCCAGCCTCAACGAGATCACCGCCAACCAGAACCGGGCGCACAGCCAGATCCTGGAACTGCGCCAGCGTATCCTCACGCAGCAGGCCGAGTACCGCAAGGAGGTGGAGACGCAGCTCGCCGGCGTGCAGGCCGACGTGCAGGCCGAGCAGGAGCGGCTCAAGTCGGTCAGCGAGGACCTCGACAAGACGGTGGTGCGGGCGCCGGCCAGTGGCCAGATCGTCGGCCTGACGGTGCACAGCCCGGGCACGGTGATCGGCCCCGGGCAGAAGTTCGCCGACGTCGTGCCGCGCGACGAGGCGCTGCGGCTGGAGGCACAGATCCCGCCGCACATGATCGACCGGGTGGCGATCAAGGACGCGGTGGACGTGCGCTTCTCGGCGTTCGCGCACAGCCCGCAGCTGGTGGTGGAGGGCACCGTGGACTCGATCAGCAGCGATGTCCTGATCGACGAGGCGAGCCGGCAGCCCTTCTACCTGGCGCGCGTGTCGATCACGCCGGAGGGCATCAAGACGTTGGGCAAGCGGCAGATGCAACCGGGCATGATGGCGGAGGTGGTGATCAAGACCGGTGAGCGCAGTCTGCTGACCTATCTGCTGCACCCGCTGACCAAGCGGCTTGCGGCATCGATGAAGGAGGAGTGAGCATGAGCCGACGCCAAGCCCCTGCCCTGCGCCCGCTGGCCGCGCTGCTGGCGGCCGCCCTGCTGCAGAGCGCCCCGGTGCAGGCGCTGGACCTGCTCGAAGCCTACCGGCTGGCGCTGCAGAACGACGGCCAGCTCAAGGCAGCGCGGGCACGCGCTGAAGCCGGCCGCGAGGCCCTGCCGCAGGCACGCGCCGGGCTGTTCCCCAACGTCTCGGCCAACTACTCGTTCGGCAACGTCGATCAGGAACGGCGCGAGAGCGGCGTGACCTCCAACCTGCAGTACGACACCAAGACCTTCAACGTTCAGGCCACGCAACCGCTCTACCGGAGGTACAACCTGGAGCAGCTCGGCGAGGCGCGGGCGCGGGTGGCGGGAAGCGAGGCGCAGCTCGATCTGGACACCCAGGACATGGGCTCGCGCGTGGTGGGGGCCTACTTCGACGCGCTGTTTCAGCGCGACCGCCTGCGTCTGATCCAGGCCCAGGCGGCGTCGGTGAGCGCGCAGCTGCGCAGCGCGCAGCTGGCGTTCGAGGCCGGCACCGGTACCCGCACCGACATCGACGAGCTGCAGGCCAAGCTGGACGTGCTGGCCGCCGACGAGATCCAGGTGCGCCAGGCCATCGTCACCAGCAGCGGGCAGCTGGAGGTGTTCACCGGGCAGCCGGTGGAGGCGCTGGCGACGATCGACGTGGCGGCGCTGGACACCGCCGCCTACGAGCCGGGGGAGGCGCAGATCTGGCTCGACCGGGCGCTGCAGGCCGCGCCCGAACTGCGTGCGCAGCAGAGCCGAGTCGACCAGACTCAGGCCCAAGTCGGCATGGCGCAGGCCGGACACCACCCCACCGTGGACTTCGTGGTGCGCTACACCGACTCGCTGAGCGACACGCCGGCCCTGGTGCGCGGAACCGGCTTCGAGATCAAGTCGACCTTCGTCGGGCTGCAGGCGCAGCTGCCGATCTTTGCCGGCGGGCGCGTCAACAGCGAGGTGCGGCAGGCGCTGGCGAGTGCGCAGCAGGCGCGCGAGACACTGGCCTACGGTCGCAACGACCTGCAGCTGCGGGTGCGCAAGGAGTTCAGCAACGTGACCGAGGGCCTGAGCCGGGTGCGTGCGCTGGAAAAGGCGCTGGCCTCGGCCGAGCAGGTGGTGCTGGCCAACCGCAAGGGGGTCCAGGCCGGCACCCGGACCACGCTGGACGTGCTCAATGTGGAGCAGCAACGCTTCAACACGCAGGTCGAGCTGGCACGCGCGCGGTACAACCTTCTGGTGTCCTGGGCGCGGCTCAACGGACTCTCCGGCGGACTCGACGAGTCCGAGGTCTCGCGGCTCAACGCCGTGCTGGACACTGCGGGGCGCTGACCGACCTCGGCCCTGACCGCCCGGGAAGACCACGAGTGGTTGCACCAGAGCATGACAGCAGGTGTCTGGAAAACCCGGGGCGATTCAATCTGCGGCGACATGCCGACGGCGCAGTAGCCCTCGGCGCAGCCGATCACACCACCTTGAGCGCCCGCAGCACCGGCAGCTGCCTGGCATCGAACTCCGCGGCCTGGCGCTTGAGCTCGGCGAGGTTGTCCTCGGGGTTCTCCAGCGTCGCGCCGTCCTTGACCAGACGCTGGCCCTGCCGCGACAGCACCTCCCACACCGACTGCGCCCACTCGGCGGGCTTCTTCTTGCCCTGCTGCAGTGCGAGCAGGAACAGCTGCTGGAAGCGCCCCACGGCCACGCCGCCGCCGGTGACCGGGCTGGCCAGGTAGCTGATCTCGCTGCTGCCGCGCGCGCGCGCCATGAGCCAGGCGTTGGCGCGGGCGCTGTTGGCCTCCGCTGCGGCGGCGGCCTCGTCGGGCTGCACCGGCAGCAGGTGTCCGGCGCCGGCCAGCACCATCACCGCCTGCAGCAACTGCGCAAAGCTGACCCCGGCGCCAGCCAGCGCGGCCTCGATCTGGCCCAGCGTGCGTGGGCGGTGGTCGGCCAAGAGGTCGAGGATGGGGGTGTAGACGCCTTCGTTGAGGCTTGCCTCGCCCACCGCACCGGTGACCTTGAGCGCCACATCGGGCCGGTGGCTCACCAGCATCAGGCGCACGGCGCGCAAGGCCTCGGCCTGCTCGAGTGCGGTCATCCGGCGCGCGCCCCTGACCCAGTAGTCCTTGCGGAACTGCTGGTTGACCATGAAATCGCGCGTGGTCTGGCGGAACATGGGGTCGGGGATGTCGTTGAGGAAGGCCTGCTGCTCGGGTGTGAGGTTGATGGCGTCGATGGCGTCGAGGTAGTTGGCGGAGCAGGCGTACTGCACCTTGGCGGGCTCCAGCCACTCGGCCATGGTGGCAAAGTGCATGGGGTGCCAGTCGCGGTTGAAGTACTCGTGCGCGAGGTAGTGGCGGTTGTGCTCCTGCATCTTCTTGAGGCGGTCGCCGACCAGCGGGTTGGCGCGGCTGAACACCGGGTTGGTGGCGAGCAGCTTGTCGGCGAACTCCATGGCGCCGTCGATGCGGCTCACAATACCGCGGCCCTCGGCGCCGAGCACCTCGGCGTGCTCGGTCATAAGGTGCCGCATGGGGGCAAAAGCGGCCCAGCCGGGCAGCGTGTTGTAGGAGATGTAGAGCACACCGCCGACCTTGAGCCGGCGGCGGACGAAGTCGACGATCAGGCCGCGGTTCTCATCCGAGATCCAGCTCCAGATGCCGTGCAGACCGATGTAGTCGAAGTCGGGGCGGTCCGGGCGGGCGCAGAAGTCGGCAAAGGCCTCGTCGAACAACTGCGCGCCGGAGCCCGAGGCGGCGGCGAGTTCGCGCGCAAAGCCGGCCTGCGAGGGGTTGAAGTCGGTGCCGTGCCACCGCACCACGCTGCCTGCGGCGTGCAGGTTGGCCGAGAGCCCCTGGCCAAAGCCGAGTTCGCAGGCGGTGCCCACCTGCGGCGCCACCAGGCCCTGCTGCAGGAACGCCAGTTGCACGCGCAGCGGGTTGAGCTCGGTGTAGTAGCCGTAGGTGTAGCCGATGTCGGCGACGTAGCCGGCGGTCCAGTCGGTCATCGATCGAATCTCCTCTGGGTCTGACCTCGCATCCTACCTTGAGAGCGTTACCAAGGCGCCCTAACGCTCCAACCGCATGTGCCGTGCTGGCTTGGAATCGCGCTCCGCCCTGGCGAGGCTGATGCGGTTGTATTCGGACTCCGGTCGTTCCGGCTGTGCGGCGATGTAATGACCCAGTGAGTTTCTGCTCAGGTGTTATGTTTCTTGGAGCATGTACACATGAGCGAAGTGATGGGCGACGAGATCAAGCGCTGGACGGCGCGGAGGAAGTCGGCGCTGGTGCTGGAGATCATTCAGGGCCGGACGACGGTAGCGGAGGCATCGAGGCAGTTCGATCTGCCGCCGTCTGAGATCGAGGGTTGGGTGGATGACGGCAAGCGTGGGATGGAGAACGCGCTGCGGACCAAGCCTGAGGATGTTCGGGAGCAGTACGAGCGGCAGCTCAAGGCGCTGCAAGAGGCGTACGGCGAGGCGATGTTGGAGCTGCGTGCCCGAAAACAATTGGAGTCCCTGCTGGGCAAGGACGACTCGTGATCGAGGCGATCCGGCAGGGACTGCGGGAAGAAGGGGTCGAGGTGCCGGTGGCGAAGCTGTGTCGCTGGTTCGATGTGCCGCGGCGGACGGTGTACTACCGGCCTACCAAGGCAGTGCCGAAGCTGCAGGAGCGCTTTGTGGTGCCGATCAAGCAGATGATCGAGGAGGAGCCTTCGTTTGGTTACCGCACGGTGGCGAACCTCTTGGGCTTCAACAAGAACACGGTGCAGCGGGTGTTCCAGCTCAAGGGCTGGCAGGTGCGCAAGCGGCCGATCGGTCATCGCCCACGGATCGAGGCGCTGCCCTCGGTGGCGATGGCGCCCGACGAGCGCTGGGCGACTGACCTGTGTCGGGTCTGGGGTGGCCGCGATGGTTGGCTCACCCTGGCGCTGGTGATGGATTGCCACACGCGTGAGTTGCTTGGCTGGCACCTGTCCCGCAGCGGCAAGGCGAGCACCGCCACGTCGGCGCTGGAGCAAGCCTTGATCGCTCGCTTCGGCACTCTCGGGCGCGTCAACAGGCCCTTCCTGCTGCGTTCTGACAACGGCCTGGTGTTCACCAGCCGGGACTACACCCGGATGGTGCACAGCTACGGCCTCAAGCAGGAGTTCATCACGCCGCATTGCCCGCAGCAGAACGGCATGGTCGAGCGCGTGATCCGGACACTCAAGGAGCAATGCGTGCATCGGCATCGTTTCGAGACCCAGCAGCATGCGTCACGGGTGATCGCCGACTGGATCGCCTTCTACAACCACCGCCGACCGCATCAAGCGCTCGGCATGAAGACCCCCGCCGAAGCAAATGCTTTAGCGGCCTGACCTGAGCAGAAAGTGCTAGGTCATTACAAGGAGATACACCAATGGGCGATCGCCAGACAAGAAAAAACCCGCCCCCTTACGAGGACGGGTTTTAGAGACTACTACTTCGTTGCTTGAAGCTTAAACCAAGGTCACGAAGTTGGTCGAGGTGATGTTGTCCAACTGCGCGGCAGTCGTGATGCCGGTAAGACTGATCAACTTGGTTTCCCCACCGTCGACGTTAGCGTTGGCGTCATACCAGACTTCCGCATTGCCGCTCGCGGTGTTGAATACCACGAACAGTGACGGAGTAGTCGAAGTGACAGTCCGGATAGCAGTAGTCACGGCAGCGTCATCTGCAAGCGCGGTGGTGAAGACGTTCAGTTCGCTAAGCGCGGCCGCTGCCGCCGCAGCTTGCTTAGTGAACGTCAAAGTGGTGTTACCGTCACCGATACTGGCACCGGTGAAGCGGAAGATGTCCCCGCTTCCGACTGCCCCGATACTGAAATCGGTCACCGTATCGCGACCCAGCCCTGCAATGGCACCGGTCATAACGAACGTGTCAGCGCCTGCACCACCGGTCAGCACGTCATCCCCTGCGTTGCCTTGAATGACGTTCGCCGCCGAAGATCCGACGATGTAATCAACCTCGGCAGAGCCAGTGACGTTCTCGATGCTGGACAGTGTATCGATGACACTTGCATTGGTCGTCGACTCGTTCGAGAACAGGTACGTCGCGGTACCCGCCGCGACCGTGGGCGCGGTCGAGGTCAAGTACTTGCCTGTGGCGGTAAACACGGTGGCTTGGGTCAGAGCGCTGTCGCTCAGGTTCACAACCATGCCGTCGGTGGTCCCCGAACCGTCCAACTCGGTTGCGGAGGTATCGTCCGTCACGAATGTATCCGTGCCGTCGCCGCCACTGATCGAGTCAGCCGCGCGACCACCGGTGATGGTGTCGTTACCAGCGCCACCATCGATGGTGCTGGACTTCGTCAGCGAGCCCGTGAGCGTGTCAGCACCGGCATTGCCGCTCAGCACGACAGAAGCCACAGCGGCCGCCAGATTCAACGTGTCAGCACCCGCACCACCAGCGACCGTAGAGGCACCGTCCAGAGCAGCCGACGTGTAGGTAACGGCACCAGCAGTAACTGCCGACGCGTCGAAGTTTGTCAACTTGGTACCGGTGAAACCAGCGGCCAGAGCAACACCTGCGTTGCCAGTGATGACAATCGACTTGGCGGCGGCAGCAGTCAACGCGGTAATGGTGTTGCTTGCAGCAGTCGCGTCCGTATCAGTGTCAGCTGACGCGATGTTGATCGTCTCAAAGCCGGCAAGGCTGATAGCGGCATGAGTTGATGCGTTGTCAGCGGTCGTGAGAAAGACGTTTGCAACATCCGCCGAACCATCATTCGCCAACTGGACGATGGTGGAGGTCTGCGTCGCATCGGCGAATCGGAGGTTGATTCCGGAGGAGGCGCCGCTCAAAGTAAGAGCGAAAGTGGCATCGACACCAGCAACGGCCACATCATTGATGTCGTCGATGTTGGCGAGGTTGACAGTTCCGGTCGCACCCGCGATGCCCAGAGACAAGCGCTCGAAATTAGAGATGGTGGTTTCGAACGTAGTGCTCCCTGAGGCAGTGACTGCATTCGCAGCGGTCATAGACAGGGTATCTGCGGTGCCGTCGCCAGCATCTACTGAGCCACCCGTACCCAAGGCGGTAGCAGTGATGGTAACGGTGTCGTCACCTGCGCCCATCGAGATTGCCTTGGTGGTCGCGCCGATTTCTACGCTGTCTTTGCCAGCACCACCAGTGAAGGATGCGCCAGTAGCAATGGCACCACCTCCCAGGGCAAGACCGCCACCCGTGGAAGAAATCGTGGTGAGCTTGGCGAGGTCGGTCTGGGCCGAGATGGTGGTCACGCCGGCACCAGAAACGTTCAAGGTGGTGGCATTGGTGAAGTCAAGGCCACCGATGGTCGAGGCAGCAGCGGAGGCGATGTTGAGAGTGGTGTACTGATTATCGCCGTCGGTGATGACACCCAACGTGCCCGAGGCAACATTGATCGCCAGAGTAGTCGGCGCGGAGGTCTTGACACCCGCACTTTGGCTGATATCGATCTTACCGCTAGCCGTAGCCGCAGCGCCGCCACCAGTCAGGTTCAAGGTGGTGAGCGCATTGCCCTTGAAAGTGGAGGCGCCGAAATTCGCCAGAGTGACCGTGGTGATTGAATCCGACTTGTCTGCGGAGTCACGATCCTTGATATCCACGGCACCGTTGGTGATCTTGTACTTGTCGCCAGCCCCAACCCAAAGAACAGTCGCTGCCGACTGCGTCACCGAGACGCTCGTAGTTGACGCGTCACCGTTGACGGTGACTCCACCGATGGTCACGATATCGCCGGCGTCGTCACCGGCGCCGACGGAAGCGAGTGAGTTCACGGTTACAGTCTTGCCACCATCAACCCGAATCGTTCCGGTGGTGCGCGCCGTGGCGGCTGCGTTGGCCGAAGCAGCGAACGTTTCGGTCTGAGACACAGTCACGTTGCCAGCCGCGGCTGTTGTTGTCCCGACTACAACAGTGTTACCCGAGTTTGCCGCATCAGCGGCATTGCTGTCGGTCACCGACAAGGTGACATCCTTGCCCCCGTTGATTACCGCCGCTCCAGCACCAGTAGGAGCGGAAATCGTGGTTGTCACGTTGGTGGTGGCAGCTGCGGTCACCACGGAGTTTCCGACGGATGCGGTGACCAAGGTGGTCAACCCGGTCCAACCAGTGGTGTCAGCGGTGACAGTGTCAGAGGCGGTGATGTTCGCGACCTCGATATTCTTGACCGTCGCGCCCACAGCACTGCCCGTATTGAACACGGCGTTGGTGACGATGTTGAGCGTGTCGGTCCCTTTACCCCCATCCAGTTGATCCAAGGATGTGAAGAAGTTGGTCGTGCCATCCGACTTGCTGCCGGCAAACGTATCATTGTTATCGGTGCCGGTAAGATTGTCGATACCTGCAGTGAGCGTAATAGCCAGCTACTCTGCAATCCCTTTGTAAGTCAAAGACTTACGCGCGTTTTGAAGCCTCCCAAGCGCCCACTTCCGACCACTTTCCTATCTCAAAAGGCATATTTTCAGTCTTATCGGATATTTCCTTTGTCTTTTCAAAGACTTAGCCGCGTCACCTATCTATATAGACGCAATTTGCAGCCAATCCGACGTACCAACTACCTACCAACCGAAGCCATCTAGTGCAAAGGCCACCCAATGTGTCTCATCAGGTGGCCTTTGTGCCTTTTGGGTG
>Ga0172376_10005060_pt1 | contig 14825 bp, 7 predicted proteins | sample Lak35m_FD_121114 | JGI IMG/M metagenome (GOLD analysis project Ga0172376, IMG submission 121114) | Freshwater microbial communities from Kabuno Bay, South-Kivu, Congo - kab_092012_35m | ecosystem: Environmental > Aquatic > Freshwater > Lake | place: Democratic Republic of the Congo: South-Kivu...
CACTGCTTCACGTCGGGCACGGAGTTGTCCCAGTTGTATTCGTATTCGATGGAGATGTTGCCCTCGAACTTCTGCCGGCGCAGCTCGGCGAGGATCGCGCCCATGTCCGTGATGCCGGTGCCGAAAATCGTGTCGTGCTGGCCGGGGCCGAGCGCGGCGCGCTCCTTCATGTGGACGCTCATGATGCGGCCCTCGAGAATCTTCACGCAGTCGAGCGCCTTCAGGCCGGAAGTCTGCCAGTGGCCGAGATCCGCGCACGCGCCGATGCGCTTGTCGCGCTTCGCCACCTGGTCGCGGATGAAGGTCGGATCCCAGACCTTGTAGCTCGGGTCAATGACCTGGTTGCCCTGCGCGTCGCGCTCCTTCTTGAAGCGCTTCGCGTGCTGGTGAATGCCCACACGGAGGTCGTATTCCTTCACGAGCTTCTCGATGAGGTCGAGGTTGTCCACGGACTCGGTCGTGACGCCGTAGAGGCCCATCGTCTTGGCGAACTCAAAAATCTTCCGCGCGCCCGCCTCGTCCTTGGGGATGCCCACGACGCCGTAGTTGACCGCGCGGACTTTGTGCTGCGCGAGCTTGGCCTTCACCTGCGCGATGACCTCCGGCGGGGCGTCGTGGCTCCACTTGGTCTTGTTGGCGAGCTTGTCCTCCTTCGTGAGGAACTGGCCGGGGTAGAACTCGATGACCTTGCCGCCGGCCTCGGCGGTCTTCTCGATGGCCTCGAAGACGGAGAAGCGGTTGAAAGTGTAGGCCTGGCAGCCGATGGCGAAGCCGTTGATCTTGGCGTCGTCGGGAATCGGCGCGGCGGACGCGGGGAGCGCGGCCAGCACGGCGGCGGTGGCAAGGGCGAGGAGGAAGCGTTGGCGTTTCATGGTGTGTGTTCTGACCGGTCTGGCCGGCTGCGGATTCGCGGGATTACGGCCCGCCGGGTGAGGCGGGTCAAGCGCCAGTGAGGCCGGGCGGCGGAAAATTGCGGCAGGAAATGGTTGCCCTGTAGCAGCCGCTTCACCACCTTCCCCGGACAAAAAATGTTGAGCCACTCGCATTCGGAAGGGCAACTGGCCGGCGCAGTGGGGTTATCCGCCGCGCTGGAGGCCGTGGCCCGCCGCCAGCCGGAGTCCGCCGCCCTGCTTGGTGGTGGGGCGGTGATCACGTTCCGGCAGTTGCACGATTCGGCGACCCGCACTGGCGGCGCGCTGGCGGCGCAAGGCATCGCGCCGGGGGATCGCGTCGCCATCGTGCTGCCCGACGCGCTGGACATGGCGGTGGCGTTTCTGGGCGTGGCGGCGCACGCGACGGCGGCACCGCTGAACCCGGCCTTCGCGCGGGAAGAGTTTGCGTTTTATCTGGGTGATTTGAACGCGCGGGCGCTGGTGGTGAAGGCGGGCGAAGCCTCGACTGCGCGGGAAGCGGCGCAACAGCGCGGCATCCCCGTTCTAGAGCTGACCCCGGCGGTTGCGCCGGATGGCTGGCGGGCGGAGTTGGTCGGAGGCCGGCTGGCCGGACCGGAATTCGCGGCCCGCGTCGGCGCGGCGGACGATGTCGCGCTGGTGCTTCACACCTCGGGCACGACCTCTAAGCCCAAGCTGGTGCCGCTGACGCACCGGAATCTCCTGAGTTCCGCCCGGCACATCGCGCGGACGCTGGAACTGACGCCGGCCGACCGGTGCCTGAACGTGATGCCGTTGTTTCACATTCACGGGCTGGTGGGTGTGCTGCTTTCCTCGCTGACGGCGGGCGCGAGCGTGGCGTGTCCCCCGCGCTTCGAGGCCGCGCGGTTTTTCGGCTGGTTGGGGGAGTTCCGTCCGACCTGGTATTCGGCCGTGCCGACCATGCACGCGGCCATTCTCGGCGCGGCGCAAGGACACGCGGAGGTGATCGCCCGCCAGCCGCTGCGCTTCATCCGGTCCTCCTCGGCGGCACTGCCCCCGGCGATGATGGCGGAGTTGGAACGGGTCTTCCATGCACCGGCCATCGAGGCATACGGCATGACGGAGGCGGCGCACCAGATGGCGAGTAATCCGCTGCCGCCCGGCGCGCGCAAGCCCGGTTCAGTGGGCCGCGCCGCCGGGCCGGAGATTGCCATCCTCGATGCCGCGAACCGCCCACTTGGTGCGGAGGAGACGGGCGAAATCGCGATTCGCGGGCCGAATGTCACGCCGGGCTACGACCAGAATCCCGCCGCCAACGCAGCGGCCTTCACCGACGGCTGGTTTCGCACGGGCGACCAGGGGCGGCTGGACGCGGACGGTTACGTGTTCGTCACCGGACGGCTCAAGGAAATCATCAACCGGGGCGGCGAGAAGATTTCGCCGCGCGAGGTGGACGAGGCGCTGCTGGCGCAGCCCGGCGTCGCTCAGGCGGTGGCCTTCGCGCTGCGGCACGCGACCCTTGGCGAAGACCTTGCGGCGGCGGTGGTGCCGAAGGCAGGAACCACGCTGGATGAGTTTGAACTGCGCGAGGCGCTGGCGCAGCGCTTCCCGCGCTTCAAGGTGCCCAGCCGCATCGTGGTCGTGCGCGAGATTCCCAAGGGGCCGACCGGCAAGGTGCAACGCATCGGCCTGGAAGACCGGCTCGCCGCCGCGCTGGCCATCGCGTATGAGCCGCCGCAGGGCGAGGCGGAGGCGGCGGTGGCCGCCGTGTTTGCCGAGGTGTTGCGGCTGCCGCGCGTGGGCCGGCACGACAACTTCTTTGCGGCGGGTGGGGATTCGATTCGCGCCGTGCAAGTGCTGGTGCGGCTGGAAGCAGGGTTGGGTTTCCTGCCACCGCCCACGACGGTCTTCCGCCGTCCGACACCCGCGTCGCTGGCGCGGGAACTGGCGCGGCTGCGCGAGGAACGGGAGTTGGAGGCATTGGCCTCCGCGCTGGAGGAACTGCCGCCCGAGGACGCGCGCAAGCTGCTGGCGGGGCCATGAGCGTGACATCGGACAGCGCAGACTTGCGGGAGCGGCTCGCGCGGCTCACGCCCGCGCAGCGGGCTGCGCTCGCGGCCCGGCTGGGCACGGGCGCGGAGCCGCGCCGCGCCGCGCCACCACCACTCTTGCCCTGTCCGGCGCGCGCGACGGTGGGCGACCGCCCGCTCGTCGTGCCCGCGTCCTCCGCGCAGCGGCGGATGTGGTTCCTGCAACGCTACGCGCCGGACTCGCCCGCCTACAACACCGCGAAGCTGTTCCGGCTCCATGGCCCGCTGGACGGCGCACTGCTGGAACGGGCCTTGCAGATGCTGGCGGCGCGGCACGAGACGTTGCGAACAACGTTTGAAATGCGCGGCTCCGACGTGATGCAGGTGGTCGCACCGCGCGCGGAGTTCAGGTTGGAAACCGCCGACTTGCGCGAGCTGGCCGGGGCGGAGCAGGAAGCCCGGCTTGCGGTTCTTGCTCGCGAATGGGCGCGGCAGGGTTTCGACCTCGAACGCGGCCCCCTGTGGCGTGCGGAGCTGGTGCGGCTCGGCGCGGAGGAGCACGCGCTGGTCGTGGTGGTGCATCACATCGTTTTCGATGGCTGGTCGCTGGGCGTGCTCTGTCGTGAGCTGGGCAGTCTCTATGGCAGCCTGCTGGCGGGCCGGCCGCCGGAGCTGCCGGAGCTGCGGGTTCAATACGTGGATTTTGCGCACTGGCAGGAGCGCTTTCTTAGCGGCCACACGCTGACCCGTCTCACCGATTACTGGCGGCGCAAGTTACAAGATGCGCCGCCCGCGCTGGAATTGCCGGCGGATCGCGCTCGCCCGGCGGTGGAATCTTTGCGCGGCGCGAACCGGTTCTTCGTCCTGCCGCGTTCGCTGCGGACGGAGCTGGCGGCGCTGGCCCAACGCGAGGAGGCCACCTTGTTCATGGTGCTGCTGGCGGCTTTCAAGGTGCTGCTCTTCCGGCACTCCCAGCAGGATGACGTGACGGTGGGCGTCCCCTTCGCGAACCGCAACCCGCGCGAGACCGAGGCGTTGATTGGCTGCTTTCTGAACACGCTGCCGCTGCGCACCGGGCTGGCGGGTAATCCCACCTTCACCGAGCTGCTTCACCGCGTGAAGCTGACCACGCTCGAGGCGCACGACCACGCGGAGCTGCCGTTCGAGAGCCTCGTGCAACTGCTGCCGACCGACCGTGACCTGAGCCGCTCGCCGTGGTTCCAGCATTTCTTCCAGCTCCGCAACGTGCCGCGCGAGCTGATCGAGGCCGGCCCGGTGCGCTCGGAGATGAAGGGGCTGCCCAACGGCACGACCAAGTTCACCCTCAGCCTGCATGTGGACGAGGAGGCCGGCGAACTCCTGTGCGACTGGGAATACGACGCCGCGATTTTCGACGCGGAGACGATTGACCGGCTGGCCGCACGCTGGGAGACGCTGCTGCGCGGCATCGTCGCCCAGCCCGAAACACGGATTGCCGCGCTGTCCATGTTGCCGGAGGGCGAGCGCCGGCTGCTCGCGGAATGGAACCGGACTGACGCGGATTACCCCCGCGAGCAGTGCGTGCATCAACTGTTCGAGGCGCAGGCGGCGCGCACGCCGGACGCCGTGGCCGTGGTCGCTGGTGAACAACGCCTGACTTATGCGGAGTTGGCCGCCCGCGCGGAGGAACTGGCGCGGCGGTTGCGCGCTTTCGGCGTCCAAGCCGAAGCAATCGTCGGCGTGTGTCTGGAGCGCTCGCCCGACCTGGTGGCCGCGCTGCTGGCCGTGCTCAAGGCGGGCGCGGCCTACTTGCCGCTGGATCCGAAGCTCCCACCGGAGCGGCTGGCCGGCATGGTCAACGACAGCGGTGCGCGCCTGGTTTTGACCCAGTCGGCGTTGCGCGGGCGGCTGCCGGTGGCGGAGGCGCAACTGGTCTGCCTCGACGAGGCACCACCCGCCGCCACTTCACACCCCGCCGCCGTCCAGCCGGCGAAACCGGACCAACTCGCGTATTTGATTTACACCTCCGGCTCGACGGGCCGGCCCAAGGGCGTCGAGGTCTTCCATGGGGGCGTGGTCAACCTGCTTTGGGACATGCGCGGCCGGCTGGGTTTGGGTTCGGCGGACGCGCTGCTCACGGTGACGAGCGTCGGCTTCGACATCTGCGCGCTCGAACTCTTCCTCCCGCTGATGGTGGGAGCGCGCGTGGTCATCTGTCCGGAGGCGGCCAGATACGACGGGCACGCGCTCGCGGCGGAAATGGAGCGCAGCGCCATCACCTGCCTGCAAGCGACGCCCGCGACTTGGCGGCTGCTCTTGGAGGCGGGCTGGCGTGGGGATTCTCGGTTGCAGGCGCTGTGCGGTGGGGAGGCGTTGCCGCCTACTCTGGCTGCCGCGCTGCGCCCGTGCTGTCATCGCCTTTGGAACGTTTACGGTCCGACCGAGACAACGATCTGGTCCACGGCGGCGGCGGTGTCATCGGACGGAACGGTGAGCATTGGCCACCCGCTGGCGAACACGCGCTGCCACATCCTCGATGCCGCCGGCCAACCCTGTCCCCCGGCGTGCCGGGCGAGTTGTTCATCGGCGGCGACGGCCTGGCGCGCGGCTACCGGAATCGCCCGGACCTGACGGCGGAGCGGTTTGTGACGTGTCCACCGGAGCTGGGCGGCGGCCGGATGTATCGCACTGGCGACCGCTGCCGTTGGCGCGGGGATGGGGAGATTGAGTTTCTGGGCCGCTTGGACCACCAGATCAAGCTGCGGGGATTCCGCATCGAACCGGGGGAAATCGAAGCCGCGTTGCGCCAGTGCCCCGGTGTGCGCGAGGCCGTCGTGCAGCCGTGGGAGGAATCGCCGGGCGACCTCCGACTCGCGGCCTACGTGGTGGCGCAACCTGCCCCCGCAGATGCCGCCGGCCTGCGCGCCGCCTTGGAGAAGCAGTTGCCGGACTACATGGTGCCGTCGGTCTTCGTGTTCCTCACCGCCCTGCCGTTGACTCCGAACGGCAAGCTGGATCGCAAGGCACTGCCCAAGCCCGAAGTGCGAACCGCCGAGGCTGGCCCGGAGGTGCCGGTCCCGGAAACGCTGCTCGAACAGCGGCTTGTCGAGCAATGGGAGGCTTGCCTGGGCGTGCGAGGCCTGACGCCCGAGGATGACTTCTTCAACTGCGGCGGGCATTCGCTGCTGGCCGCGCGGCTCATTCAGGACATCAGCCGCATCACCGGCCAGCCGGTGCCCCTTGCCGCGCTGTTCCACGCGCCCACGCCGCGCAAGCTCGCCCGGCTGCTGGCGGGCCAGGGCCAGTTGCCGCCTTGGACCGCGCTCGTGCCGCTGAAGCCGGAGGGCGGCCGGCCGCCGGTGTTCTTCGTGCATGGGCTGGGCGGTTCGGTGGGCGTCTTCCTTGGACTGGCCCGTCGGCTGCCGCCGGATCAACCCGCTTACGGTCTGCAGGCGCTCGGATCGGACGGACGGATCATCTATCGCGATACGGTCGAGGCAATGGCCGCGCACTACGTGGAGGAAATGGTCTCCTTCCAGCCGTCCGGATCCTATCACGTGGCCGGATACTCCATGGGCGGGGTGATCGCGTATGAAATTGCCCGCCAGCTTCAGCAAGCCGGGCGGCCGGTGGGGATGGTGGCCCTGTTCGACACGCAGCCGATTCTCTGCCGGATGCCGTGGCACGTCTTCGTGCGGGCCATCGTGCCGCACTGGATGGAGCGCGGCTGGCGGCACTGGCGATCCGGCACCTGGCTGGCGACCAACCGCGAACTCGCGCGCTACCTGGCCGGCCGCTGGCGCGCCCATTGGCGGGTTTGGCGCGGCCTGTCCGGCCCCGAACGGCGGGCCTATTTGCGCGGCCGCTACGCCGCGTTGCGGTATTGGCTGCTGACCCGTGAAGCCCCGCAGGCCGACCCGCCGGATCCTGGTCCGGCTCCGTCACCGGCGGCTGACGAGGATCCCCTCCAGTTCGCCGGCCCGGAATACCGGCTCCGGCCCTATCCCGGCGCGGTGGATTTCTTCCTGTGCGCGGATCCCTCCCGCACTTGCCTGCCGATCTGGAGACACATGGCGCGCGGGGGCGTGCGCGTGCATCAGATTCTGGGCAAACATTCCCGCGTCTTCGACCCCGCCAATCTCGATGAACTGGCCAGCAGATTCGCGGCGGCGCTCCAACCGGCGCGGCCGGGAAAGGATCTTGCCCAAGGGACTCTGGCCGGGCCTGCCGGCCGCTGATCGCAACACGCTCCGCCGCCCGCGCCTGGCTGAATGAACGGTGGCAACGCGGCTCGGAAAGGAAGGCCGGTTATGCCAGCAACTGTGGCACCACACGCGCGCCCTCGAAGCCGGTGAGTTTGAAGTCCAGCCCCTGCGAACGGTAGGTGAGCCGCTCGTGGTCGAAGCCGAACTGCTTGAGGACGGTCGCGTGCAGATCGTGGACGCTCACGGGGTCGCGCGTGATGCCCCAGCCGATTTCGTCCGTCTCGCCGATGACTTGTCCGCCCTTGATGCCGCCGCCGGCGAGCCACATCGAGAACGCGAACGGGTGATGGTCGCGGCCCGTGACGTTGGATGAGCCGCCGCGATTCTCGCCGAGCGGCGTGCGGCCGAATTCGCTGGCCCAGATGACCATGGTGTCGTCGAGCATCCCACGCTGCTTCAGGTCGCGCACCAGCGCGGCGATGGGCTGGTCCGCCATGCCGGCGCAGAAGGGCAGCTCCTGGTTGATGTTGCTGTGGTGGTCCCACGACGCGTGCAGCAGCGTGACGAAGCGCACGCCGCGCTCGACCATGCGGCGCGCGAGCAGACAGTTGTGCGAAAAGGTCGAGTAAGTCTCCGGCCCGCCGCCGCGCCCGCCGGGATTCTCGCGGGACTTCCGCCCGACGCCGTAGAGGTCGAGCGTGGCCTGAGATTCCTTGCTCAAGTCCATCAGCTCTGGCGTCGCGGCCTGCATGCGGCCGGCGAGTTCATACGCGCCGATGCGCGAGGCGATTTCCGGGTCGGCGACGTGCTTGTGGCGGAGGCGGTTCAAATCGCCAATCGCGTCGAGACCGAGGTGCTGCATCTCGTCGGTGAAGCCCGGCGGGTTGCCGAGGTTGAGCACGGGGTCGCCCTGGTTGCGGAAGAGCACGCCCGCGTAGGTGCTCGGCAGGAAGCCGCTCGTCCATGCGCTCGCGCCCGCGCTGGAGCCGCGCCCCGCGTGCAACACGACGTAGGCGGGCAGGTCGCGCGACTCGTTGCCGAGGCCGTAAGTGAGCCACGCACCGAGCGTGGGCCGGCCGAACAGCGGCGAGCCGCAGTTCATCATGAGCTGGCCGGGGTGGTGGTTGAACTGCGTCGTGTTCATCGAGCGCACGAGGCAGATGTCGTCGGCGATGGAGCCGATGTGCGGGAGCAGGTCGCTCAACTCCATGCCGCACTGGCCGTGCGGTGTGAACTTGCGCGGGCTGCCCATGAGCCGCACGCCCTCCTTCTTGATGAACGCGAAGCGGACCTTCTCCAGCATCTCGTCCGGCAGCTTCTGGCCGTTCATCGTGTTCAGCTTCGGCTTCGGGTCGAACAGGTCAATGTGGCTGGGCGCGCCCTCGAAGTAGATGAGGATGCAGTTCTTCGCGCGCGGCGTGAAATGCGACGCGCGCGGCGCGAGCGGGTCGGCGGACGGCAGGGCGTAGCCCTTCTCCGCGAGCAGCGACGCGAGCGCGAGCGTGCCCATGCCGGTGCCGGCGAGGAAATCGCGGCGGGTGAGGTGGGCGATGTCGGACGGCGAGAGGTCGGGGCGGGAGTTCATCGTCAGTGCTTTCACGTCGGCTTCAACAGGCTCTGCAAGTATTCGAGCGGCTTCGAGCCGGCTTCATTCAAAGCCCGGACAATGTCCTCAACCGCCTTCAAGCGTGTGTTGATGACGCCGTGAACGTGCTCGGGATTGTCCGGCAGGCCAAACTTTGAATGAGGAATCTTCTGCTTCTTCAGGGCCTCCACCAGCCAGCCTTCCAAGTCAGGACATAGCATGACGACCCGGTTGCCTCGTTCCTCGTCGGCCAGCAGCCGGATGCGGTGCTGCTCCCCAATCAGGCGGCAAGTGCTCAGATAGGCGGGCTGGGACTTGTTTGGGTCTTCGTCCACCATCCCCAGCACTCCCCGATTGCGCAGCAGACCGTTGCAGACCGCACCCTTTCCGCCCGCGTGTTCGATGTCGCGCCGCGTGAAGCCCATGAGCCGGGCCAGTCGCTCGTCCGCGTCGCACTCCAGAAACAGCCTCATTCCTCGACGAACTTGTCCAAATTGAAGAACACGTCCGCCACCGAGCCGGTCGGTGGGTCAAGCAGGCTGGCTGTCTCGGCGTCCGTCAACTGGCGCAGACGAGTCTGATAATCGCGCATATAGGTGATGAAGACGGCCAAGTCCGTGATGGGCGTCTTTTGCACGATGGACTGGAGAAGGTAGGGATTATGCGTGCTGAGGAAGAACTGGTTGGTCGGATCCAGGCCGATGCGCTCTGCCAGATACTTGGTGTAGAAGGGGAAGGTGTTCGATTCCGGTTCATCCAAGACGAGCGAGGCATCTTGGTTGGTCTCCAGAACCGCCATGTAGAATACTATCCGGCGAAGCGTTTCAGACAGTGTCGGGTAGGAGTAGCTGTAAAGCACCTCATCAACCTCTTTCGTGGCGAACAACTCCGACTCGGCGACCCGGATTTGCAGCTTAAGCCTCTTCTCGCCAAGCAATCCTTTCACTAATTCACGAAGCACCTTGTTGCTGTTCAGAAGGGCAACCAAGTTCTGCCCGAATGGTGGCAGAAGGAATCCGGGTCGAGGGTCGTTGAGCGGCGCCGCCGCATCGAACATGTAGTATTTTACAGAGGGCTTGAGGTGGGCATTTGACCCTCCAGAGTGCGAACCATCCGAATTCAGGGAGTATCGGCCAAACTGCACTCTGTCGGACACAATGGACACATCTGCAGAATGTTGGCGGCTAGTAAGCGAGCAGTGCAGTGAATCCGCCCGCACTTCTGCGGGGGCGGCGATGTTCTGGTCATGGAACAAATCGGAAACGTGCCGATACCGAACCAGGTTCTTGACGTTTGCACAAGGAAACCCCTCTGAGAGCAAGGCTAACGCTTCCAAGATGTTCGATTTTCCGCTGTTCGGCTCGCCGATGAAGACGTTCACCTTCCGACACGCGACCTCCAGCTCCTTGATGGACTTGAAGTTCCTGATGCTGACTTTCTGAACCATACTGCCGGCAGAGTGGCAGACTTCTTCACCGCCTGCGACTACTAATCACGAGTGAAAAACTCGTCCAGATTCAGCATCACCCGGCCCAGCGCGACGAGCGTGGCCTTCTCGGCGACCTCCGGCGCGGGCTTGGCGGCTCCGGCGATTTTAGCCGCACCGTCGGCGTTCGCCTGCGCGAGCTTGAGCTGGGCTTCGTAAAGTTTCAGCAGGCGGCTGAGTTCCTCCGCGCTCGGTGGGCGGGCGAGGGCGCGCTCGAAGCCGTGGCGGATGCGCTCGGCGGCGTCGGCGGTGGGCACTTCGGCCATGCGCGCGCCAAGCTGCTGCGCACACTCGAAGAAAACGGGGTCGTTGAGCAGCGTGAGCGCCTGGAGCGGCGTGTTGCTGCGCTCGCGGCGGGCGCAGGTGGAGTTTGAGTCGGGCGCGTCGAAGGTCATCAGCATCGGATACGGCACGGTGCGCTGGAAGAAGATGTAGAGGCCGCGCCGGTTCTTCTCGTCGCCCTTGCTTTCGGCCCACTTCACGGAGTTCGCGTAGCCCAGCGCGGCGATGTCGGCGGGCAGCGGCGGGCGGATGCTCGGACCGCCAATCTTCGGGTTCAACAGGCCGCTGGCGGCGAGGTAGGCGTCGCGCACGGTCTCGGCTTCGAGGCGCAGGCGGTTTTGCCGGGCGAGCAGCAGATTGTTCGGGTCGCGCTCCTGGAGTTCGGGGCGGTTGACGGAGGACTGACGGTAGGTCGCGCTGGTGACGATGAGTTTGATGAGCTGCTTTCTACTCCATCCAAGCCCGGCGTGGTGCGTGGTGCGTGGTGCGTGATCCGCTGGCGCAGCAAAGGCGCTGGCCAACCAATCCAAGAGTTCCGGGTGCGTGGGCTTTTCGCCCTGCTTGCCGAAGTCCTCGACGGTCGCGACCAGTCCGCGGCCGAAGAGGTTTTTCCAGACGTGGTTCACCGAGACGCGCGCGGTGAGCGGGTTGTCCGGCGCGAAGAGCCACTGCGCGAGGTCGAGGCGGTCGGGCTGCGCGGCGCGCGGCTTGAGCGGGTGCAGCACGGCGGGCACGGCGGCGTGGACCTCGGTGCCCTTGTCGAGGAAGTTGCCGCGCACATGGACAAACGTCTTCCGCACGCCCGGCTCCTCGGCGAGCACGGCGGCGGTGGTGGCGGAAGCAACCGGAGCCTTCTTCTTATGCTCGTCGAGCGCGGCGTGGAGCTTGCGGCCCTGCTCGTCCACCTGCTCACGGAAGTATTTGGACAGCGCCTCGGTCTGCTTCGCCGTGCGCTGCTCGGGCTTCGCGGTCAGCGCGGCGGCGACAGCGTCCGGCGTGAAATCGGGCTTCAGCGGGCCGCTGGCGTCCGTGGCGGCGAGGCGGAACTGCCCGAGCAGGTAAGTCTCCTTGTATTGGTGGTCCAGCGTGAAGACGAGCCGCGCGCCCTCGGGCACGTCGAGCGGCGACTTCAACTCGAAAACGGCGACGTGCGACTTCTGCTGCTGCGGCGAGATCGCCCAGCCGGACGTGTCCTCGCCCTTGAGCGCGGCTTCCACCGGGAACTTCACCTGCGAGAAGTCCGCCTTCGCAGTCGCGAGTTCCAGTTCCTTGCCCTCGAACTGGCCGGGCACAAACAGCTTCACGGCGAACTTGGTCAGCACGAAGTTGCCGTCCTTCGAGCGGCCCGCGCCCTTCTTCGGGTCGGGGTCGTCAATCGCTTCGAGCCGGAAGCCGGTGAGGCGTTTGAGCGCGAGCTTCGCCTCGACCGTGTAGGTGTCCTTGTCCGGTAGCGCGCCGCTCGCCGTGATGACGGCTTCCTTGTCGGCCTTGAGCGTCGTGCCGTTCTTCGCCGCGAGCTTGTCCGGCGCGAGCGCGCGCCACGGGACGGCGTCGAGCGACGCGGTCTTGAGCCACGCGGCGAGCTTGGGCGGCAGCGCGGACACAAGGTAGGAATCAATCCCGGATTCGAGCTGCAGAGTCACGGTTTCATGGATCTTCTTCGCCTTGTCGTAGGCGGCCTGCTCGTCGGCGGTGGGCGCGGGGATGGCCTTCTCGTTCGCGTTGTTGAAGAAGGCGAAGAGCGAGTAAAACTCGCGCTGCGTGAAGGGGTCGTATTTGTGCGTGTGGCACTCGGCGCAGCCCATCGTCGCGCCCAGCCAGACGGTCGCGGTCGTGCTCACGCGGTCCACGACGGCCTTGCAGCGGAACTCCTCCTGGTCGGTGCCGCCCTCAGTGTTGGTGAGCGTCTGGCGGTGGAAGCCGGTGGCAACTTTCTGCGCGTGCGTCGCGTTCGGCAGGAGGTCGCCGGCGAGCTGCTGGATGCTGAACTGGTCGAAGGGCAGGTCGCTGTTGATGGCGGCGATGACCCAGTCGCGGAACGTGTAGGCGAACGGGCGCGGGCGATCCTTCTCGTAGCCGTCGCTGTCCGCGTAGCGCGCGAGGTCGAGCCAGTGGCGCGCCCAGCGCTCGCCGAAATGCGGCGAAGCGAGCAGGCGGTCCACGAGCTTCTCGTAGGCGTCGGGTGACTTGTCGGCGACGAACGCGCGGACTTCCTCCGGCTTGGGCGGCAGGCCGAGCAGGTCGAGCGAGAGGCGGCGGATGAGCGTGGGGCGGTCGGCTTCGGGGGAGGGGGCGAGCCTCTCCTTCGCGAGGCGGGCGCGGATGAAGGAGTCAATCGGATGGGGAGAGTGATTAGTAATTAGTGATTGAGTGGGGCGCGTCGTCGCCGAACCGCCACCGGATTTCTTACTAATTACTTCCTTACTAATTACTCCCTCCACCATCGGCACCTCGGGCCGCCGCACCGGCTGATACGCCCAATGGTCCGACTTCTTCACCGCCACCCTCCCGTCGTCCGGCCAGACGGCACCGGCGTCAATCCACGCGCGCACTTTCCCAATCTCGGCGGGTGTGAGCGGCTTTTCCTTCGGCGGCATGATGCCCGTCTCGCCGAGACCCGCGAGTGCGTGGACCAGCTTGCTCTCCGCGCTCTTGCCGGGGAGGAAGACCTTGCCGTTGTCGCCGCCTTCCAGCGCGGCCACCTTGATGTCGAGGCGCAGGCCGCCTTTCTGTTTCTCAACGCCGTGGCACGAATGGCACTTCGCGGCGAAGAGCGGCTGGATGTCCTTCGCGAAATCCACCGGCCCGCTGGCGGCGGGCGGGAGCTTGCTCAAGTCGAGCGGGGCCTTCTTGGCTTCCGCCGCGGAAAGCGACAGCGCGGCCCCGGTCACGGCGGCGAGGAGTAATACAGTTTTAGCCATGAGGTTTTGTTGGGGCGTTGGACGCGCCGGGATGGGGTTTGTTTCAGGCCGCGAACCGGGCCTTCCGACCAAAGAAAAACGCCGCCCGGTTTGTGGGCGGCGTCGCGTTGAAAGGCGCACAGTTCAGCTTGCGGCGACCGCGCCTTCGGACGCGGCGGCGGCCTTCTGCGAGAAGGTCAGCTTGCCGTCGGCGGCGGTGACCTGCACCGGCTCGCCGGGGTTCAGGTTGCCGCGCAAAAGCTCCTCGGCGAGCGGGTCTTCGAGGTTCTTCTCCACGCTGCGGCGCATCGGGCGCGCGCCGTATTGCGGGTCGAAGCCCTTCTCCACGAGGAAGTCCTTCGCCTTCTCGTCGAGCACGAGCGTGATGCTCTTGTGCTTGAGGCGCTCCATGACCTTGGTGACTTCGAGGTCGAGGATGGTGACGAGGTCGGCCTTGTTGAGCTGTCGGAAGACGATGACGTCGTCGAGGCGGTTCAGGAATTCGGGGCGGAAGGCCTTCTTCGCCTCGTCGAGCGTCTTCTCCTTCATCTTCTCGTAGCTCGTCTCGTCCTTGGCCGCGCCGAAGCCGATGACGTTGTTCTTCTTCAAGCTCTCGGAGCCGACGTTCGACGTGAGCAGGATGATGGTGTTGCGGAAATCTATCACCCGGCCCGTGTTGTCGGTGAGTTTGCCCTCCTCCAGGATTTGCAGGAGCATGTTCATCACGTCGGGATGGGCCTTCTCAATCTCGTCGAAGAGCACGACGCAATACGGCTTGCGGCGCACCTGCTCGGTGAGCTGGCCGCCCTCCTCGTAGCCGACGTAGCCCGGCGGCGAACCCACGAGGCGCGACACGGTGAACTTCTCCATGTATTCGCTCATGTCGAGCTGCACAAGGTTCTTGGCATCGCCAAACATCTGCTCGGCCAGCGTCTTGGCGAGGAGCGTCTTGCCCACGCCGGTCGGCCCGAGCAGCGCGAACGTGCCGATGGGGCGCTTCGGATCTTTCAAGTCAGCGCGCGAGCGGCGCAACGCCTTCGCCATCGCGACCACGGCGTCGTTCTGACCGATGATGACTTTGGAAAGCACCTTCTCGACTTCGAGCAGCTTCTGCGTCTCGTCCTTCTCCATGCGCTTGAGCGGGATGCCCGTCCACTTGGAGACGACGTGGAGAATTTCGTCCTCGCCCACCAGGACGCGCTTCTCCTCCTTCGCCTCGCGCCAGGACTTGAGCGTGGCCTCGAGCTTTTCCTTCGCCTGCTTTTCCTTGTCGCGGTAGGCGGCGGCGCCCTCGAAGTCCTGCTCCTTGATGGCGCGTTCCTTGCGGTTCTTGAGTTCCTCAATTTCCGCCTCCTGGTCCTTCACGTCGGGCGGGCGGGTCATCGCGCCGATGCGCGCGCGGGAACCGGCCTCGTCCATCACGTCAATCGCCTTGTCCGGCAGGAAGCGGCCGGTGATGTAGCGGTCGGAGAGCTTCACGCTGGCC
>Ga0172376_10005064_pt1 | contig 14817 bp, 12 predicted proteins | sample Lak35m_FD_121114 | JGI IMG/M metagenome (GOLD analysis project Ga0172376, IMG submission 121114) | Freshwater microbial communities from Kabuno Bay, South-Kivu, Congo - kab_092012_35m | ecosystem: Environmental > Aquatic > Freshwater > Lake | place: Democratic Republic of the Congo: South-Kivu...
CTGTGACCACCTGCTCCTGCCCCCAGTAAGGGCTCGGCAGCCCATGCAGGAGCACGGTGAGCCCCTCGACCCGGTTGAGCCGCTGCACCACCGGCTCCAGGGCCGCCGCCACCACCCGGCCCACCACCCAGCTGAAGCGCCGCGGCTCCTGCAGCCGAGCCGGCAGGGCGGCGGTGGCCTGATCCAGCTCCTCGAGAAAACCGCGGATGCTGCCCACCCCGTTCTCCCGCTGGGGCAGGTCTTCATACGCCAGCCGCGGTGGCAGGGAACGGCCGGCGATCAGATACCACTCATCCGAGAGCCAGGCGAAGCGACTGCCCAGATCGGTGAGGAAACCCTGCTGCAGGGCCTCCACCCGATCGATCACGGCGGCTGCATCGGCGGCAGCGACGGGACGCAGGCCGTCCCCGACGGGGCGGAAGCGGGTGAGCCCCACGGGAACCACCGCAGCGGAGAGCACCGCGGGCCAGTCGCCTGTCGCGAAGCCGGCCAGATCGCGGAGGGTGCGCTCAAGCGCTTCGCCGTCGTTGATGCCGGGACAGATCACCACCTGGGCATGGAGCTGCAGGCGCCGCTCGGCGAACCAGCGCAGCTGCTCAAGCAGCCTCCCGGCTCTGGGATTGCGCAGAAGCAGGCTGCGCAGCTCCGGATCGGTGGCATGCACCGAGACGTAGAGGGGGGAGAGGCGCTGCTCCTCGATCCGCTGCCAGTCTGGGCCGCCCAGATTGGTGAGGGTGATGTACGAGCCGTAGAGGAAGCTCAGCCGGTAGTCGTCGTCCTTGAGATAGAGGCTGGCCCGATGCCCGGGAGGCTGCTGATCGATGAAGCAGAAGGGGCAGTGGTTGTTGCACTGCCGCAGGCCATCGAAGAGTGCCTCGGTGAAGGCCAGACCCAGGCCATCGTCGGGGTCCTTCTCGATCTCCAGCACGTGCAGGCTGCCGGCGGGGTCCTGCACCTCCAGGATGAGTTCCTCATCGCCCTGCAGGATCTGCAGATCGATCAGATCCCTGGGCATCACGCCGTTGATGCGGATCAGCCGGTCGCCTGGCTGGAAGCCCAGCTCCTCACCGATCGAGCCGGGTTCCACCCAGGCCACCACAGCCGGCTGAGGATGCCGGCCCTGCGCAGTTCCGGCGGAGGCAGGGTCGGCCGGAACAAGCTCGGCCTCCGCCAGCCCGGCAGAGGGCTCCTTCCACACAGACGATCACAGCAGCGTGCGGTTCCAGTGTGATCGTGGCCGGCTCCGCCTGGCGAGGGAATCAGGGGCCGGCCGCACCAAGATCCCGGAACCAGACCAGCAGCACCAAGCCGAAGAGCAGCCGGTAGCCCACGAAGATCCAGGTGCTGTTGCTCTGGAGGAAACGCAGCAGCCAGGCGATCGCCAGCCAGGAGACCACCGCGGCCGAAATCACCCCCACGAGCGTGGCCAGGATGCCGCCGTTGGCGGACTGGCCGAGGGCATCCTTCATCTCCACCAGGCCGGCCAGGGTGATGGCCGGGATGCCGAGCAGAAAGGAGAGCCGTGCGGCGGCGGCACGCTCCCAGCCATCGAAGAGCGAGGCGGTGAGGGTGCTGCCCGAGCGCGACACTCCCGGCACCAGCGCCAGAGCCTGGGCCAGACCCACCAGGAGGCCGTCGCGGGGCAGCACCCCGGCGAGATGGCGGCGGCGGCTGCCCACCAGCTCGGCCAGGGCCAGGAGCAGCGCCATCACGATCGAGACGATCGCGATCGAAGGGATGCCGCGCACGGCCGAATCCTCATAGCCGGGGAACCAGAGCTTGAGCGCCATGCCCGCCAGCACGATTGGCAGGGTGCCGAGCGCGATCGCCACGCCGAGCCGGGCGGCAGGATCATCCCAGCGCCCCTCGCGGAAGGCGCGGCCGATGCCGCGCACCACCTCGATCAGATCGGCGCGGAAATAGGCGAGCACCGCCACGATGCTGCCCAGCTGGATCACGGCCGTGAAGGCCACGCCAGGGTCGCCCCAGCCCAGCAGCAGCGGCACCACCTTGAGATGGGCGGTGCTGCTGATCGGCAGAAACTCGGTGAGCCCCTGCACCACGCCCAGCACCAGGGCATGCCAGAGCGATGTGGCGAGAGAGGGCGCCTCGGCCGCGACCAGGAGCAGAGCGTGAGCGGGCATCAGAGGGGGGTCTCCTGAGGGCAAACCCTATGCCGCCGCACCACGCGGGCCCATGCCCTCAACCTTTAAGGTTGGTCATCTTTCTTCACAGGCGCGTGATCGGGATCCCTGCCAGCGTTCCCTCACGATCCGCTGCATCAGCACTGTCTGCCCTGCCGAGCCAGCCTGCCCTGCAGTGCCAGCCTGCCCTGCCGAGCTCTCTTGTGCTGCCGCTCGCCGCGGTGGCACTGGTGGCCCTTCCCGTGTTTGTGCAGGCTCCTCTGGTGCGGCTCAATCCCGTGCCGGCTGTGCTGCTCACCCTGCCGCTGGTTGGGCTGGCGCTGCTGCTGGAACGCTCCGGCGATGCGCGATGGAAGGATCTCGGCGCCCTGCTGGTGGGATTCAGCGGCAGCTGGCTGGCCGGCGGCCTCTTCTGGGGCTGGTTCCGCCTCCATCCGCTCTGTCATCTGCCGCTGGAAGCAGCCCTGCTGCCGCTGGCCCTCGGCGGATTCGGCGGACGCTGGCGCCTGGCAGCCTCCTTCTACCTCGCTTCCCTGGCCGGCACCGCGCTGACCGACGCCGGCATCGCCGCCACGGGTCTGATGCCCCTCTGGCCCCGCGTGCTGGCAGCGCCGATCCACGAGGCCCCGCTGCTGCTGCAGGAGGCCGCGATCCAGGTGTTTCAGCCTCTTCATCTCAGCCTTCTTCTTGGCCTTGCCCTGGTGCTGCTCCTGGCCTGCCGTGAGCTCTGGCAGCGTGGTGTCTGCGGCCGGCTGGCCGCAGCCACCCTGGCAGCGACACTCGGGGTGGACGGCCTCTTCCTCGCCGCCTCGCTGCTGGCCCCCCGGCTGAGCGGCCTGATCTGAAGAACTGCGAAAGCCGGCTATCCGCCCGGGAGCCGGACCGGGGGTCTTCTGTAACGTTGCCGTAGACCGCGGCCGTTCCGCAGGTCGTGCTCCGGTGAGCCCTTCCCTTTGTGCACCGGTCCTTTTTCCCCCATGAATCGGAGTGATGTGATGAAGCGGTTGCTTGCCTGGCTCATGAGTGGCGTGGTGCTCGCCGGCCTGCTGGCGACCCTGCTGCTCCCCGGCGCGGCCATGGCTGCGGATCGGCGCAACGTGGCCGACGACAAGATTGCCGAGACCGCTGGCAAGGTGGACCTCAACAACTCGTCGGTGCGCCGCTTCCAGCAGTACCCCGGCATGTACCCCACACTCGCCGGCAAGATCGTGCTGGGTGGCCCCTACGAAAGCGTCGACGACGTGCTCAAGCTCGACCTCACCCCGCGGCAGAAGGAGCTGTTTGAGAAGTACAAGGCCAATTTCACGGTGACACCCCCCTCGATCGCTCTCAACGAAGGGTTCGACCGCATCAACGACGGCGTCTATCGCTGAGCGACGAACCTCCTGCTGGGCTTTCCCCAATCACCGCCGCAGTTGCGGCGGTTTTTTTGTGCCCGGCGGCCCCATCGCTGTGCCCGGCACGCCAAGCGGTTGTGTGCCCTTTGCTTGACCACCTCCGGCTGGATGGGGGGCGTCCCATAGGCTCGCCTGCAGCCGTTCTCGCTGATGCCTACAGAACTCGCCGGCGCCTGGGATGTGGTGGTGGTGGGCAGCGGGGCCGCCGGGCTGATGACCTGCCTCGAGCTGCCGGCACGGCTGCGGGTGCTGCTGCTCAGCAAGCAGGATGGCCCTCCTTCGGCCAGCCGCTGGGCCCAGGGCGGCATCGCGGCCGTGACGCGGGCCGAGGACAGCTTCGACAGCCACGTGGCCGATACCCTGCGCGCCGGTGCCGGGCTCTGCGACCGCTCGGCGGTGGAGCTGCTGGTGCGGGATGCACCGGCCTGCGTGGAGCGCCTCCTCGGGCTTGGCATGGCCTTCGACCGGGAGGGCAGCGACCTGAGCACCACGCTGGAGGCAGCCCACAGCCACCGCCGCGTGCTGCACGCCCAGGACCGCACCGGTGGCGCCCTCGTGGACGCCCTCGAACGGGAGGTGCTGCGGCGAGAGGGCCTGCTGCAGCGGAAGGGCATGCCCGCCCTGCAGCTCTGGGTGGAGGGCGGGCGCTGCGCGGGTCTGCAGGTTCTCGATGGCAACGTGCTGCGCTGGCTGCGCGCCGGGGCCGTGGTGCTGGCCTGCGGTGGCGGCGGCCATCTCTTCGCCCACACCACCAACCCCGCGCAGGCCAGCGGCGACGGGGTGGCGATGGCCTGGAGTGCCGGCGCAGCGGTGCGCGACCTTGAATTCGTGCAGTTTCACCCCACTGCCCTGATGCTGCCGGGGGCCCCCCACTTCCTGATCAGTGAGGCGGTGCGGGGCGAAGGGGCCCGACTGCGCGACCGCGAAGGGCATTCACCCGTGAGCCAGCTGGCAGGCGGAGATCTGGCGCCGCGTGATCAGGTGAGCCGCGCCCTCGCCCGCCGCATGCAGAAGCTCGGGGAGGACCACCTCTGGCTGGACCTTCGCCCGGTGGGCGGCGAGCGGCTGGAGCGGCAGTTTCCCACCATCCTCGCCCGCTGCCGCAGCCTGGGGCTGGAACCCATGGCGACGCCGATTCCGGTGGCGCCTGCCGCCCACTACTGGATGGGCGGCGTGAGCACCGATCTCGACGCCGCCACCAGCCTGCCGGGCCTCTACGCCGTGGGCGAGGTGGCCTGCACCGGGGTGCATGGGGCCAACCGGCTGGCCAGCAATTCACTGATGGAATGCCTGGTGTTCGCGCGCCGCCTGCGGAACATCAGGCTGCTGGGCAGCGCGGCTCCCGTGCGATCGGAGGCAGCCACGATGCAGCATCTCAACCTGGAGCGGCGCGATCCAAGGCCGGTGGAGCGGGCGATCGCGGAGCTGCGAGGGCTCTGCTGGAGCTCGGCGGGCGTGGAACGGCAGGGCGGGGCGCTCGGCGAGGCCCTGGCCACGGTGCGCCGGCAGCGTTCGACGGTGGAAGCCGACCCTGTGCTGCGCATCACTGGGGCCCTGGATCCGCAGGAGCGACTGGTGCTGAATCCAGCGGCCCGCGAGGCGCTCCTCGGGCTCCAGGATCTGCGCCAGCGGCTGGTGCTGGCCGAGCTGCTGATCGAGGCGGCGGGATTCCGGGAGGAGAGCCGCGGCGGGCACTTCCGCACCGATGCTCCGGCGCCGCAACCCTTCTGGCGCTGCCACAGCCTGCAGATCCGGGGGCAGTGGATCGGCACCCGGCCCGTGCAGGATCAGCCGGCCTGAGCTCAGGGAGTGGGTGCCGGGCCGCGATAGCCGCTGCGGGCGGCCAGAACGCTCAGGGGCTTCACGCCGGAGTCCAGGGTGCCGTTGAGCTCCCAGGAGGGATAGCCCTGCAGCTTCTTGCTGGCGCAGAGTTCGGCCTGATTGTTGCGGCCATCCGGAGCGCACTCCACCACCTTCAGCCGGGCGGCGGCCTCCTTGCCGAACATCTGTTTCTGCTCAAAGCAGTGCGGGCACCAGTAGGCGGTGTAGAGAACGGCGCCCTTGGCGGTGAGATGGTCGGCGAGGGCGATCGCGGCAGGGGTGCTCGCCGCGGTGACCGGGGGCGGCAGGCCAGGGCCGGTCTCCGCAACCGGACGGTCCATCGCGGTGGCCCAGCCGATGCCGGTGATGCCGACCAGCAGCACCGTGAGCACCCCGCGGAAGAGCAGCTGGCCGCGGTCTTCCCACTGGCCGCTGAGCAGACAGAGCACGAGCAGGGCAAGGCTGAGGAGCGCCGACAGGATGCAGAAGGCGCAGACGGCCTTGATCCGGAAGATCATCACCACCATCAGCACGAGGCTGAACACGGCCATGGCGGCGGTGAGCAGCAGCAGCGCCCAGCGGCTTCGATCCAGAAGTTCACGGCGGGCCTCGCCCCGCAGCAGCAGTGGCAGCAGGGCCAGCACGAGAACAGCCGCGTAGCTGAGGAAGCCGAACAGCGAGAGGGGCTGCCCGAGGAGCGTGCCCCAGGCGCTGTTGAGCACCTTGTCGCAGTCTCCGCCACCGCCCGGGCAGAGCAGCGGTCCGAGGAGTCCCCAGCGCTTGAGTGTGATCGCTCCGGTGTCGATGGCACCGATCGTGGCCAGCACGGACATCGCCACCCAGACCCAGCGGCGGCCGGGGTCGGTGCGGCGACGCTGGCTGAGGCGGCTGGCCAGTTGGGTGGAGGTCACGGCGGCTGGAACACTGCTGCGATTCTCGCAGCCACGCACCGATTCGGCCGGTGGTGCTTCACGGCCGATGCGGCAGTGTGGGCGGGCGCATGAACGCCCACGCTGAAGCCACCACCGGCACGGGCGCCGGACACGGCGCTTCCATAGGGTGGGCGCCGGGGCCCAGCAGCAACCGGGAGCATGACCTCAGCCGCCAGCAGCAACCAGCGCCAAAAAGGCGGGGGGGAGGCAGCCTCACCGGCACGACCCACCGTGGCCTTCGCCCACCTGGGCTGCGAGAAGAACCGGGTGGACACCGAGCACATGCTCGGCCTGCTGGCCGAGGCCGGCTACGGCGTGAGCGCCGATGAAAGCCAGGCGAGCCTGGTGGTGGTGAACACCTGCAGCTTCATCCAGGACGCCCGCGAGGAATCGGTGCGCACCCTGGTGGAGCTGGCCGAACAGGGCAAGGAGCTGATCATCGCCGGCTGCCTGGCCCAGCATTTCCAGGAGGAACTGCTCGAGAGCCTCCCGGAGGCAAAGGCGATCGTGGGCACCGGCGACTACCAGCACATCGTGAGCGTGCTGCAGCGGGTGGAGGCGGGCGAACGGGTGAACCAGGTGAGCGCCGTGCCCAGCTTCGTGGCCGACGAACATCTGCCCCGCTACCGCACCACCAGCGAGGCGGTGGCCTATCTGAAGGTGGCCGAGGGCTGCGACTACCGCTGCGCCTTCTGCATCATTCCCCACCTGCGCGGCGATCAGCGCTCCCGCCCGATCGCGAGCATCGTGGCCGAAGCCCAGGCCCTGGCCAGCCAGGGGGTGCAGGAACTGGTGCTGATCAGCCAGATCACCACCAACTACGGCCTCGATCTGGCCGGCAAGCCCCAGCTGGCGGAGCTGCTGCGGGCCCTCGGGGCGGTGGAGAGCCCCTGGATCCGCGTGCACTACGCCTACCCCACGGGCCTCACCGCCGAGGTGCTGGCGGCCTACCGCGAGGTGCCGAACGTGCTGCCCTACCTGGATCTGCCGCTGCAGCACAGCCACCCCGAGGTGCTGCGGGCGATGAACCGCCCCTGGCAGGCCGACGTGACCGCCGGCGTGCTGCGCCGCATCCGCGAGCAGCTGCCCGAGGCGGTGCTGCGCACCACCTTCATCGTGGGCTTCCCCGGTGAAACCGAGGAGCACGTCCAGCACCTGCTCGATTTCGTGGCGGAGCAGCGCTTCGACCATGTGGGGGTGTTCACCTTCTCGCCGGAGGAGGGGACGCCCGCCGCCGCGCTGCCCGATCAGGTGCCCGCCGAGGTGGCGGCCGACCGCAGGGACCGGCTGATGGCGCTGCAGCAGCCGATCGCCGCCGCCCGCAACGCGGCCTGGGTGGGGCGGATCGTGGATGTGCTGATCGAGCAGGAGAACCCTGCCACCGGCGAGATGATCGGACGCTGCGCCCGCTTCGCGCCGGAGGTGGATGGCGAGGTGCGCGTGCTGCCGGGCGAAGGGGGCCTCTGTGCCGCACCAGGAACCCTGGTGCCGGTGCGCATCACCGCCGCCGACACCTACGACCTGATCGGCGAGGTGGTGGGGGCCAGGGCCCTGGTGGATGCCGTGCAGCAGGACCGCAGGGTGCCCTCTTGAGCCATGCCCCCGGGGGGAGGCCCTGGCGCGACTGGCGGCTGCCGCTGGGAGCGGCAAGCCAGCGATGGCTGTTTCTGCTGGCAGCCGGCCTGAGCACCTCCGGCTCCTTCGCCGGCCTCACCGCCAAGAGCTGGATCCTGCTGAACGGCAGCGGTAATGCCCTGGTGCTGGCTCTGCATTTCGCCACCCTGGCACTGCCGAGCCTGCTGCTGAGCGGGCCGGCGGGTGTGGCGACCGACCGGCTGGGGTGTGAGCGGGTGCTGATCCGTGCCCAGTGGGCCCTGTTCGGCGCCGCCCTGCTGGGGGCCCTGGCGATCCCGCTGCTGCGCGGTCAGCTTCAGGTGCTGATGCTGCTGCTCAGCACGCTGCTGGTGGGCGTGGCCAGCACCTATGAGCTCACGGCGCGCAACAAATACACCGCCCTGCTGGTGGAGGATCCTGAGCGGCTGGGCCCCTACATCGCGAGCTTCTCGGTGGTGTTCAACGTGGGCAAGCTCGTGGGCCCGCCGCTGGGCGGCTGGCTGCTGGCCCTCACCGGCCCCAGCACCGCCCTGACGCTCGACGCCCTCACCTACCTGCTGCCGATCGCCACGGTGCTCTGGCTGCTGCAGCCGAACCGGGCGGCGGAACAGCGCAGCGGCGGTGGGCCTTCCACGTCCCTGGGCGTTGCCTGGCGCGAGTGCGGTCCGGTGCTGCGCCACGTGCTGCGCTTCACGGCCCTGGCCACCCTGGTGGGCTTCTTCCATCCGGGCCTGGCGCCCCTGATCGCCGCCCAGGTGCTCGGCCCCTCGCCGCAGGCCCTGGGGCTCTTCACCAGCGTGCTGGCGGCGGGCAGCATCACGGGCGGGATGGTGCTGCAGCGCCACAGCGGCTGGCTCAGCGCCAGGCCTGGGCTGCTGCTCGGCAGCAGCACGCTGCTCACGGCCCTGGCGCAGATCGGCATGGCGGCTACGAGGGGAAACTCAGCTGCCCAGCTGGCCATGACAGCTCTGATCGGTGCCGGAACCGCCTGCCTGCTGGCGGGCACGAACCTGATCGCCCAGGTGGGTGCACCGATGGTGCTGCGGGGACGGATGGCGGGACTCGGCCAGATCGCCTTCCTGGGTGGCGGCGGCCTGAGTGGTGTGATCGCAGCGCTGCTGAGCCAGCGGATCGGGCTCGGGGCCACCTTCGCGGTTCTCGGCAGCGCCGGGGCGGCGATCGGAGCCTGGGAGCTGATCCGCAGAGGCGGACTCAGGATCAGCCTGATCAGATCAGACGGATCCCTCGCAGCACCACGGTGAGCAGGAAGGCCGCGGTGAGGCCGCCGCCGACGAGAGCCAGATAGATCGCCGCACCCATGGGCCATGCCGAAAAACTCGTGCCCATTACAGCAGAGCCTGAGCCGCGCCCGCTCGGGCGACCCATCCCGGGGAACAGGGGGGGTTGAGCGGCGGGCCTGCGTGCTCCCTTCCGCCGGAGACGGGAAGGAGGCGCGGGGGATCAAAACCATCTAGGGTGACTGCCACTTCGGGGCCGGCGCACCCAATGCGTACCCTCTTCATCTATCCCGAGTTCCCGAAGACCTTCTGGAGCTACGAGAAGATCCTGGAGCTCGTGAACCGCAAGGTTCTCCTGCCGCCGCTGGGCCTTGTGACCGTGGCAGCGCTGCTGCCCCAGAGCTGGGAGATGAAGCTCGTGGACCGCAACGTGCGCGAGGTGAGCGCAGAGGAGTGGGCCTGGGCCGAGCTGGTGGTGATCTCGGGGATGATCGTGCAGAAGGCCGACATGGCCGCCCAGATCGCCCGAGCCAAGGAGCGGGGCCTGCCGGTGGCCGTGGGAGGGCCTTTCGCCAGCTCCACCCCGGATGCACCGGAGATCTCGCTGGCGGATTTCAAGGTGCTCGATGAGGGGGAGATCACCCTGCCGCTGTTCATCGAGGCGATCGAGCGGGGCGAGAGCTCCGGCCGGTTCAGCGCCAACGGTGAGAAGCCGGATGTGACAGCCACCCCGGTGCCACGCTTCGATCTGCTCGAACTCGACGCCTACGACTCGATGAGCGTGCAGTTCTCGCGCGGCTGCCCGTTCCAGTGTGAGTTCTGCGACATCATCGTGCTCTACGGCCGCAAACCGCGCACCAAGACGCCCGAGCAGCTGGTGGCAGAACTGCAGCGCCTCTACGACCTGGGCTGGCGGCGGGCGATCTTCCTGGTGGACGACAACTTCATCGGCAACAAACGCAACGCCAAACTGCTGCTGCCGGCGATCAAGCAGTGGCAGATCGAACGCGGCTATCCCTTCACCTTCACCACCGAGGCCTCGGTGGATCTGGCCTCCGACGAGGAGATGATGCGGATGATGGGTGAGGCCCGTTTCGAGGCTGTGTTCCTCGGCATTGAAACCCCCGACGAAGCCAGCCTCTCGGTGGCTGGCAAACACCAGAACACCCGCAGTTCGCTGGAGGAATCCGTGGACCGGATCACCAGCTACGGCATCCGGGTGATGGCGGGCTTCATCATCGGCTTCGATGGTGAGAAGACCGGCGCCGGCGATCGGATCGTGCGTTTCGTGAGCCGCACCGGCATTCCCGCCGCGATGATGGGCATGCTGCAGGCACTGCCCAACACCGGGTTGTGGCACCGGCTTGAGAAGGAAGGTCGGCTGATCCAGGAGAAGACCGATGCCAAGGGAGTGAATCAGACCAACCTGCTCAATTTCGTGCCGACCCGGCCGATCCGCGACATCGCGAATGAGTATGTGGATGCCTTCTGCCGCCTCTACGAACCCAACGCTTACATCGATCGGGTGAAGCATTACTACCTCAAGATGGGCGAACCGCGCTGGAAGGCCTTCTACAAATCCGAAAATTCCGATCAACCTCCCCTGCCACCCCTGCGTGATCTACGCGCCCTTGCGATCGTGATCTGGCGTCAGGGAATGCTGCGCGACACCCGCTGGCGTTTCTGGAATGCCCTGTTCACCGTGGCCCGCCGCAATCCCACGACGCTCGAGCAGTTTCTGGTCACCCTCGCTCACAACGAGCACTTCCTCGAATACCGCGGCATCGTCACCAGCGAGATCCAGACACAACTGGCAGCTCTCCCCCCTGATCCGGCCACGGCTCCACGCCAGCCCGACCGCGAACTCCAGCCTGTCTGAACGGCCGGGATTCTGCCCTCAATCCTGCACGTAGGGCATCCCTTCGCTCAGGCAGCGCTCCGCCTTCTGCAGCTCACGACCGAGATACAGGGCATGATCGAGGCAGCTGATCGGGGGAGGCCCAGCCCCCTCGGTGAGCAGGATGCCCAGCTCCTTGGCCGTGCGGCCCCGGTAGATCGCCACGGGGGTGCGTGGGCCGGCATTGCGGCAGGAGAGCACCTCGCCGGTTTCCGGATCAGTGGCGAGCCCTCGCTCGTCGATGCCGTTGCTGTAGTGCTCCGCCACCAGCTCCCGGGCAACGGGATCGACCCGGATCAGCACATAGCCGGCGGGATCGAGGGCGATGAAGCGCTGCGACAGCCGCTCATCGAGGGCGGCAGCGCTCTCCGCCTGCCCGGCAGACGATCCCGGGATCACAGCGGACGCGGTGGCATCCTGCGCCGGGCTGTCCGCAGTGCGGGAGATTTCCATGGCGGGATGTTACCGGGAGATGCCAGGCGGCATGCTGCTGGCCACGGCTGCGACGGGGGGCTTCAGGCCGGCGTGGCCGGATCCACAGCCAGCGGAGGCACCCTGGAACGGAAGGGCAGCTCGGCGTTGATGGCCTCGATCTGCTCGAGTTCGGCGGCATTGGCCTGCGGCAGCCAGCGCCGCAGGATCGCTGCGAAGCCCGGATCGCTCCAGAGGTGCAGGCTCACCCGGGGTTCGGCCAGAAAACCTCGCCTGCGCTTGTGGCTGCCACCGGCACCGGGATCGAAGCGGCACAGGCCCCGCTCGATCGCCCAGGCGATCGGCGCGTAATAGCAGACCTCGAAGTGCAGGTTCTCGATCTCCACATCGCTGCCCCAGTAGCGGCCCCAGAGGTGCTCGTGATCGTGCACACAGAGCGACATCGCCTCGGGCTGCAGGGGATCACCGCGATGGGCGCTGAACAGCACCAGATCCGGCCGCAGATCGAGCGCCTCGCGGAAGAAGGCCTCGCTGAGATACTTGCTCCCCCAGGGGCCCCAGCGGGCACAGTGCTGGGCGTAGAAGTGGTGCATGCGCTCAAGCAGCGCCGGCGGAATCCCCTCGCCCTCCAGCGCACTGACCTGGAGACCGGCGGCCGCCACGGCAGCGCGTTCGCGGCGCACATTGCGGCGCTGATTGGCATTGAAGCCAGCGAGATAGGCCTCGAAATCAGCGAAACCGGGATTGCTCCAGCAGGTCTGCTGATTGATCCAGGCCTCGCAGCCGGCAGCCTCGGCGAGGCGGCGCCAGTGGCGGTCGACATAGAGAAAGTTGCAGCTGAGCAGCTGCTTGCTGCGGCAGAACTCGCGGATCAGATCGAGCAGCAGAGCGGTGAGCACAGCCTCGTCTTCTTCCGGGGCGAGCAGGAAGCGGTAGCCCTCCACCGGACTCAGCGGGCTCATCCCCACCAGCTTGGGGTAGTAGCGCAGCCCCAGCTGGCCGGCGAGCTGGGCGAACGACTGATCGAAGACGAACTCGCCGTAGCTGTGACCCTTGAGATATAGAGGCGCGGCCGCCACCAGCACGTCGTCGCGCCAGAGACTGAGATGGCAGGGCTGCCAGCCCTGCCGCGGCACGATGCTGCCACTCGCCTCCAGCCGGTGCAGCCAGCGCCAGCGGTAGAAGGGGGCCGCGGCATGGCCGCCGAGCAGGGCATCCCAGGACGCTTCGGCGATCTCCGCGAGCGATCGGTGCCAGCGGGCTTGCAGCTCGGCCATGGAGCGAGTCACGGAGCGGGCGGGCAGGGCGCAAAACTAACGGCAGCGACCGCTGCGCCGGGCTCCCGTGTTCCATCCCCATCGCTCCGGTTTCCTCCTGCAGGCAGCGCTGCCGCCCGCCATCGCTGCCGCTGCCCTCGGCGCCACCCTGGCGGGGCCGCTGCCGGCAGCCCGGGCAGGCCTGCTGGCTCCGGTGCTGCAGCTGTTCCGCCCCCAGCTCGAGGGCCGGCTGGCGGAGGTGTGCCTCACCACGACCGCCGGGAGCGATCCCGAGCTGAGGCGCCTGCTGGAGGATCCCTGCCAGAAGATCGCCGGACCCACGAGCCGCTGTCTGATCGAGGAGACCGACAACAGCGGCCGTGGGCTGGAGGTGGTGCGCGAGATGCTGGGCGGCCGCCTCGGCGAGGCCAGCGAGGTGGTGGTGAAGCGCTGCCTGGCCAGGCTGTTCGGCCTGCCTGCCGACAGCCTGCGCGATGTGCCGCTGCGGGAGCTGGGCCGCCGCCTTGCCCGTCAGGGGATTGGCGAATCCCGCAGCACCCTGCCGGCGGCGCGGCCGTAGCGGAGCAGGAGTTCCTCGCCGCCGAGCGGCCGGCTTTCGACCAGCCGCCAGCCGGCGGCTGCCGGGAGGGGGGCCCCACCCGGCAGCCAGCTGTGGCCTCCACCCAGCAGGAGGGGGCAGAGGGTGAGCTGCAGCTCATCCACCAGTCCCTCCGCCAGCAGGCAGGAAGCCAGCCGGGCCCCTCCGAGCAGCACCAGCCTGCGCAGATCGAGGGCAGCCAGGCCGCTGAGCAGGGTGGGCCAGTCGTGCAGGAGGAGCTGGCGCGAGAATCCTGCGGCCGGGCAGCGGTGTGGATCGCCCGAGGTGGGAGCAGGGGCCAGCAGCCAGCGCTCCACGGGCTGTCTGAAGAAAGGCAGCGCCGGGTCGAACCCTCGGGAGCGGCTCACGGCCAGCACCGGAGGTTGCAGCGGCAGGCCACCAGCCCGCCTGCGCTGCAGCAGATCCTCCTGCCGGATCAGGCAGGTGCTGCCGTGCTGGCGCAGGGTCTCAGCCCCCACCAGGGTTCCATCGGCCCAGGCCAGGGCCTCCTCCAGCACACGGCGATCGCCGGAGCCGCCGAACCGGGCCGGGCCGCCGGCGGGGGGCGCCAGGCGGCCATCCAGGCTGATCGCCAGCACCAGGCGCACGATCGGCAGGCGCATCGCGCTGCCACCACCCTCCCGCGGGCGCCCGTGCATGGGGCCGCGGCTGGCAGCACCGCCGGGAGGGAGAGGCTCCAGAGGCTCAGCCCGCGGAGGCCAGGGCTTCGAGCGCCGCAGGGGCCATGCCGAGCTGCGGAGCCTCGGCAAAGACCTCGGCGGCGTTGTTGGGGCTCTCCTGGAGGCGCACCTTGTGCAGGCGGGCACCGCTGGCGGCGATCGGCCCGGAGAGCAGATCGGCGATGTGAAGGGCGATGTTCTCCGCCGTGGGCACGCAGCGCGCGAAGTGGGGCACGTCTTTATTGAGGAAGGTGTGGTCGAACGGCTCCACCACCAGATCTGCCACGAGCTTCTGCAGCTCGGCCAGATCGCAGACCATGCCGCTGCGGGGATCGACCGGGCCGCGGACGGTGACATCCAGCAGGTAGTTGTGGCCGTGGCCGTGGGGGCGGGCGCACTTGCCGTAGATCGCCTCGTTCTCGGCCTGGCTCAGCTCCTCACGGGCGAGGCGGTGGGCGGCGGCGAAGTGGGTGCGGATCGAGAGGAAGGCTTCCATGGGATTGAGGTCGGGGCCGGCGAGCACGTCGGCCCACAGGTCTGGGTGTTCGTAGAGGCGCAGACCCACCACCGGCAGGTGGGGAGCCAGGCGGCGGCGGATGGCGAGGGCCAGGGCCTCGGTGGTGGGAAGGCATCCCTCCGGGCGGCTGAGGTCAAACTCGGGCCAGGCCTGGTTGAGAAAGCGGAAATCGAGCGGCTCGGTGACCTCACGGCGGATGGCGTGCTTCACCTCCGAGAGGTTGAGCACCATGCCGTCGGCATCGAGGGCACCGGCCATCGCCACGATCAGCTCGTAGTTGTGGCCATGGCC
>Ga0172376_10005067_pt1 | contig 14812 bp, 11 predicted proteins | sample Lak35m_FD_121114 | JGI IMG/M metagenome (GOLD analysis project Ga0172376, IMG submission 121114) | Freshwater microbial communities from Kabuno Bay, South-Kivu, Congo - kab_092012_35m | ecosystem: Environmental > Aquatic > Freshwater > Lake | place: Democratic Republic of the Congo: South-Kivu...
ACATGCACGACCTGCACGCGACCATCCTCCACCAGCTCGGCCTCGACCACGAGAAGCTCACCTACCGCTTCGACGGCCGCGACTACCGCCTCACCGACGTGCATGGGCATGTGGTGAAGGACGTGCTGGCGTAGCCAACCGAGGTCAGCAGGCGGAAGGCAGTGTTCAGTAATCAGTGTTCAGTCTTCAGTATTCAGCGGGACAGAGTGAGCCGGTCGCCACTGAAGACTGAAAACTGATTACTTCCCACTTCCCGCTAGACAAATCCTCCGTCCACCGGCGTCCTCTTGCAGAGATGCCGCCCCCGGACCTCGCCCGCCTCTACGACGAGCACGCGTCGGCGCTCTTCGCCTTCGTGCTGAACGTCACGCGGCACGAGGCCGACACGCGGGATGTGCTGCAAGAGGTTTTCCGCAAGCTCGCCGCCCGGCCCGAGCTGCTCCGTGACGTGCGGGACGAACGCGGCTTCCTCCTGCGCCTCGCGCATCACGCGGCGATTGACCAGATGCGCCGCCGAGGCACGCGCGAGCGCAACCACGAACAGTTTGCCGCCGAGGCCATCACGATCTTCGCTTCGACCACCGACCCCGACGAAGCCGCTTTCCGCCGCGAACTCGCCGAGGCGCTGGGCGAACTGCCCGTCGAGCAACGCACCGTCGTCCACCTGAAACTCTGGGAGGGCCTGACCTTCGAGGCCATCGCCGCCGCGCTGGACATCCCGCTCAACACCGCCGCCAGCCGCCACCGCTACGGCCTAGACAAACTCCGCGCCCGGCTGCGTCCCCTCTACGACGAAATCAAGTGATGAAACCGAAAGCAGGATCAGGATTAGGATTACGAGCAGGAACCGGCCCCGCCGCCTCCCCTCCTGCTCCTAATCATAATCCCAATCCTGCTCCTTCCCGCGTCCGCCCATGACCCCCGACCCCTTCGAGCAACGCCTCACCCGCCAGCCCCTCCGCCCCGTCCCCGCCGAGTGGCGCGCAGAAATCCTCGCTCGTGCCGGCGACTTCCAGTCGCCGTCTGTGGCTTCGGCAACGGCTGCCGACGGCGGTTGCAAACCGCCGGCACGCGCCTCTCAACTCTCAACCTTCAACGCTCAACCGCTGTCACTCTGGGAACGGCTCTTCGGCCCGAACCCGCTCGCGTGGGCCGGGCTGGCGGCGGTGTGGGTGGTGCTCTTCGCTGTCAACCGTGGTGGCGGCGAGGCGACGAGTCCCGTCGCCACCGCGGGCCGCGCCAACGAGCCGAAGCAGGCCGATGTGGCGGAGATCGTCCGCGAGCGCCGGCGCGAGATGGCGGAGTTGCTCAACCTCGACGAGCCGAAGGTGGCGCTGCCCGCCCGCCCCGAAGACCCGCCCAAGCGCAGTCAGCGGCGGGAGAATTTTGCCGTGGTGTGATGCGGTGTGGCCATTTTGGACTGCGCCGGCAGAGCGCAGCGGCGACGGCGCTTTGGTTTCCCGCGGAGCGGAACTGCGCAGGCGAACCTGGCTTCCGCTCCGCGGGACGGGAAAGCGGCGTCGCGCTCCGCTTGCCGCCGCAGTCCAAGACGCGGGTGGTGATGTCCGTGTCCTCCTGAACGTATGAAAACTCTCTACTGGAAAACCCGCCCGCTGCGGCTCGATGCCGCCGGACACCGCCGGCTGCACTGGCCCGGTGTGGCGCTGAACTTAACGCTCGCGCTTGCCATCGCCGGCTCGCTCTTTGGCGGGCTGGTGCTCGCGGGGCTGGACGGCAACTTTGCGGAACTGTGGTCGCTCGCGGACGCGCTGCTGCCCATCATCGCGACGTGGGCGCTGGCGCTGGCGGCGGTGGGCCTCGGTTACCGGCTCACGGTGCCGATGGACCGCCTGCCGGGTGGGGCCGGCGAGCCGCCCGCGCAGCGGACGACACGCTGGTTCCACTGGGCCAACCTGCGCGCGGTGCTCTTCGGCGGGCTGGCGGCGGCGACGGTGTTGCTGGCGGCCTACACGCTCTCGGGCTGGCAGGGCCGCCGTGCGTGGGAGGCGTATCGCGCCGAGGCGGTGAGGCGCGGCGTGGAGTTTGACCTGGAGAAGCTCATGCCCCCGCCCGTGCCCGACGCGGAAAATTTCGCCGCCACGCCACTGTTGCGGCAGCATCAAGGTGGGAATCCCGAGTTCCTGAGCTATCGCGCGACCAATCGAAGCAGCGAGCCGTTTTTTCCCGTCAGCATGACGGCTGCGGATGTGAAGGAGCCGCTTCCCAGAGTCGAATGGCTGCGCGGCGAACGATTGAGTTTATCCAGCCTGCAAACCTACTACCGCAGCTCCACCAATTTCCCCGCTTGGCCCGCCCCCCGCACGCCGGCTGAGGATGTGCTCAAAGCACTTTCCCGCTTCGACGCCGAGTTGTCTGAAATCCACACGGCGGCGACGCGCCCGCAGGTCCGGTTTAACACGCAGATTACCGAGGACGGCATCTCCACGCTTCTCCCGCATATGGCAGCCATCAAGTCACTGGGGAGCGTGGTCGGATTGCGGAGCGTGGCGCTGCTCGCCGTGGGGCGGACGGACGACGCCTTCGCCGATGCCAAGCTGGCGTTCCGCCTCTCGGAGACAGTCCGGGGCGAGGCCATTCTCATCAGCCACCTCGTCCGGCTCGCCATGCACAGCATCGCGCTGCGCACGGTATGGGAAGGGCTGGCCGACCACCGCTGGTCGGACGCGCAGTTGGCGCACTGGCAGGCCGACTTGGCGAAACGCAACTTCGCCGCCGAGCTGCGGCATGCGATGGCGGGCGAGCGGGCCTTTGGCAACCGCGCCATCGAGTTCATCCGCCGTCGCCCGGAGATGCTTGCCATGCTGGGCGATCCCGAAGGCGCGTCCATGAGCACGCCACAGCCCGCCCTGAAAGGCGTGCCCGCCGGCTGGCTGTGGCAGGAGCAAATCAGCTACAACCGCATCTTCGACGACTACATCGCGGCCGCGTTGCCGTCCCACGCGGGCAGACTCGACGCCGCGCTGATGCAGGCCAGGAGCGACGCCATGCTGCGCGACATCGAGCGCAACAAGCGGCCGGCCAAGGCGGTCCTCCAGCATCGCGTGCTTTCCCATCTGCTCCTGCCTGCGCTGCACAAGACGATGCATCGTGTATGTCAGGCGCAGGCGTTCACCCAACTCGCCATCGCCGCCTGCGCGCTGGAGCGGCACCGGCTGGCGCGCGGGAGTTATCCCGAGTCGCTCGCCGCGCTCGCGCCGGAGTTCGGCCCGCTGCCGCCGGACCCGATGAGCGGCCAGCCCTTCCGCTACGAGCGCACGGCGGACGGGCGCTTCCGGCTCTGGTCCCTCGGGTGGAACGGCAGGGACGACGGCGGCACGGTGGCCTTGCGCGAGCCGTCAAAAAGGGAATTGGACTTCGAGCAGGGCGACTGGGTCTGGCCAGTGCCCGCCCAGTAGGTCAGCGTTTCCCGCCCGACCTTCCATCTCAAGAACCCGCTGGGGCGGAATCAGAAGTCAGGACGCAGGCTGGACGCACTGTTCTACGAAGCCCCCTCACCCCGGCCCATGAACCGGAATTTGGGCAGGAAAATTGAGGCGGAAATTTTCCTGCCCGAAATTTTCCTGCCCGCTTCGTTTCCGGGTTCAGGGGCTGAAATCGCGGCAGTTGGCGGGCCGTTGGTTCTCTCCCTCGGTGGGGGCGAGGGAGAAGCCAATCGCTTCGCTCGACAGCCGGCGCAGAAACTTCGATTCACGCCCGGCGCGCGCGGACGCCCATGCTCGCGCGCATGAAAACAAATCCTTTGCCACAAACCTCCTCGTCCTCCCGCCTTCACCTGCCGCTGGCCGCGCTGCTGGCCGGGGTCGCGCTGTTCGCCGCCGGCTGCCATGTCTTCGACGGCGGGACGCGCAAGCGGCACAACTCCAGCCTCGTGGATTTCCTCTATCCGCGCGGCAACCACGACCGCCCGACCAAGCCCGCCGTGCCGACGCTGACCTTGCCGCTGAAGGTCGGCATCGCGTGGGTGCCGGAAGGATCCCGTTCCGGCGGCAGGTCGTATCGCTCGGGTGATCCCGTGCTGACGGAGGCGCGGCAGAAGGAACTCGCAGAGACGGTCATCCCGCACTTCCAGAAATACCCGTTCATCAGTTCCATCCAGACCGTCCCGACGGCCTATCTCACGCCGGGTGGTGGCTTTGAAAACTTGGAACAGCTCCGCGCGCTGCTGGGCATTGACGTGGTGGTGCTGCTGTCGTTCGACCAGTTGCAGACTTCGGAGAGCACCGAGCTGTCGGTGCTGTATTGGACCATCGTGGGCGCCTACCTCATCCCGGCGGAGGCGAACCGCACGCACACGATGGTGGATGCGGCGGTCTTTGACATCGCCAGCCGACAGATGCTTTTCCGCGCGCCGGGCACGAGCAAGTCCGAGGGCCTCGCCACGCCCATCCGCACGGACGACCGGCTGCGGGTGAAGAGCGACCAAGGCTTCGAGCGGGCGGCGACCAACATGGTGGCCAACCTGCAACTGGAACTCGCCTCGTTCCAGCAACGGCTCAAGGAACGGCCCGAAACGGCGCGCATCGTCCGCTCGCCCGGCTACACCGGTGGCGGCGCGTTTGGCTGGGAACACGCGGGAATGCTCGGTGGCGTGGTGCTGCTGGGGATGCTGCTGCAACGCCCGCGCGAATGACCGGGACAACTGCGAACCACTAACCGGCACTGACCGGCACTAATGGAAAACCACTTTGAGCAAGCCAACGCAGCGCGCGGCGCTGCGGCCGTGCCGGCGGCTTCCAGCCGCCGTCCGGAGCGTGGAGAAGTTCGAGCGCGGTCAGACGTGCCCACACGCAACGCGGCGGCTGGAAGCCGCCGGCACGGGTTCGCGTGGTTGCTCGCGCTGGCGGTGGTGGCGACTTTCTCGTCGGGTTTCCATTCGTGGTGCGTGCTGGACCGCGAGGCACTGGCGGCGGGCGAAGTGTGGCGGTTGTGGACGGGGCATCTCGCGCATTTCTCGGCGAGTCATTTGCTGGTGGACGCGGCGGTCTTCGCGCTGCTGGCGGTCGCGCTGCTTCGCTCAGGCGAGCGCCGCTTCGGTCGGCTGGTGTTCCTCGGCGGAGCTGGCTTGGGCGCAAGTTTGCTGGTGGGCGACGCCTCGCTCGCGCGCTACGGCGGACTTTCCGGGCTGAACGCGCTGCTGCTGGGCCGGCTTGCCGTGCGGTGGTTTCAGGCGGGTGGACGGCTGCGGGTGCTTGGGCTGGCTCTGCTCGCGGTTGCGGTCGGGAAATTCTCGCTCGATTCCATCGGCCTGGGCGGGACGGGAGTTGAGTTCGGTTCCGCCGCCGTGGTGCCGTGCCATTTGAGCCACTGGCTGGGCTTGGCATGGGGACTGGCCTTGCCCGCCGCCAACCGCCCCGGCGCGGACGTTGTCCTGAGTTTCGCAGGCGGGCTTGCGCCCGCCTACCACGCGCCGTCCACGATGAGCGAGGTGGCGTTGCGGGCGAGGTCCTCGGCCAGCAGCGGCACGGCCTGGCGCTCGGCGCTGGCGAGGTCGGCGCCCGCGCGGATGCTCGTGCGGCCCACCACGTCGCGGTCGAAGAGCACCTTGCCGGTGGCGCGCTCCTTCACGACGAGCTTGGCGGTCAGGGTGAGCGCGTAGTCGCGCACGGTGAGCACGTCGGCGGGCTGGAAGCTGACGGCCGCGCGGTCGAAGCGCGTGATGACGCCGGTGAGGATCACGTCGGACTCGCCGCGCGTGTCGAGCTTGTAGGTGCCGTCCTGCTGGAAGCGCTTGCGCAGGGCGTTGTTGAGCGACTCGATGAGGCGCGGCTCGAGGGTCTGGTTTTGGATCAGCCCGATCTGGATGCTGTGCTGGCCGGCGGGGAAGGACGCGGTGGAGCCGACCTTGTAGCCGGCGCAGCCGGCGAGCGTGGCCGCGAGGCCCAGGGCGAGCAGGAGGCGCGGACTCATTGCGGCTTGGGGGCGCTGGCGGGCGCGGCGTTGGTGGACGGGGTGGCGGCGGCCACGCCGGGGAGCGTGCGGAGGAACTCAATGCGGCGCTTGGCCTCGGCGGCGAGCGGGGAGTCGGGATCCTTGATGAGCACCTCGTTGTAATAGACCAGCGCGCCGCTCCACAGTTGCTTCTTCTCGTAGAAGCGGGCGATCTCCAGCGCGCCGCGCGCCTGCTCGCCCCGGAGGGCGTCAATGTTCTTGCGCGCCTCGGCCACGCGCTTGTCCTCGGGGTAGAGGGCGATGAAGTCGGTGAAGGCGGCGATGGCCTTGGCGGCGACGCCCTGGTCGTATTCGGCGGACTTGGCCTGCTTGAGGTGGGTCATGCCGGCCTTGTAGAGCGCGTCGGCGGCGATGCCCTTCTGGTCGTGGTATTTGTCGGCGGCCTTCTCGTAGGCGCGCACGGCGTCGGTGAACTCGCCGCGCTTCTCCTGCGCGGTGCCGATGTTCATCTGCGCCAGCGGGGCCACCTCGCTGTAGGGGCCGTTCTTGATGACCTTCTCATACATCTTCGAGGTCTTCTCCATGGAGGGGAAGACGGGCACGACGCCCCAGATCTTGAACCACTGGCCGCCGAGGTAGCGGTTGCTGATCTCGAACTGCCGCTTGAGCACCTCCTCGTAGTTCTCGACCTTGGGATACTTCTCCAGCAGCTCCTGATACGCCTTGAAGGCCTCCTCGTCCTTTTTGAGCTCCTCGAGGCTGCGGCCGGCGAGGAACTGCGCCTTGGGCGCGTAGTCGGAGAGCGGCCACTTCTTGACGGTCTCCTTGGCGGCCTTGAGGGAAAGGTCATAGTCCTTCGCCTCGAAGGCCTTCTCCGCGACCTCGAGCTGGTCCTTGGCGCGCGTGCGCTTCCAGCCGCCCCCGCCGCCGACCGGCTCGTAGGACCAGCCCTCGCCCGGTTTGTAGACCAGCGGGGCGGGGCTGACGTGCGGCAGCACAAACACGGCGGCCAGCAGCAGCGGCACGCGGAGAATCCGTCGAATCATGGTGCGGACATTAGTGAGCGTGCGGAGGCGCGTCAACCGCGCGGGCGGGTGCTCAGAACCGCGCCAGCGCCTCGAGTTCCTTCACCCGCAGGTCAATCGCCTGCCGCGTCGCCTTCGTGGTGGCGACGACGCCGAAGCCCTCGCAGCAGAACGACGCCGTCACCGTGCCGTGGATGATCGCGCGGCGGAGGTTCTTCTCGATGTCCCCCTTCGCGCTGGCGAGATAGCCGATCATCCCGCCGACGAACGAATCACCCGCGCCGGTCGGATCCACGACCTTCCGCAGCGGATAGGCCGGGGCGATGAAAAAGCCGCTCGGGCCGGACAGCACCGCGCCGTGCGAACCCTTTTTGATGATCACGTATTTGGGTCCGAGCTTGTGAATCTTCTTCACGGCGGTGAAGACGTTGTCCTCCTTGGTGAGCTGCGAGGCCTCGCTCTCGTTCAGCACGAAGGCGTCCACGCGCCGCAGCAGCTTGAGCAGATCCGGCAGCATGATGTTCATCCACAGATCCATCGTGTCGGCGACGACGAACCTGGGCCGGCTGAGTTGATCCACGACCGCGTGCTGGACCGGCGGGGAAATGTTGGCGAGCAGCACGTAGGGCGTGGTCTCGTAATCCCCCGGCAGCCTGGGCGACCAGTTCTCAATGACGCCGAGCACGGTGTTGAGCGTGCGGCGGTTGTTCATGTTGACCTCGTATTCACCCGACCAGTGGAACGTCTGGCCGTCCTTCACATGCTCCAGGCCGCGCAGGCAGATGCCGTGCTTCTGGTAAAGCTTCACGTATTTCGCTGGGAAATCGCCGCCCACCACGCCCAGCAGCTTGGTGGGCGCGAAGTAACTCGCCGCGATGGCCGCGTGGCTGGCGGAGCCGCCGAGCAGGCGCGGGTTCTCCGCGCTGGGAGTCTTGATGGAATCGAGAGCCGTGGTGCCGACAACGAGGACGCTCATGCAGTTGGTTCGGTTGAATCAGTCGCGGCGCGGACGTTAGGCACCTGCGGGCCGCGACGCAAGGCCGCAGGCTCCCCCGCACGGCCCGCCCCGCCCCCGGCGTCCGGTCCGCATTGACTGCTGCGGCACACCAGCCTAAACGCGCCGCGAAATGTGCTTGCCGCGCCGGAAAGCCGGCGGCTACTTTCCCGCTCCGCAGTTGGCTGTGTAGCTCAGTTGGTAGAGCAGCGGATTGAAAATCCGCGTGTCGCCGGTTCAATTCCGGCCGCAGCCACCACGATTCTTCTCCGCGTCGCCGAAGCCGAAAGCCCGGGACGCGCGCTCACCGCAGCAGCGCCGACGCAAGCCAGTCGCCGTATCCCGCCGTTGCACGATCCTGATGCGGGCGGAGCCTCAACTGACGTTCCTCGCGGTCGAACACCACGGTGCCGCGCACCGGCGGGTCGGCCTCCGTGTTGCGCGCACCGACCGGTTCCTCTGTGCGGACTGACTCCGGCGGCAGTAGCGCGGCGACGGAGAGCGGATCCGTTGCGCGCAGGACTCCGGGCACGACCGCATCGTGCGGCACATGGAGGTAGCGGCTGTTCAGCAACCAGCCCGGCGACAGCAGCGACCGGCAAGTCAGCACCGCGCGCACGTCCGGCTCGAACACGGCCCCGAGCAGCGCGAGCATTCCGCCCGCCGGCTCGGCCAGCAGCGCCGGGCCTTCGCCCAGCAACGGATCGGTGAAGTCGGGTTTGTTCAAGGGCGCGAAGGAATCGCCCCACAACGCGACGCGCGACGCGTCCACGTCGGCACGCGAGCGCAGGTGGCGCAGCACGGAACGCAGGTCGCGCAGGCGCGCGCCCAGCAGCGGCTGCCCGAGCATCAGGCCGGTCGCGGAGAGTGAGGTGGCCTCGCTCTGCTGGCCGCGCGAGCCAGGCAGCGCAACTTCACCCGTCCCGCGCAAGTCCGGCAGGCACACGGCGACGCCCCGCCCGAGCAACGTCGCAAGCTCGCTCGCACGCTCCTTGAGAAACGCCGCCTTCCCCTGCTGCGCGATGCACACGACGATCGGCAGCCGCCGTCCGCCCGTGCCCGCTGGTCGCAGCAGCAGCGTGGGCACCACGAAGCCGCGTTCCACTTCGAGCCGCAGCTTCTCGGCCGCGAAGCCGGCGGCGTTCACCAAGCCGCGCGATTCGGCCCGCACGTTCGCGGCGGGCGCAGACTCACCAAGCAGCGGCTCCCATTCCGCGCGGAGCCGCTCGCGCAAGCGCTCCGGCGGCAGTGCGAGGAGCTGCTTCGCTCGCGCTTCAGCCTGTGCGCCGGCCTGCTCACGGTAGAGTTCGTGGAGCGGCCGGGGCTTGAGCTGCGCGCGCAGTTCGGGCGTCCAGCAGCGGAGTTCCTCGGCGGGCAGCGGCTTCGAGTATTCCTCGGCGCGGATGCCGAACCATCGCTCCAGCGCGGCGTGGATGCGTTGGCGGTGCGTGCGGCCGATGTTGTTGCAGTGCGACGCCTCGGGCGGGCGGCCGCTCAACAACCCGTGGCCGGTGGCGAAGGCGAGGTTCTGCGTGGCACCCTGCCACGCGTAGATTTGCTCCAGCCGCCGCCACACCGGGTCGCGCTCGCGGTCCCAACTGAACTCGTGCGCGTAGATGAGCCGGCGCGGCGCGATGCTCCCGACGATGACCCACGGCAGGAAGCCGTCGCGCCCGCTGAGGCGCAGGTTGCGCGTGGATTCCCACGAGCCGGAGCCGTGGTAGTTGAAGGTCGCCTCGGCGTCGGCGGGCAGCGGGTAGCGCGTCTCCGGTTGCGGCCCGCCGAAGTTGAACGGCACGACGCAGGTGAACCGCGGGTCCAGCGCGCCCACGACCGCCGCCGGGTCGCCGCCGCCCGCGACGGAGCCGAGCAGGGTGATTTTCTCACGGTCAATGCTCGCGCGCTGCAACAACACATCGAGACCGCGCATCGTGTCCCACGCCATCCAGCCCATGAGGCTGTCGCCGATGGTGCTGAGTTGCAGGCCGCTGACGTAGCGGTAGCGATAGTCCTGACGGTTGCCGGGCTGATGGTCGCGGCGCTCGCCGTAGCCAAGCTGGTCGGGCACGAGCACCGCGCAGCCGGCGCGCGCCCACGTCATGCCCATGTCCTGCAACTCGGATTGCGTCTTGGAATTGTGGTGGCTGTGGATGATGACAAAGGCCGGCATTTTCTGCGGCGGCTGCGTGGGCAGATACAAGTTCGCGGTGACAAACACGCCGGGCCGGCTCTCATAGACCAGACATTCAATGTGGAAACCTTCGCCCTCGACCGTGCGCGTGGCGTGCGTGGGAACCTTCGCAGGCACGGGCGGGAACTCGCCGAGCGACTTGCGCAAGGCCGCGATGCGCGGCGCGACGAACTTTTCCCAGTCCGCGCGTAACTTGAGCGCGGCCCACGCTTCGCGGTCACGGCGGTTGACCTCGGCGACGCGTGCCTGCATGTCGCGGCGCAGGTCGAGCGCGTGCAAGGCGCGCTCCTCCGTCGTGAGCACGCTGGCATCGAGCGCACGGAGGGCGTCGGCCTGGGGCGCGTCCGCGCCGGACGCACCGAGGGCGGCGAGGAACGCGACTGCGCCGAGGCGAAGGGGGTTCATGCGGCGAGCATTCCGGCAAAAGCCGCGCGCGAACGCAAGCGCGGGATTGACGCGCGGGCGCAAAGGCGCGATGGCAATGGCGCGTCGCGCATGAAGCCCCCGCTGCTCATCGAAGTGGAGACCAGTTCCTCGCCCGAGGCGCTCGCCGGCGCGCTCGCGGGCGAACCGGGCGTGGTGCTGCTGCGCAGCGCGGGCGAAGGCGGACCGCAGGCGCGCTACTCGTTCGTCACCGCGCGACCGTTCCTCACCTTCCGCTCCTTCGACACGAGCTGCGAACTCACCGCCTCGAAACCCGAAACCCCAAACCCGAAACCCCAAACCCTATTTGGCAACCCGTGGCGCGTGCTGGACGAGCTGATGGCGCGCTACGAACTGCTCGACGAGGTGGACCTGCCGTTCCCGCTCGGCGGCTGCTTCGGCTATTGGGGCTACGACCTGCGGCATTTTGTCGAGCCGAAGCTCCCGCGCCGCGCGGTGAATGACCTTGAACTGCCTGACTGCCACGTGGGCTTTTACGACAGCCTGGTGGTCTTCGACCATCGCCTCGGCAAGACGTGGATTGTCTCCACCGGCCTCGACGTGGACGGCTCGCGCAGCGAGGCGCGGGCGAGGGAGCGGGCGGACTGGTGGCGGGAGCGGCTCGGGCGGCAAGGGGAACCGCAGGGCAGAGAAGTAATTAGTAATCAGTGTTCAGTAATCAGTGTTCAGTCGAACTTCACGCGCGGGAACTTCATCGCGCGCGTTGAGCAGGCGCAGCGCTACATCCGGGCGGGGGACATTTACCAGGTGAACCTCGCGCAGCGACTCAGCGCGCCGACGCGCTTCTCCGGCTGGGAATTGTTCGAGCGGCTGCTGGACGTTTCGCCCGCGCCATTCGCGGCGTTCCTCGACTGCGGGGAATTCCAGATCGCCTCGTCGTCACCGGAACTTTTCCTCCGCCTCAGCGGCCCGCACATCACCACGCGGCCCATCAAGGGCACCCGCCCGCGCTCCGCCGATCCGACGCGCGACGCGCAGCTCACCTACGAACTCCAGACCAGCGCGAAGGAAATGGCCGAGCTGGTGATGATCACCGACCTGCTGCGCAACGACCTCGGCCGCGTCTGCGAATACGGCTCCGTGCAGGTGCCGGAATTGGTGCGGCTGGAGCGCTACCCGCAGGTGCAGCACCTCGTCAGCACGGTCGAGGGCCGGCTGCGCGCGGACGTGACGCACTTCGCCGCGTTCGCGTCGTGCTTCCCCGGCGGCAGCATCACGGGCGCGCCGAAGTTCCGCGCGATGGAGATCATTGACGAGCTGGAGCCGGTGACGCGCGGGCCTTACTGCGGCTGCCACGGCTACCTCGGCTTCAACCGCGAGAGCCAGTTGAGCATCACCATCCGCACGGCGGTGCGGCAGGCGGACCGCACGCACTTCCACGTCGGCGCGGGCATCGTGGCCGACTCGGTGCCGGCGGCGGAATACGACGAGACGCTGGCCAAGGCGCGCGGCTTCCTCGCGGCGCTGGAACGGCCCGTCCGCGCGACTGGTTTGCAGCCCGCCGAGCGGCAGGCCGGGGTGGAGTTCACGCCAGGATGCGCGTCAGCTTCTCCCCCGCCACGTCCGTGAGCCGGTAGCGGCGGCCGTTGTGGAAATAGGTGAGCTGTTTGTGGTCAATGCCGAGCAGGTGGAGCATCGTGGCATGGAGGTCGTGGACGGAGACGCGGTCCACGGCGGCGCGGTAGCCGATGTCATCGAGTTCGCCGTGGGTGGTGCCGGGCTTGATGCCCGCGCCGGTCATGAACATGCCGAAGCCGTTCGGGTTGTGGTCGCGTCCGCCGTTGCCTTGGGACACCGGCATGCGGCCGAACTCGCCGCCCCAGATGACGAGCGTGTCGTGGATGAGGCCGGTGCGCTTCAGGTCGGTGAGCAGCGCGTGGATGGGCTGGTCGGTCGCGCGGCAGTGGCCGCGATGATTGCCGTTGAGATCACTGTGCGCGTCCCATTCGCCGTCGCTATAGACCTGCACGAAGCGCACGCCGCGCTCGACGAGCCGCCGGGCCATCAGGCATTTCGAGCCGAAGGAACGCGTCTCCTTTTGATCGAGGCCATACATCGCGCGCGTGGCGGCGGATTCCTTGCTGAAGTCCACGAGATCGGTGGCCTCCGCCTGCATCCGATACGCCAGTTCAAAGCTTTGGATGCGCCCGAGCAATTCCGCCTCGCCGGGCCGCGCGTCGAGATGCCGCTGGTTCAGCTTCGCCATCAAGTCGAGCTGCGCGCGCTGGTCGTCGCGCGTGACATCGCCGGGCCGCGTGAGGTTGATCACCGGCGCGCCTTCGGGCCGGAAGAGCGTGCCCTGATACGTGGTGGGCAGGAAGCCCGAGCTCCAGTTGAGGTTGCCGCCCTTCACGCCCTGGTTGTTGCCGAGCACGACGTAGCCGGGCAGGCTGTGGTTTTCCGAGCCAAGGCCGTAAGTGATCCACGCCCCCGCGCTGGGGAAGCCGGGCCGCGGAATGCCGGTGTTGATCTGGTAAAGCGCCGGGACGTGGTCGTTCGACTCGCTGTAGCACGACCGGATGAACGCGAAGTCGTCCACATGCTTCGCGACATTCGGGTAATGCTCGCACACCCACGCGCCCGACTGGCCGTGTCGCTTGAAGCTGAAGGGCGATTTCATCAGCGGCCCCGGATTGCCGTTGAACACATCTATCGCAATGCGCTGGCCGTTGCGCTTCGTGAGTTCCGGCTTGGGGTCGAACATGTCCACCGCGCTCGGAGCGCCCTCCATGAACAGCCAGATGACCGCCTTCGCCTTCGCCGGATAATGCGCCGCGCGCGGGGCCATCGGGTTGAGCACGTCGGGCGCGGCGGCGAGCAGGTTGCTTTTCCCCATCAGGTCCGCGAGGGCAAGCAGGCCGAAGCCCGCGCCGGCCTTCGCCAGAAACTCACGGCGGTTGGCGAACGGCTCGAAGCGGCCGCAGTGCTGGTGGGTCGGGTTCATGGGGCGTCAGTCAATGTAGATGAATTCGTTCAGCCCAAAGAGCGACTGGCAGAAGTCCGTCAGGGCCAGGCGTTGCGCGGCGCTGGCCGGCTGCTTCGCGTCGCGCTGCTGCCGCGTCGCCGTCCGCTCGGCGACGAAGGCGCGGGCGGCGGCGAGTTCGTCCGGCGCGGGGGCGCGGCTGAGGCAGAGCAGGAAGGCCGCGCGAAGCTGCGCGTCCGCCTCACCCCCGGCGTCCGTGAGAAGCCGCCCCGCCAGTTCCTCGGCGCGCTGGCGGACGAACGGGTCGTTGAGCAAAGCCAGCGCCTGCGGGGCCACGGTCGTGTTCATGCGGCGGCCGCAGCTTTGCTGCGCGTCCGGCGCGTCGAACGCCTGCATGAGCGGATACTGCACGACGCGCTTGTGGAACATGTAAATGGTGCGGCGGCGCGTCTCGGGCGAGTCCTGTGCGTCGCGCGGGTAGGGGCTTTTTACGTTGCGCGCCTGCATGGCCTCGGCGGCGATGGGCGGCTTGAAGCTCGGGCCGAACATCGCCGGGTTGAGCGTGCCCGCGACGGCGAGCATCGAGTCACGGAGGATTTCCGATTCGAGGCGCAGGGGGCGGCGACGCCAGAGCAGGCGGTTTTCCGGGTCGGCGGCGGCCTGCTGCGCATTGAACGCCGACGCCTGCTGGTAAGTCGCGCTGTTCACGATGAGCCGGTGAAGGTGCTTCACGCTCCAGCCGCTGCGGATGAACTCGCCCGCCAGCCATTCGAGCAACTCGGGATGCGTCGGCAGTTCGCCGCGCGTGCCGAAGTCGCTGACCGTGCGCACCAGGCCCTCGCCGAAGTGACGCTGCCAGACGCGGTTCACCATCACCCGCGCCAGCAGCGTGCCGGCACCGTGCTCAAGGTCGGTCATCCACTCCGCCAGCGCGCGGCGCTGCTGCGTGGTGTCGTCGCGCCGCCTGGCCGCGCGCGCGGCCTGCCAGTAGTCATCCGCCGTCCGCCCGTTCATCAGCACGGTGAGGAATCCCAGGTCCATCTTCTCCCGGCGGGCCATAAAATCGCCGCGCTCGAAAAACCACGACTCGCGCGGCTCCGGCGCAAAGTCCGCGAACGCGAAGGCCGTGGGCAGTGCGGCCGGCTTGCGCTTCGTGATGGCCGTCACGCGGCCGTTGAGTTCCTCCCACCGCACCTTCTGCTCCGGCGAAAACCGGGCGACAAAGTCAGCGTCCTCGACCTTGAGTTCGGCCTTGAACCGGTTGGCCAGCTTCTTCGCCTCGAAATCGCCCGGCTGGTCTTTCAGCAGTTGTTGCTCGGCCTCCG
>Ga0172376_10005069_pt1 | contig 14810 bp, 10 predicted proteins | sample Lak35m_FD_121114 | JGI IMG/M metagenome (GOLD analysis project Ga0172376, IMG submission 121114) | Freshwater microbial communities from Kabuno Bay, South-Kivu, Congo - kab_092012_35m | ecosystem: Environmental > Aquatic > Freshwater > Lake | place: Democratic Republic of the Congo: South-Kivu...
ACGAGGACGACGATGCGCTGCATCCGGATCATGGGATCGGGGCGTGGGCCCATACCTCGCTGCCGCGGTGCTCACGGCGACCACGACAGGACGTGTCGGATCAACGCCGCACGGTGGATAGTATGTCATCGTGCCGTCCGCGCATCAGCGGGGCGAATCCACCGCACGCGTCATCCAGGACCGCACGATGAGATCGGCGGCGCGCGACGGGCGTGCGGGCGCGTGCCCGAGGACCGTGACCCGAAGCGGAGGATACGAGCGATGCAGCACCGACTCCGGCGCCGGCTACTCGCAGTCGCAATCGCGGTCGGAGGGATCGCCGCGGCCCGTGCCGACGGGGCCGCGGGCGACCGGCCGCCGAGACTCCTCGTGATCATCACCGGCGAGAGCAACTCCGGGGGCGACCCGCCGATCGTGATGACCCGCTTCATGGAGCGCTACGCCGCCACCAACGCCGCCATCGAGGAGGTCTGCCGCACGGTGCCGGGCACGGCGTCGGTCGACACGCTCGATGCCCCGCTCCGCGACGCCAATCACTGGAACCACGCGGGGATGAAGGTCGTGGCCGGCCGGATGCTCGACGTCGTCGCCGGCCTGGGCCTCATTCCCGCAGATCCCACACCACCCGGGCCCCGGGATTGACAGTGGGGACGTGCCATCGACCGGTCTCGCCGGTGACGCGGCCGTTGACGCTCCGCGTCCAAGCGTCATACACTCAAGTTGACCATATTGGTCATTTCTGGTGGATCCGACGGCGGAGGTGGCCATGAAACCGGTTGCAATCGCAGCGGCCAAGGCGCACCTTTCCGCGCTCGTGGAACGCGTCGAGGCCGGGGAGGAGATCGTGATCGCGCGGCGCGGCAAGCCGGTGGCTCGACTCGTGCCGGAACCGCGAACGAGGCGTGCCGCGGTCGATGTGTTTCGGGCGGCCTGGACGCTGGGGGGTCTCGATCTGCCGCGGATCGTCGAACTGCCGCTCGACGACGTCGATCTGGATCGATGACATGCAGTTTCTCCTCGATACGAACATCCTGATCGCAATGAGCAAGCAACGGCCCGGGCTTGCAGACCGGCTGGAGGGCATTCCCGCCGCCGCGATCCATCTCTCGTCGGTCGTGGTCGCTGAAATCGAATACGGAATCGCGAAGAGCGGACGACGGCAGCACAACAGACGGGTGTTCGATAGCCTGTTGTCCGGGTTTCGAGTTCTCCCGTTCGATGCGGCCGCCGCGCGGCTGTACGGCCCAATCCGGGCTCGCCTCGAAAAACGCGGCCGGCTGATCGGTCCCTACGACATGCTGATCGCCGCCCACGCCCAGTCGCTCGATGCCGTGCTCGTGACGGACAACACCGAGGAATTTGATCGCGTCGCAGGTCTGAAAACCGAGAACTGGCTCATGCCCAGATGATGGTGACGACCGTCGTGCCACCGCGACGGCACCCGGAACCGTTGCGGCAGCGCGTCTTCGGGGAGAATCCCGCCATGACAAGTGAGCAGTTGAGGGCGACGATCCGGCAGCACCCGTTTCGCCCATTCATCATCCGGACGGTCGATGCCCGATCCTTCACCGTGTCGCATCCCGACTTCATGATGGTTTCGCCGACCGGACGGACCGCGATTCTCTTCGAGCCCGACGACAGCTCCAGCATCGTCGATCTGATGCTCATGAACGAGCTCGATGTGTCCGCGCCGAAGGCCGCTGGTTGATCGCTTCTCCCGGCGGTCTGTCCGGGACGACGTTCCGCTTCACGGAAACCGAACGGCATGCCTGACCCCTGCTGGCGTGGCGACGGCCGGGCGGCCCTCGGCGACGCCTCAATACCCATTCGTCACCTCCTGCCGCGACGCGACCGCCTTTTCGAGGGCCGTCAACACGCCCCTGCCAGACTCCCCTGACAGGCCATGGGAAACCCGTCAGGCTCGCACCCTCGGCTGCGGGGCTCAAGGTTTTTCACTGGAAATCGGCGTCACTGTGCCACCACGGGCGAGCGCGGTAGGAGAACGCGGGGATGCCCTTGCAGAGTGGCACGGGTCTCGTGGCTCAGCGTCATGAGGCCGTTGAGGTGGAGCCGGCCCTTATGCGTGGCGAGCGCCGCCGCGGCTTCGGGCGAGAGCTCAGTGATCCCCTTGAGCACCAGTTCCCCGCGAAACGCCGCCAGGGCCGCGGCCGCCTCCGGGGAGATCGCGGGCAACCCGTTGAGCACGAGCGTGCCGGTGCGGTTGTTTGTGCGATTGCCGACCCGCTTCGCGAGCGCGGCCGCGACCGCGGGGTCGAGCGACACGAGGCCGTTGAGCACGAGCACGCCTTCGTGGGCCGCCAGGGCTTCCGCCGTCTCGGGCGACAGCGACGTGATCATGTCAAGCCGCAGCACCGACGCCGCGCCGTCCGCCCGCCGGTGGACGACGCCGGGCCGTGTCGTGTCTTCCTCGTTGCCGCGATGCTTCGCCAACTCGGCGGCGATCTCCGGTGAGAGCTCCGTGAGGCCCAGCCGCAGCTCGCCCCATTGCCGGGCGGGCTTCTGGGCGAGCGGCACCGAGTCGAGCGTCTCGAGCCCGTAGAGGAGCACCTTTCCCTGATGCGCGGCCAGCGCCTCGGCGGCGTCCGGGGCGATGGTTTTCAGGCCGTTGAGGCGGAGGTCGGCATGCCCAAACTGACCGACCGGCTTGTGTCGCGCGAGCACGGCCGCGGTCGCCGCCGAAAGCTCCGTCAGGCCATTAAACGAGATCGCACCCGTGGACTCCACGAGCACCTCCGCCACCTCGGGATCCAAAATTGTGAGGGCGTCGAGCGACCCGAACCCTCCGTCCGATCCCCCCGTGGACTGCAGCTTCTTCGCCATCAGCTCGCGGGCCTGGTCCACCGTGAGCGTGGTGAGGGTGCTCGAATCGAAGCCGAAGGCCGGGGCGGCCAGGCACAGGCAGGTCACCATGGCGGCGAGCAAGGCCGAGAGGTGGACCGTCGTCAGCGTCGTGTGCGGGAAGATCATTTGCGGGCCAGCAGGTCGCTCTCGCAGCAGAGCAGGACGATGTCCCCGAGACGGTATCCGTCGGCCGCGGCCCGGGTGACGATGCCGCGGATCGCCGGCCGGTCGGCGACGGTCAGCTCACGGCCGAGGGCGTGGATGAGGAGCTTCTCCACCAGGCAGCGGGCGAACTGCTCGTGCTGGGCGAGCAGGGAGGCCTTGAAATCGCTCACGTCCTTGAAGGGGCGGCCGTTGAACTCCCCGCTCGGATCCACGGCCAGGGCTTTCCCATTGGTCACATAGTGGCCGCGCCAGCGGCCGATGGCGTCGAAACTCTCGAGCGCGAACCCCGGCGGGTCGATCTGCCGATGGCAGCTCAGGCAGGCGGGATTGTCGCGATGCTTCTGCAGGCGGTCGCGGATCGTGGTCGTGCCCCGGATGTCGGGCTCGACCACGGGGACGTTCGGCGGGGGAGGCGAGGGGGGGGGCACCGAGGATGTTTTCGAGCACCCACGCGCCGCGGATCACCGGCGAAGTGTCGACGCCGTTGGCGGTGAGCGTGAGCACGCTCGCCTGGCCGAGGAGGCCGCCGCGGCGGCGGTCGGTCAGCTTCACCTGCACGAACCCCGTCGAGCCGGCGGCTCCCGCGCCGTCCGGCTGGAGATCGTCGGCCTCGAGCCCCGCGACGGCGGCGCCGAGCCGCTCCCGGGCGGCACCCCAGTCGAGGCCGTAGTGCTTGGCGAGCGCCCGGTTCACGAACGTGTAGTCGGAGTCGAGAAGGTCGCTGATCGGGCCGTTGACGTGGAGCAGCCGCTTGAAGAAGAGCCGCGTCTCCCGCCGCATCGCCGGCTCGAGCTGATCATCGAAGTAGACCGGGAAGACCGGGGCCATCGTGCCCAGCTTCCGCATCTTCAGCCAGCCGTCGAGGAACTCGTCGACGAACGTGTCGCTGCGCCGGTCGGCGAGGAGTCGCGCGGCCTCCTCCCGCCGCGCCTGCGGTGTGGCGAGGTCGTCCGCGGCGGCCCGGGCCAGCAACTGTTCATCGGGCAGCGACGACCAGAGGAAGTACGAGAGGCGGCTCGCGATCTCATGGCCGTCGAGCCGTTCGCCGCGCTCCTCGCGGTAAAGGAAGGCGGGCGCACAGAGCACCGCCTTGACGCCCTCCGCGATCGCGGCCTCGGCCGCCTCCCGGGGCGGCTGGCCGTTTTTTTCCGCCGCCGCCGTTGCGGCCCGCACGAGCTGCTCGATCGGTTCCACCTCCGCCGCCGTCACCGGCCGCCGCCAGGCCCGCGCGGCGAACGAACGCAGGACATCCCCGGCCGCCGCCGGATCGTAGCGCTCGGTGCCGAAGATGGCACGGTGGCTGGGCGGCGGCCATGACTCGTTGACCGGCCCGGTGACCTCCACCTCGTGGATGCGGATCCGCGGCGTCTCGAAGAAGATCAGGTGAAACCAGTCGCCGCCGTAGTCGGCCTCCTCGTAGGCCGCCAGTTGCAGCTTGTCGAGCAGCGTGTACTTGTTTTCCTTCACGTAGGTGTCGAGACGGTAGTTGCTGCCCGTGGGCCCGTTCGGGAACGTGAGCCGGGGCAACTGGCCGGCCTCCAGCCAGACCCGGCATTCGAGCCACGTCGGCACGTCGTCGGGCACGTCCCAGGTGGCGAGGTGCCGATCGCCGGAGCGGGCGGAGAAGAGGGCCTCGGTGATCGCGTCTTTGTTCGCCGGATCGATGCCGACGAGCGTGCCGGTGTGGAGCTCGAGCCGCAGCGGCTGGCTCGGATCGGTGAGCGACGTGCCGCCGAACATTTTTTTGTGATCGATGTCGCCGTCACGAAACTTCGCCTCGGCGCGAATGCGGATGGCATACCAGCCGGCCTCCGGCACGCCCTGCTGGAGCGCCCCCAGCGGCATGAAGCCGCCGCGGTAGAAGAGCGACTGGTAGGGCTGCGGCTGACGGAGCTTCTTGGCGTAATGTTCCCGCTCGCCGTAATTGATGCCCAGCGACATCTTCTCGAACGGCGGCCGGAGCGCGTGCGTGCGCTGCTCGGGGCGGGGCTCGAAGTGGATCGCCCGACCGACGATGTCGTCGGCCGCCCGGAGGTGCTGCCGCAGTAGGAAGCCCGACGTCACGAGGGCTTTGCCGTTGGTGGCGAAGCCGTGAGTCCGCGTGTCGTCGGGGAAGTCACGGGTGGGGTCGTCGGCGGCGAGGTCGAGCTGCAGCAGATCCTCGATCGTGCGCCGGTACTCCGTGCGATTGAGCCGCCGCAGCACCGCCTCCCGGTCGGCCGGACGGTTCCGGGCGTGGGTCACGAGCGCCTCTTCGAGCGCGATCGTCGCGGCGTGCCGCTCGGCGGCCGTGGGCTGCGGCTCGTCGGGCGGCGGCATCGTGCCCCGCTCGATCTGTTCGAGGACGCGGAGCCAGCCCGCGGCCGTGTCGGCCGTGACGGTCGCGCCGAGCGCCTCGATCGACACGCCGGCCTCCCGGCCCGCGTCGTCGTGACAGGCGAGACAGCGGGATGTGACAAGCGATTTGACAGTCGTATCGAGGGCCGCGGGGCGGCCGGCGGACGCATGGCCGTCGGCGCGGCCGTCTCCCCGTGCGGCGACCGCGCAGAGGACGGCCGCCACGATCGTCGTGCGGGCGGACGTCATGCCAGGTCCCCGAGCGGGCCGGTGCTCTTGCCGAAGGCCTCGGCCTCGATCCCGAACCGCCGGGCCAGCGACAGGTAGAGGTTGCACAGCGGCACCCGCTTGCCCTGTTCCTCGGGCAAGCGCAGGTGGGTGCGGTGCGCGTGGCCGCCGCCGGCGACGAGCACCGGCAGGCTCTTGTTGGTGTGGGCGCTGCCGTCGCCCATGCCGCTGCCGAAGAGCACCTGCGTGGTGTCGAGCAGGCCCGAATCGCGGAGCTTCGTGAGAAACCGGGCGAGGTGCACCATCTGGTAGCGTTCCACCTTCCGCATGCCCTCCATCAGCGCGGGATCCTTGCCGTGGTGGGAGTAGCCGTGGTAGCCCTTCTCCTCGATCCCCATCGCGGCGGTGTCGAACGAGCCCGGGACCTCGATCGTGGCCACGCGCGTGGAATCGGTCTCCAGGGCGAGCGCGACCAGGTCGAAGAGGATCGGCAGCTGCCTCACGGAACCGTCCTTGGGCTCGTGCGCGTCGACCTGCGGCCGCGGCCGTGCGAGCCAGGCCTTCTCCCGGCCGATCGCCTGCTCCACCTCGCGGATGGCGGTGAGATATTGGTCGAGCTTCCGCCGATCGCGGGCGCTCAGGCGGCCGTTCATGTCGCGGGCCTGGCCGTTGACCGCGTCGAGGATCGAGACCTGCTGGTCGTAGGCCGCGCCGATCCGGGCCGTGCGCTCGGCCGGCTCGTCGACGAAGAGCAGCTTGAACACCCGCGACACCTGCTGGATCGGCGGCACCATGACGCCGTTGCGGGTCCACGACAGTTCCACGCCGCCGCCGCCCACCGGGCCGGCCGCCGTGTTGAGCACCGGGAAGCGGGTCTGGCCGGCCACGTGCCGGGCGAGAAACTGGTCGAGCGAGATGTTGCCCTCGGGCATCCCGGAGGCCTCGCTCGACAGCACGCCCGAGAGAAAGGTGTGCGTGGCGCCGTGGCCGCTCCCGAAGCCGTGGTCGAGGTTCGAGAACACCGTGAAGGATCCGCGAAGCGGCTCAAGCGGGACGAGGTTCGCCGGCAGCGCCGCGGCGGGGCCTTCCTCGGCGGGAAAGAACGCGTCTTGGATCATGCCAAAGGGGTTGGCGACGCAGACGAACCGCCGGACGGCAGGCGGGTCGGCCCCCATGGCGAACGTTTCCAGCCAGGGCAGGGCCACGCAGGCTCCCGCGGCCTCGAGAAAACCGCGACGCGAACGCCGCGAGCCCATGGCGGACATCGACACCTCCCTGAGCTTCTTCACGGAAGGAGCGAAGTGTGAACTGTTACCGGCGACCTTTTCGGTTGACTGATCGACAGTTGAACCATTCATGACATGTTCCCACCTGAAAACAATACAAAGATATGAACCACGCGTGTATCCGTCCCCCCCACCCCCCGCCCCGAATGATCCGCTGCAGATCAATCAGTGAATTCACGTCCGTCGAACGGGAGAGCCTCCGGAAAGGGCCTTCGTCCACGGGCTGATCCAGCGGCGCCCCGCCGCCATCTCCACACCGAGGCGTGGGCGGCGACCACCGGCCGGCGGTCCGACGGTGCCCTCACGCGAGGATCTCCCGCACCACGCGGGCGCCGGTCACCTCGGGATCGGTGAGCCGCTCGGGGCGGCCGCTGTGGGTGAACGTGAGCCGGGTGTGGTCGATGCCGAGCTGGTGCAGGATCGTGGCGTGGAGGTCGGGCACGCTCACCCGCTTCTCCACCGCCTTGTAGCCGAAGTCGTCGGTCGCGCCGTGCACGTGGCCGCCGCGGAATCCGCCGCCGGCCATGAGCAGGCTGAAGGCATGGCGGTTGTGGTCGCGGCCGTCGGCGTTCTCCGTGATCGGCAGCCGGCCGAACTCGCCGCTCCACATCACGATCACCTCGTCGAGCAGGCCGCGCTGCTTGAGATCGGCGATGAGCGCGGCGCTCGGCCGGTCCACCTGACCGCAGATCGTCCGCAGGCCGCCGGCGTTGTTGCTGTGGGTGTCCCAGGGCTGGAACGAGGGCTTGAGCGGCAGGAAGACCTGCACGAACCGCACGCCCGATTCGACGAGCCGCCGGGCCATGAGGCAGCGGCTGCCGTAGCCGGCCGTCTCCGGGTCGTCGAGGCCGTAGAGCCGGCGGGTGTCGGCACTCTCCTGCGAAAGATCGAGCATCGCGGCGGCCGAGGCCTGCATCCGCGCGGCGAGCGCGAAATTCGCGATCCGGGCCTCGAGCTCCGACTCACCCGGATGCGCCCGCAGGTGCGCCTCGTTCATCTCGTCGAGCAGCCGGCGGGACCGGGCCTGAAGGGCGGCGGAGGTCTTCCGCGCGGGCTCCAGATGCAGCACCGGCGCGCCCTGCGAGGCGAACTCCGTGCCCTGGTAGATCGCCGGCAGCCAGCCGCTCGACCAGACCATCTTGCCCGACGTGTTGTAGCCGGCCGGGTCCCGGAGCACGACGTAGGCCGGGAGGTCACGGTTCTCCGAGCCGAGCGCGTAGGTGATCCACGAGCCCAGCGCCGGGCGGCCCGCGAAGACCTTGCCGGTCTGGAGTGTGTTCAAGGCGAAGGGATGGTTGTTGTTGTCGGTGTGCATCGACCGCACGAGGCAGAGGTCGTCGGCCACGCCGCCGAGGTGCGGGATGATCTCGGAAAGTTCCATGCCCGACTGTCCGTGCCGTGAGAACGTGAAGGGGGAGCCGAGGAGCACGTTCCTGTTGCCAAGCTGAAACGTCTCCACCTCGCCCGGGTAGGGCTGACCGCTCCGCTTCGAGAGCTCCGGCTTGGGATCGAAGAGATCCATCTGCGAGGGTCCGCCGTTCTGACAGAGCTGGATCACCGCCTTGGCACGGGCGGGAAAGTGGCCGGACCGTGGGGCGAGGGGTGATCCGCCGTCCGGCGTGGCGGCTGGTGCGCCGGAGGCGGCACCGTGCGACTCGTCGGCCAGCAGGGCGGTGAGCACGAGCCCGCTGAAGCTGCCCCCCAGGCTGCCGAGGGCCGCGCGGCGGGAGATGCCCAGAGACTGTTCGCTCTGCAGGTCATTCAACATGGAGAAACTCATTGGAGGCGAGGAGCATCTGGCAGAGGTCGGCAAGCGCGGCGGGCCCGGCCTCGGCGGCGGGCCGCCCTGCCGCCACGTGGTCGGCGGTCTGCTCGGTGAGAAACGTGAGAGCCCGCGCCGCCTCCGCGGCCGACGGCGGCCGGCCGTAGGCGAGACGATACGCCCGCTCGATTCGCAGGCTCTCGGCAGCGGCGGCGGCGGTCGCCGGAGCGTCGCCTGCCTGTGCCGGGCTGGCCGTCTCCGCCGCCACCCGCGCGGCCATCCGCCCGGCCTCGGCCAGCAGAAACTCACTGTTGAGCAGGGCGAGCGACTGCAGTGGCGTGGCCGACGTCATCCGCTCGGTGCAGTTGACCGCCATGATCGGCGCGTCGAAGAGCTCGAGAAACTTGAGCGGATACGTGCGGCGGGCCAGGATGTAGAGGCTGCGACGAAACGGGCTCGTGGGCGTGGGCTCGGCCTTCGCCATCGAGAGACCGTCGGCCGGCGTCGTGATCGGCACCGGCGGGCCGCCCATCGTGCGATCGAGACCGCCGGAGACGGCGAGGATCGAGTCGCGCACGATCTCCGCCTCGAGCCGCCGCAGGTTCATCCGCCAGAGCAGGGCGTTGTCGGGGTCGATCCGGGCGGCGAGCGCCACGGCTGCATCCGCGGCCGTCGTGGTCGATTCATCTCCCGTCGCCGGCTGCCGCCGCGAGGCCTGCCGGTAGGCCGTGGAGAGCATGATCTGGCGGTGGAGCCGCTTTGTGCTCCAGCCGTGCTCGACGAAATCCACCGCCAGCCAATCGAGCAGCTCGGGATGTGTCGGCAGGCTTCCCGACCGGCCGAAATTTCCCGGCGTGGCCACGATGCCGCGGCCAAAGTGATGGTGCCAGACACGGTTGACATGCACACGTGCGGTGAGCGGATGGCCGGGGCTCGTGAGCCAGTTCGCGAGCGCGAGTCGTCGGCCGCTCGTCTGGCCCTGCGGCCCGACGGGCACTGATGGCGCAGAAGAAACCTCCATCTCGCCTGCAGTCGACCTCGTGGACGTGAGCCACTCCTCGATCGGCCTGGCCGACTCGCCCGGCGGCGCGAGCACCTCCGGAAATCCCGGCTGCACGAGCACGCCCGCCGCCGCCACGATCCCCCGGCGATGCACCCGCGAGACCGGCGGCTCGCCCATGTCCCAGAGGGCGGTGATCCGGCCGTACGACTTTTTCTGCTTGGCGAGCGCGTCGCGACTGGCCGCGAGATCAGCAAGCGTCTGCTTTTCATCGCCGGTCAGCGCCGCCTCGACGTCGGCCATCGGCAATTCCTGCGTCTTCGCGTCGAGGCCGAGGTCCTTCGCAACCTTCGCCACGAGCTCCTTCTGGGCCGCCGTCCGCTTCGTGGCCGCAACGAGCACCGCCTGCTTCGCGGGATCGCGGTCGGCCTCGTGCAGGGCGGTGAGGCGGGCATCGAGCAGCCGCCGGCCGGCCGCGGCCCGCGTCTGGTCCTCCTGCGTCTTCGCGGCGGTGATCTGCCTGTCGAGCGCGGCGTTGTGCTCGTCGATCGCCTGCCGCTCGGCCGGTGACACGTCGGCGAGAAACCGCTGCTTCGGCGGCTTCCAGGCCGTCACGTTGTAGGCCGGCTCGAGACAGGCCATGAGCCGGTAGTAGTCGCGCTGCGGCAGCGGGTCGTATTTGTGGTTGTGGCAGCGGCAGCAGTCCATGGTGAGGCCGAGGAGGGCCGTGGACACCATCGCCATCGTCTCGTTGAGCACCTCGTACCGTTTCTCGACGCCATACTGCGGCTCGTTGGTGTGGTCGTCCACCGTGCGCAGGAACCCCGTCGCGGTGAGGAGCGCGAGCGTCTCGGGCGTGAAGCGATCGGCCGACCGCCAGTCGACGAGCTCGTCGCCGGCGAGCTGCTCGATCAGGAATCGATCGAACGGCTTGTCGTCGTTGAACGCAGCCACGACGTAGTCGCGATACCGCCACATCGCCTCGTCGCTCGAGTAGATCGTGGCGAGGTCGATGTCGACCTTCGCGTCGACGTATCCGACGGCGTCGAGCCAATGCCGGCCCCAGCGCTCGCCATAGTGGGGCGACGCGAGCAGCTCGCCAACGAGCCGCTCGTAGGCGTCGGGCCGCTCGTCCGCCACGAACGCCTCCACGCGGGCCTGATCGGGAGGCAGGCCGATGAGATCGACCGTGGCCCGGCGGATGAGGGCCCGCTTATCCGCGTCGGGCGACAACGTGAGCCCCTCGGCCTCGAGCTTCGCCAGCAGGAATGCGTCGATCGGCGTGCGCACCCGCTCCGCGGCCCTGACCACGGGCACGGCCGCCTGCCGCGGCGGCTGGAACGCCCAGAATTCCTGGTCCTGTTCCGTGATCTGGGCCCGCGGCGGAAGCTCGACCACCTGCTCCGACGCCGCCGCCCCGGCCCGCACCCAGCGGCGGAGCACGGCCAGGTCGCCGGCCGCGACGGCCGATTCGGGATCGGTGGCGGCATCGGGGGGCATCTGCCGCCGCGAGACGAGATCGACGAGCAGGCTCGCGTCGGGATCGCCGCGGACGATCGCCGCGCCGTTCTCGCCGCCGCGGAGGATCTCCGAGAGCGTCCGCAGGTCGAGCTGGCCCTCCTGCACGTCCTCGCCGTGGCAGTCGTGGCAGTGGCGGGCAAGGATCGGAAGGACGTGCGTCTCGAACGACGGGGCGGATGGCCAGCGCGGCTCCCGCACGGTGAGCCGCACCCCGAACCTGGCGCCGTCGCCATGGTGCGGTGTGGCCGTGCCGTCGGCCGCGGCATCGACGATGAAATAGACATGATCGTCGGCCTCTACGGCGAGGTCGCGGATCTCGAAGCGGCCCTTTTGCGTGGGCGACCCGAAGTCGCTCTCGCCGCTGGCGAGCGAATGGGCCTCGAAGCCGCGGACCGGATCGGGGGCCGGCCCGCGCTCGACGTACCAATTGATCCGCGAGTTGACGCCGCAGCACGACTGGCCGTGTTCGAATATGCCCTCGATGTCGAGCGTGCCGGCGACGGGGCTCCGCCACGCGATGACGACGGCATGGTCGGGCCCCGGTGCCATGAGGAGGTCGCCGGGCTCGAAGACGAGCCCGAGATCCTGCTGCACGGTCACCCGGCCGATCGCCGGGGCGAGCGGCTGCTTCGCCTGGTAGGCCCAGCCGTCGAGACTGGCGGAGAAGAGTTTTTCGCCGGAGTCGCCGAGCGGCATATATTTCCCGTCGCGAAGCCACGTCCGCGACTCGACCGGCCCCGCGGAGGAGGTCGTCCGGAGGAAGTGCCACGTCGGCTCGTCGTGCTTGTCGAGCGCGGGATTCGCCCGCTCGGCTCCGGTGCGGAAGTCGTCGCCGAGCGACCACGATATCGCCTCCGGCGCGGCGGCGCAACCTGGCGCCGGGACGAGACCCACGACGGCCAGCCCGCAGACGAACAGCATCCAGACGTGGAGTCGGATCGGGTGCATCGGGACTCCTCGGAGCCGCTGCCGGGCGACGCGGCCCGCCCCGGCCCACAGCAACAGTATACCGTTTGCGGGCGGCCCCACAACCGCGGGGCCCGCGTGCGTCACGGCGCTGCCGCCCTGCCGGCCGGCTTCCCGCGCGGCGCGGCCGCCTGCTTGCGATCCGTTCGAGCGTCAGAGCACCTGTCCCGCATGCAGCTCGTCGAGGAAGGTGGCCGCTGGGATCACGTCCACGCCGTCCACGACGAGCCTGTCGGATCCCTGGTAGACGAGGATCGCCCGCCGGACGGTCTGCGGGCACTCCCGGAGCAGCGTGGCGAGCCCGTTCGTCCAGCCGTGCTTGAACCTCCCCCCGAGCTTGGCCTCGATGGCCACGAACTGCCGCGGTGTCGAGAGCGTCTTGGCCTTGGTTTGCACCAGAAAATCCACGTCAAACCCGCCGCTGACGGCGTAGTGGAAGATCGGCCGCGGTTTGCCCGAGATCGCCGCCCAGGCCCGCAGTTCGTGGTGGAGCAGGGATTCGAAGGCGAACCCCTTCCACATGGAGTCGACCGGCTCGTGTGCGAGCCCGGCCGCCGCCCGCGCGACGCCCGTATCGAACAGGAAGAACTTCGGATGGGCGGTTTCCTTGGTGCGAATGCCAAGCGTCACCGCCGGCACGCGCGTGGCCAGAAGCGTGTCTTCCAGTATCTGGAAATACCGTTCGACGGTGCTGCGCTTCACCTCCGACTCGCGGGCGAGATTCTCCAGGTTCAGGACCTGCCCGTTGAACAGTCCGGCTGTGTGCAGCACCCGCACGAATGGATCGAGGTTGCGCACGAGCGCCTCGGCCGCGATCTCCTCCTTGAGATAGGTGTCCACGTAGGCTGCCAACGTGGCCGCCCGATGAGCCGGGTCACTCACGACCAGCGGCAGCGTGCCCCACTCGCAGGCTTGATCGATCCGCCACGTGCCGCGGTACTCCGGCCACGCGAACGGCAGCATGGGCAGGTGCAGTGCCCGACCAGCCAGGAGGTTGGCTCCCGCGCGGCGCAGTTTCCGGGCGCTCGAGCCCGAGAGGGCGAAGTGGATGCCACGATTCTGCTCGTAGAGGCGATGCACCTCATCGAGCAGCGCCGGAACCCGCTGGATCTCGTCGATGACCACCCAGTCACCGCGTCGCAGAGGCGCCACGAGCCGCTCGAGGGCGGACGGGTCGCGGCTGAGCGTGAGGAATCTCGAGGAATCGAGCAGGTCGATCGTCAAGGCTCCCGGAAACGTTGCGGCAAGCCAGGTCGACTTCCCCGTGCCGCGAGGGCCCAGCAGGAGAAAGGTCTTGGCGGGCCTGGTGATGACACGGGCCAGATTCATGGGCACGGATCCTGTCGGCAGATCCTACCGCGCCGCGGTTAAAAATGCTGCTTTTTCTCTTCCTGTCGTGGGCAATGCCGGGAGGCGCCCGTGCAGTTGCCGTGTGCTCGTGTCCCACAGGTAGGCGATTGACAACGAATGTACGGCTGTAACTTGATGACCGTCGTGCCACCGCGACGGCATCTGGAAACGGTGCGGCCGCGTGTCGAAGGGGAGGAATCCCGCCATGACGAGCGAGCAGTTGAAGGCGACGATCCGGCAGCAGCCGTTTCGCCCGTTCATCATCCGGATGGTCGATGGCCGATCCTTCACCGTGTCGCATCCCGACTTCGTGATGGTTTCGCCGACCGGACGGACCGCCATTCTCTTCGAGCCCGACGACAGCTCCAGCATCGTCGATCTGATGCTCATGAACGAGATCGATGTGTCTGCGCCGAAGGCCGCCGGTTGATCGCTTCGAACCACGGTGCCTTCACGCGAGGATCTCCCGCACCACGCGGGGCGGTCTCCGACCCCATCGCGCCGCCCCGGTCAGGGGTGGCGCGCCGCCTCGTCGAGGTGCTGCGTGAGGATGCGGCGGACTTCCGCCACCGTCAGCGGATGGTGATGCACCTTCGTGTGCGTCGCCGGCACGCGGATCTCGCTCAGTGCCCACGGAGCGTGCGCGCTGGCCACCGACACGACGCAGTCATCGCGGCCGCCCGTGAGCGAGAGGTGTCCGTCCCCCACGATCGAGTGCGTCGCCACCCAGCAGGCCGGCCGCAGCCGTTCGAGCGCCTGGAGCGTCGTGGCCGTCGGTCGCAGCAGGTCCACGGTCGTGGGCACCCGCTTCGCGTATTCGGGCCGGAGCACGCCGGGATTCAGTGCCGCAGCCTGCTCGCGGATCGCCGCGATGTCCGGCGGCTCACGCACCATGAGCGACGCGAGCCGGCCGACGCCGAGTGATGCGAGCACCGAGCCGCGGTGGGGCGTGGCGATCCACACGACCCGCTGGACGAACGGGAGCGGCCGGAAGAAGGCCAGTTGCTGCACGGTCGCACGGGCGCGGGGCGGCAGCCGCATCTGGTCGAACGGCACCGTCGCGATCGAGTCCCAGATCGCGGTGCCGGGATCGACCACCATCATCTTGGCGTGCAGGCCGCCCATGCTGTGGCCCACGAGCACGATCCGGCGGAGCGCGGGATCGCGGCCCTGCGCGTCGAGCCCGGTCACGGCCTCGGTCAACAGCCGGCGCAGCGTCGCGGAGGCCTGCAGGAACGACGAGCCCGTCGGGTAGTGGAACACCCAGGGCTCGAAGCGGCGATGAAACTCCGGCCAGGCCCGCAGCTCGTTGATCAGGTCGAACCACGTGCCC
>Ga0172376_10005070_pt1 | contig 14809 bp, 8 predicted proteins | sample Lak35m_FD_121114 | JGI IMG/M metagenome (GOLD analysis project Ga0172376, IMG submission 121114) | Freshwater microbial communities from Kabuno Bay, South-Kivu, Congo - kab_092012_35m | ecosystem: Environmental > Aquatic > Freshwater > Lake | place: Democratic Republic of the Congo: South-Kivu...
ATGATGGGCTGGCTTTTTGTCGATATCATGCGTTCCATCGGACTCCCAAAAGGCGTATTGAATTATCTCGTTGCATCAGGCGCAGAAGCAGGTGACTATTTGGTTTCACATCCAAAGACACGCTTTATCTCCTTCACCGGCTCCATGGAAGTTGGTTTACATATCAATGAACTTGCCGCGAAGACAGTACCGGGTCAAATTTGGATCAAGAGAATCGTTGCTGAAATGGGCGGTAAAGATAGCATGATCATTGATGAAGATTGCAATATTGATGATGCCGTAAAAGGTACAGTGCAAGCCGCTTTTGGATTCCAAGGTCAGAAATGTTCCGCTTGCTCACGCGTGATTGTACATCAAAATATCTATAAAGAATTCATCGCAAAACTCAAGGTTGCAGTGGAAGCAGTTTCACAAGGTAATCCAATGAAAGATCTTGCGATGGGTCCGGTGGTGTCCAAGAAAGCAGAACAATCCATTTTGAAGTATATCGAGATTGGCAAGAAAGAAGGCAAATTATTATGCGGCGGTGGAAAGGTTGAAGGTTTGAATGGATACTATATCAAGCCGACTGTGTTCACTGATATCAAGCCGAATGCGACGATCTCTCAAGAAGAAATTTTCGGACCTGTTCTTGCCGTCATCAAAGCAAAAAATTTCGACAATGCAATGTCAATCGCAAATAATACGATCTATGGCCTGACAGGTGCTGTCTATACCAATGATCGCAAAAAACTCGAAAGAGCGGAAGCGGAATTCCATTGCGGAAATCTCTATTTGAATCGTAAATGCACAGGCGCACTCGTCGGCGCGCATCCATTCGGCGGATTCAATATGAGTGGCACGGACTCCAAAGCAGGTGGAAGAGATTATATGCTTCTCTTCATGCAGGCAAAAACAATCAGCGAGAAAAAATAATCTTCTCCAAAAAAATGAAGGCCATCCTTTTTGCCAAGAGGATGGCCTTTTTTGTTTATGGCTTGCGAATGCCTATCACATTGAATCGTTTGCTCACAAATGATAGATCTGCAAATGATGCATTCCCCGCAGGATTCGCGCCCGCTCCATGGAAATCACTGAAGGCGGCGGATTGATTCACCCATATCGGACCCGTTAGATTGAAAGAAACATGTACGCCCGCGTCGATGAGTGTTTCTTCTGCGAGTGACATCAATTCTTCGCTATGTAAGTAAAGCAATGTTGTCAATGCGCCATGCTTCTTCACCAATTCAGCCATCGTGGAAACTCCCGCTTGGATGGAATCAACAGCTATCATGAATGAAATCGGACCAAACCATTCTTCATGCAAGATTGCTTGATCTGATGAATCAGCTTTCAATATCAATGGAGAGCATGAAAGCGCAGAATCAAATCCATGTTGAGCAACTGATGCTGAATCACGAATGATATGCAATCCGGATGATTTTGCTTTTTCCACTCTGCTCAAAACCGCAGGTGAATGCAATGCGCCAAGTGTTCCCGGACCCATCTTTTCATTGAAGACCAAAGCATCCACTTTTTCTTTGAGCTTTGCACAGACATCATCAAATGAGATGATTCCTTCCAAAGTTTTCACGCCGTCTTTTGGTACATAGATATTCTGCGGAGTGGTACACATTTGTCCGCTATACAATGAAAGACTAAATGCAAGATTATCCAACACAGCATCGAGTGAATCAACTTCGCCGATCAATGCACAATTCACGCCTGCTTTCTCGGTGAAGAGTTCTGTATGCGTCCCTTGCAAAACAGTTTCTAAATGATTTCCGAATGATGAAGATCCGGTATAATCAATTGTCGTGATTTCACTTCTTTGCGCAAGATCCAATGATATCGGCTTTGCAGCATCATCAATTGCAATTTGAATCACATGTGGATTCAACCCCAAATCAATGAGCGTTTCCTGAAATGACTTGATGCAAATTGCAATCGGAAGAATTGCCGATGGATGACTTTTCGCAATCGTCACATTACCCGTGATGAGCGAAGCGAACATACCCGGGAATGAATTCCAAATCGGAAAAGTGGAGCAACCAATCGTGAGATTGATTCCTTTGGGGCGCACATGAAATGTCTTTTTCAAATCAATCTGCATTTTCCCCATTGGTTTTGTCCATTGCACTGATTCGGAACATGCATCAATAGCCATATAGCCGGTTGCAATGGACTCAAGCGCGCGATCGAATGCATGAGGACCCGATGCCTGAAATGCCATGATGAATCCCTGCCCCGTCGTATGCATCGTCGAAAAACCAATTTGGAAGAAATGCTTGGAAGCACGCTCCAAACATTCAATCAAAATGCCTGCGCGTTCTTTCACGGATAATTTTTTCCAATCAAGAAGAGCAGCTTGCGCATGTTCAATCAATGTATCGGCGGAATAAGCAGGATAGGAAATATTCAAAGGAAAGCCATAAGGCGATTGCTCTGAACCAACTGTTCCGGATGCACCATTTTGCGGAAATGTATATGCTGAATTGAGCGAAGATTTGAATGATTGCAGACCATCTTCTTGAGCTGTTTCACCATAAATTTTACCACTTGGTGGCTCCGGCCAATGCGCATGAAAAGTGCGTGTATGAATAGCCTCAAGTGCTTTGTTCAAAGTACCTTCATGTTGTTCAAAGAGGTGGAGATATGACATGATTCTCTATCCAATAAAATGTTGAATTCAAAATATTCTTCACAAAATACCACTGCGTTTGCACATGTCAATCGCCATGTCATAACGTTTCGCAGGTGGCATGATATACACGCCTTGCACATATTCTTTGGCTTGTTTCAAAAAGTCAATCGCGATAGTCAAACCAATATCACCGGCATCCTTACCGGCAGCATGCATATTCTCGCGAACCCATTGTGGAACAATCATTCCGGGGACTTCATAATGCAGAAAATCGGCATGTCTTGCACTACGAAGTGGAATGATGCCGAGCATGATTGCGATATTCAGATCTTTGATATGATCCAAAAATGGGAGTAAACTATCCATATCGAAAACCGGTTGCGTGAAGGCAATGATTGAACCTTCCTCTACCTTTTTTCGCAAGCGTTCAATTTCTCTGTCCACATCATCCGCACATGGATTTACAGCACAGGCAATCGTGAATTGCGTGGCTCTTCCGAGGGGATTTCCGATTAAATCCAAACCTTGATTCATGCGATTCAATGCTCTGCATAATCCGATTGAATCCACATCATAGACAGAGGTTGCAAATGGATAATCACCAATGCTCGTGGGATCACCCGTGACAGCAAGAATATTCTTGACACCGAGTGTATATGCACCAATCAAATCACTTTGAAGACCGACCATATTTCGATCGCGACAAGCCATATGCGTGATGCATTCCATCCCTGTTTGCGAAGTGATGAGTTGTGATGCAGAGATGGGACTGATTCTTACACGAGCTCTTGCACCATCAAATACATTCACTGCATCAATGCCATGTTCTTTCAAATACATTGCGGCTTCAAGTACAGAACTCATATCCAAACCACGCGGAATTTCTACTTCGACGGTGGTCAAAAATTTCTTTCCGATATTCTTAGCAAAGCTCGTCTCTTCTTCACTTTCAATCGGTTGCATATCAATTGTTTTACTTGGCTTGGGCTCAATTCTATCAGAACCGGGAATGATGTCCTTGACGGCTTTTGCGATTGCACAAATATGCTCTACCGTTGCACCGCCATCTGCTCCAATGATTGAGGCTCCTTGCTTGACAAGTTTCACTGCCATACCGGCAACATAATCCGGCTCGGCATTATATCGTGCTCTTCCTTCATGCAGAGTTGGAATTGCTATATCTGGTAAAATACAAAGTGGGATTCTCGAAACCGACAAAGCACGGAGAATATCTGTCATACGTTGAGGCCCGACAATACCATTACTTCCGAGTGCCATGACATTCTGTTTCATCAATCGTTCAGCGATTTCAGCAGGAAATGAAGTGGCAAGTACCGTCCCATCTTCGGGGAATGATTTTAATGCAATAATGGGAATAGTCGCATTTACTGCTCTCACAGCTTCAATGGCAATCACGAGTTCTTCAATATCAATGAAAGAAGACAACATGATCATATCGGCACCACTATCAAGGAGAGCCATTGCTTGCTCTGCAAATACTTGATGTGCTTCCTCGCTTGTAAGATTTCCAATTGGTGAGAAGAAATGTCCTGTAGGACCAATCACGCCCGCTACCAATGCCTTTCTCAAAGCGGCTGTGCGAGCAATCCACACAGCTTTGCGATTGATTTCATAGACTTTATCACTCAGTGAAAAGGCATCAAGAGCGAGTCTATTCGACTTCGATGTATTGGTGAGCAATAATGTCGCACCCGCATCCACAAAATCACGATAGATGGATTCAATCGTAACAGGATCTTTCAGATTCCAGATATCAGCAGGGATATCATATTTGTCGCGCAAAGCCAACTCCATCGCGATTGAACCGGATGCGATGATTGGTTTGATACCCAATTGTTCTATGAATGCTTGAATTGACACGATGATTTCCTGGTTGAGTTATGTCTTATGTGACAAAGGCATCCCAAACAATGGGATGCCTCTGCACAAATATTGTTCTGCAACAATTATTCTTGATCTGTACTTTTCGGAATTGAATCCTCGAATACTGATTCAATGTCTTCAGCGAGTGCTGAAAGATCAACTGCTTCAATATTATTTGCATATTTGTCTGCATTAGGAACAGGATGTTCCGCATTGTATGCATCAATTGTTCCTTGATCTTTATCACGAAGATATTCTACCACTGAGAGAACGATTTTCTTTGACTCACGATCGAATTCAACGACTTTGAGTGGAAGATTATCACCTGCACGGAAGAAATCTGTGATATTGCGAACTGGCGCAAATGACAATTGTGATACAGGAACGAAACCATCAACGCCTTCTGGCAATTCAACGATGATGCCCTTCTCAATAATGCGTTCAATCTTTCCTTCGGAATCCGCACCAACAGCATAACGCTCAGCGAAGAAATCCCATGGATTTTCAGTGATTTGTTTATGACCAAGTGCGATTCTACGATTTTGTGAATCAATGCTAAGCACGATTACATCAAGAGAATCACCCTTCTTCACGAATTCGCCCGGATGACGAATTTTCTTCGTCCAAGACAAGTCGCTGATATGAACCAATCCATCTACACCCGGTTCGAGTTCAACAAAGAGACCGAAATTGGTAAGATTGCGAACAATACCTTTGTGAACTGAATCAACAGGATATTTTGCGAGTAAATCTGCCCATGGATCCGGCTCAAGTTGCTTCATGCCGAGAGCAAGTTTTTTATCATTTTTATCAATATTCAATACGATTGCATCTATGACTTGTCCCATGGAAACCATTTGTGAAGGATGCTTCACATGCTGAGTCCAGCTCATTTCACTGATATGAATCAAGCCTTCGATACCTTTCTCGATTTCAATGAATGCACCATAATCGGTCAAGGAAACAACTTTACCCTGAACTCTTGTACCTGGCTCATATTTCTCACCGATTGTATCCCATGGATGTGAAGTCAATTGCTTCATACCAAGAGAAATACGACGCTTCTCACCATCAAAATCAAGCACAACAACTTTCACGACTTGATCAAGTGTGACAATCTCAGAAGGATGTGTTACGCGACCCCATGAAAGATCTGTGATGTGCACAAGACCATCAACACCACCGAGATCGACGAATACACCAAAATCGGAAATGGCTTTCACTGCGCCTTCAAGAACCAAACCTTTCTCAAGCGTACCAAGAATCTTGGAGCGCTGATCGGCCAATTGCTCTTCGAGAAGCACTTTATGACTTACTACAACATTTTCACTTGGGTGATTGACCTTCACAACGCGAACATCGATCATCTTGCCAACCCATGCATCAAAATCACGCACAGGACGAACATCAATTTGTGAACCTGGCAAGAATGCCTCAATTCCAAGCAAATCAACAACCATTCCACCCTTGATGCGACGAAGTATGCGAACCTGAACAATTTGCTGTGTCTCATTAAGCTTGAGAATTTCTTCCCATGTTTTCATGAAATCAGCACGACGACGAGACAGAAGCATACGACCATTGACATCTTCAATCTTTTCGATAAAGACATCAATTTCATCTCCGGGTTTGAAGATGTCGGCTGTGCCAAATTCAGCTCTTGGAATAACTCCAAGTGACTTGAAACCTATATCAACATAGATATTGTCTTTTGTCACTTGAATAACATTACCCTTCACCATTTGATCTTCTTGAACTGCAGAAAAACTCTGTTGGAACAAGGTGTCAAATGTGCTGTCATCCATCATGGGCACATTGAAATCTCCACTAAGCAAATCTGCAAGTGAAGGACGCTTGGATGTAGCGGCATTTGGAGTCAATTCAGACATATTTTCCTTTCATACTATGATGCGGTTCGTGAGTTTGATCAGCCGTTCACTGTATTCTTGCATGTGATCAATTTCACTCCATCCACATAGCGGGGATGTCATATTCATATATTCGTGAACGATGCGGAAGTTTTGAGCTTCGCAAAATAGTGTATTTCATTGTAAAAGCCAAGAAATTCAAGCAACTGCATGCATCAATGATATGGCTTCCGAAGCCATTTCTTGGTTATTTCCCCGAAGAATATTCATCCCTTCTATTCTTTTTGACCATGTGATTTGTCGTTTTGCATAATTTCTTGTGGCTTGTTTCATCTTTTCAATGGCGGTTTTCTCGTCTAATTCCCCATATATGTAGGCAATTGCCTGTTCATAGCCAACCGTGTCCAAAGACTGGGCAAATCGTGAGATTCCCTTATCAAGCATTGTTTGAGCCTCTCTTTTGGTTCCTTCCCACATTTCATCGCAGCGTGCATTGATTCGGCTATATAATGCCTCCCTTTCATGTTCAATCAAGACATAACAGGTCTCAAATGTTGGATATGACATCATGCGAGATTTCTGTTCTGAGAATTTCAATCCCATTACTTTGTGAAATTCCAATGCGCGCATGATTCTTCGAGGATTTTTATCTGGATAATCCTCGCAAGATTGTGGATCTACCAGTCGCAAAGCCTCAAAAAGGGCATCTCTGCCATGTAATTCATGGAATTCTTGGACTTCTTTGCGTGCTATGTGAAATGATTCCGCTTTATCCGAAGGCATTTCAAAAAAACCTTCGCACAGTGCTTGAACATAGAGTCCTGAACCACCAACAATGATTGGAAGCGTGTTGTTGAGGAGTAATTCTTGTATGATTTCCCCTGCTTTTTTTGCAAATGCACCTGCATTGAATGATTCAACCGGATCACAAATATCAATGCAATGATGCTGTACTCGCGAACGTTCTTCTTGGGTAGGTTTTGCTGTACCGATATCCAATTCCCTGAATATCTGCCGTGAATCAGCACTGATAATTTCTGCTCTCATTCCCAATCTAGAGGCGATTTCCAGTGATAATGCCGTTTTTCCCGAAGCTGTTGGACCGGTGATTGCAAGTACCGTATTTGGCTTGATCTGCATCAATCAGGACCTGAATGAATCCAGTGTTTTCGAAAGACCTTTCACAATGTCCATCTTTGGCGTCCATCCAAAAGCTGCAAAGATACGCTCATGAGAAAGTACGCTCCGCATTTGTTCACCTTGCTTTGCCGGTGCATGCTGCTCTTCGCAATGAGATTGCGAGAGATCTCGTAAATGCCTGAATAATGTATTGACATCAGTCTCAATGCCCGTACCGATATTATATGCTCCGATCATTTGTGGTTGCAAAGCCAAAACATTTGCTTCCACTACATCGCCAACATAGACATAATCACGTGTTTGGAGTCCATCCCCATTGATGACGGGTTGTTCTCCCTTGAGTAACTTTTGTGCGAAAATCGCAATCACGCCTGCCTCACCATGAGGATTCTGTCTTGGTCCATAGATATTTGCATATCTGAATGCCACTGAAGGCAATCCATGAACATGAGCATAGTAATAGAGATATTGCTCATTGGATAGTTTTGCAATGCCATAGGGAGAAATGGGTTTAGTGGGATGTCTTTCATCGGCGGGAAAGTACTCTTGTTCACCATAGACAGTGCCACCGCTGGAAGCAAAGATGATTTTCTTCACTCCGCTTCTCAATGCGGATTCATAGATATTAATTCCACCTAGAATATTGATTCTCGCATCATAAGTGGGGTCTTGAACGGAAACACGCACATCCATTTGTGCGGCATGATGATTGACAATATCAAATTGCTCTTCCATGAATACCGCCGGAATTCTCGGATCATTCACATCCATTTCAATGAATCGTGCATTTGAAGGGATATTTTCTCTTTTTCCAGTTGAGAGATTATCAATGATTACAACTTCATGTCCTAGCGACAAATAGGCATCTGCGATATGTGAGGCGATGAATCCGGCACCGCCGGTGACTGCAATTTTCATGATGAACCTGTGGAAAAGTATGTGCAAATATACCGAAGTTCACACACGATATTTGCCCCATAATTGCACTGCATCATAAATAGTATTCTCCAACTTGCGTCTTGTTGTGCCGGTAAATCGAAAAATAGGCTAATTTTGAGCCTCGGAGAATGTATTCGTACATTCCGGTTCGTTCATAAGTATCGGGATTTTCACTCAATGATTTCAATTCTCAAGAAGATATTCGGTGGTACAAAGCATGATAAGGATGTTCAATCCCTCAAGCCGACCGTACTGCAAATCAATGAAGAATATGCACGCCTTTCATCACTAACCGATGAACAGCTTAGATCCAAAACGCATGAATTCAAAGCATTGATTCAATCTCGCACAGCTCAACTTCAAGAAGAACTGGCTGAATTGCGCGAACAATTAACAAGTCAAGACGCGAATCATGATGAGAATTCCAAAATACATGATCGAATAAAAGAAATCGGCAATGAAGAATATGATATCATTCAAGATGCTTTAGATGAAATTCTTCCTGAAGCATTCGCCGTGGTGAAAGAAACCTGTCGCCGCCTCACCGAAAGAAAACATGCATATGAAGTTGTGGGACAACATCATGTTTGGGCCATGATTCCCTATGATGTTCAGCTTATTGGTGGCATTGTCATTCATCAAGGCAAAATTTCCGAGATGGCAACGGGTGAAGGAAAAACATTGGTTGCAGTTTCTCCGATGTATCTTAATGCACTTTCAGGCAAAGGTGTACACCTCGTTACTGTCAATGATTACTTGGCTCGCCGAGACAGTGAATGGATGAAACCCGTTTTTGATTTCCTCGATATCAATATCGGATGTATTCAATCCAATATGCAACCACATCAAAGACATCATGAATATGCTGCAGATATCACATATGGAACCAATAATGAATTTGGTTTTGATTATCTGCGTGATAATATGGTGAATGAAGCCGAAGACATGGTGCAAAGACCTCACTTCTTCGCAATCGTGGATGAGGTGGACTCCGTATTGATCGATGAAGCAAGAACACCACTCATCATCTCAGGACCGGTCAGCCATTCCAATGATCAACAATATGATCAGTTAAATCCTCGGGTTCGCAGACTCGTTGATTCACAAAACAGACTCATCAATACCATTGTCAATGATGCAGAAAAACTGCTTCAGAAAAATGACAAAGAAAGTAAAATACAAGCAGGTATGAGTTTACTTCGCGCTTATCGTGGAATGCCTAAGCAGAAGAAATTGTCCAAGCTTTTGCAAGAGCCGGAAAACCAAAAACTCATGAGAGATACAGAACTTGAATATCTCCGCGAGCAAGGAACTAAGATGTCCATTATCGATGAAGAAATTTTTTATACCATAGATGAAAAGAATCATCAAATAGACATCACCGAAAAAGGTCGTGAATTACTCACAAAAGTCGGAGAAGATCCCGAAATGTTTGTGATTCCCGATATCACCGGTGAACTCAGTATGGTTGAAGGAACTGCAGGACTCACTGCAGATGAGAAGCAAGCTCAAAAAGATGAATTGATCCGACGCTATTCCATGCGAAGTGATATCATTCACACTGTGCATCAATTACTTCGAGCATATTCACTGTATGATCGCGATGTTGAATATGTTGTTGATGGCGGAAAAATCAAAATCGTTAATGAATTCACGGGTCGTATCCTCGATGGCCGACGCTATTCCGATGGTCTTCATCAAGCGATTGAAGCAAAAGAAGGCGTTGCTGTTGAAGCAGATACACAAACCTATGCCACAATCACACTGCAAAATTATTTCCGCTTATATCGCAAACTCGCCGGTATGACCGGTACAGCAGAAACTGAAGCCGGTGAATTCGACAAAATCTATAATCTTGATGTTGTTGTGATTCCAACCAATCGTGCAATTGTGCGAAAAGATCTTGATGATTTGATCTTCAAAACGAAGAAAGAAAAATTCAATGCGGTTGCGGAAGAAGTACAAAAACTTGTGAAAGATGGACGAGCAGTACTCGTTGGAACAACAAGTGTTGAAGTATCTGAAATACTTTCCAAAATGCTGAAGCGACTCAATATCGAGCATCGTGTTTTGAATGCAAAACAGCATCAACATGAAGCTGAAATCGTTGCCGAAGCAGGTAGAAAAGGAAAGGTAACGATTGCAACCAATATGGCCGGTCGTGGTACCGACATCAAACTTGATGATGATGTGAAAGCCGCCGGTGGATTGGCAATTATTGGTACGGAACGACATGATGCACGCCGTATTGATAGACAGCTCAGAGGTCGTGCGGGGCGTCAAGGCGATCCCGGTTCTTCACAATTTTTCCTCTCACTCGAAGATAATCTCATGCGCCTCTTCGGTGGTGAGCGCATTGCATCTGTCATGCAGACTTTCAAAGTGCCGGAAGGAGAACCTATTCAAGCAGGTATGGTCACGAAATCTGTTGAAAAGGCACAGAAAAAAGTTGAAGAAAACAATTTTGCTATTCGCAAGCGCTTGATTGAATATGATAATGTGATGAATCAGCAAAGAGAAGCCATTTATTCAATGCGCCGACTTGTGATTCATGGCGAAAGAATGAAAGGAGAGATTATAGAATTCATGGAACAATTGGCGAATCATTGGTATCAACAATATCATGAAGAGCAAAACCTTGAAGGATTGAAAGATCAAGTGCGCACTCATATGCTCTGCGAAGTTGAATTGACTGAACAAGAATTCCGCACAATGAAAGAAGAAGAGTGTACAGACCGCATTGTTTCTGTCGCAAAAGATTTTCTTGAAAGAAAGGAACAGCAATGTGGAAGCGCTTTTATGATTGGACTCGAGTGTTTTGCATTCCTCCGGGCGATTGATGACAAATGGCGCGAACATCTTGGTGTCATGGATGAATTGAAGGAAGGTATTCATCTTCGAGCTTATGGTCAAAAAGATCCATTGCTCGAATATAAAGGTGAAGCATTGAATGCATTCCAGAGTTTATTTGTTGAGATACAGAAAGAGACAATCACAGCAGTCTTTAGATTTTACCCTCAAGTAATTCAAGCGCCTCAAGTGCAAACAGTTCGACCACAAGAAGCCGTGCTTGATCACAAGAATGTCAATGTGATGAATTCTCCTTCACTCAGCTTTATGGGACAATCACCTTCAAGAACTTCTTCAACTGCCGGAATCAGAGCAGTAAAGCCTGAGATTGATGAATATGGCCAGGTGACATCTGAAGAGAATCATATTCAACAACCCGGTCAAACTGTCCGCAGAACCGAACCCAGAATCAAAAGAAATGATCCATGTCCTTGTGGAAGCGGGAAAAAATACAAGCAATGCCATGGTCAAAATGTCTGATGTACAGCCCCGTTTAAGCGGGGCTTTTTTTATGGAAAAGCCGTAAGTTGAGATAATTGTTTTTCATTGAAACCATGTCACTTCAATCAACAAAAAAAGGCTCCAGACTCTTTGCATTGGATCTTGCCCGTTTGATGGCAATGCTCATGATGATGCAAGGTCATACCATTGATGCACTCGTCAATCCACAATTGATGGATCTTGGTACATTCCCTTGGAATATCTGGCAATTCATGCGAGGTCTAACCGCACCAATTTTTTTGATCGTATCAGGCACCGTGCATGTATTTGCTATGAAGAGAAATGAACAGGGTGCGATGAGTGAAGAAACACAAAAACGTAGAATGCGCTGGGCTTGGACAATTTTACTGTGGGGATATTTGCTTGTTTTGCCTGCCAATAGATTGATTGATTTACCCTTTGCTGAAGCAAGTGCATGGTCTTATGCATTTCAAGTCAATATTTTACATATGACTGCAATCACGCTCATGGCAGTGGTTTGGTTATCAACAAACACATATTCGGTGAAATCACTGGGCATTCGTTCGGGTTTGATTGCTGTTAGTATCTTCCTTTTAGCTCCTATTGTTCATTCCATACATTGGTTTGAATATCTCCCTGAATTTTTCGCGGGCTTTTTAAGTCCTGAAAGAGGCTCTCTATTCCCTCTTTTTCCAACAAGCGGCTTCATGTTTCTCGGTGTGGCATTTGGTTCATATCTCCATGGACTCAGTGAGGAACAGAGAAATACATTCATGAAAAAAACGATTTTTCTTGTGGGAATTTCCGCGATTGCAATCGGCATCGGCATCTATCAAAGTACATTTCATTTTGCAAGAATTCTAGAATATTTGAATCCCGGTTCAATGATTATGCGCACGGGAATCATCATTCTTTTCATTGGTCTTTGCTCCTATCTTTCAGCACTCTTGAAGAGATTTGAAAAGCGACTCGTTTTCTTCAGCAGTAAATCACTGCATATTTATATTCTACATTTGGTTTTGCTCTATGGCACTCCATGGTTTCCAAGCGTCGGTAGAATATTCATGCATGAAGCATCACTGGAAATTGGAGCAATTGCTGCACTGCTGATTGTTACGCTGACTCCAGGACTTATAGCATTGGAGCAATATGCTCGTGAGAATCTCCACTATGCCCATGCAACGATTAAATATACACTTGCAGCCATCCTTGCCTATGCTTTAATCGTATAGACTCAAATTGCTATAGACATGAAAAAGCCTCATTGTATCAACACAATGAGGCTTTTTGTATCTAAGACTTTTGCTATTTATCTAATTACGGCAAAAGGAATAACCGAGCGATATGTACCGGCATCAATGGTCATGACATAATTTCCGGGAACTGCGGATGACATGTCAAATGGCATGACATTAGAACCTTTTTCGGCATTATCGATTCTTGTTTCACCGATCAAAGAACCGGTCACTGAATGCATGCGGATATTGACAGGACCGGCATGTGGTACTGCAAAATGAGCCATCATCATTCCATTTGTTGGATTTGGTGCGATTGCGTTTTCAGCATTTTCTGTGAACTCATTCACACTTGTTGTTGCAGGTGTTAACTGTATGACTGTTTCTCCAACAAGCGCAAATAAACCAAACGCTTCACCACTAAGATTTGCAGCAGGATTTAAAAATCCACTGGCAAATACAACAACGCTTTGACCTGGAATTGCAGCACCGGGTACATTAAACGATGCAATCACATCGCCACCTGCAGGTGCAATTCCAACCACATAGTTTTGAGCTGGAACACTGATATATGCTGAGTTTTTGCCATATGCAAGCGATGACACAAGATTATTGCCACCAACACGAACATCTACAGCCGGTGCATCTGTTGCGCCGTGGAAGACAATTACATCAATATTTTTGGAATCTATTGCAGCATCACGAATTCCTGTCAATGGATAAATCGTGAAACCGATGCTTTCGCCTGATGGATTCGCAGCAAAACCTTGCTGAATGACACCATTTGCAAATACTACATAATTTCCTTCAGGCAAAGTAACAGTAAATGACTTCAGTGTATCAGCAGCTTTTTCACTTGTACCGGGTGCAATACCAATTTTATAAGCGGTACCGGCATTCAATTCAAGCGTTGGTGATGATGTACGAAATGCGAAATTGTCAATTGCTTTTTCGCCATTGACATAAACATCAACACTTGCAGCCGCTGGATCTGCAGCATTATGCACGATGCGTACTTTTGCGGTTTTTTGTGAAGTTGCAGCAGGCAATTTTTGGAATGGACCACCATCTGCGGTAACAACATATAAACCAAATGCAGAGCCATCACCATTTGCGGCAGGATTCAAAAATCCGGATGCAATGATGGTGATTGCCTTACCTTTCAAACCTGAAACATCAGCAGTAAAACTTGCAAGTGTTTGTCCACCTGCAGGTGCAATGTCAAGTTTGTAGACATTTTCAGGAACTTGCAAATACATTGAGTTTTCACCATATTTCAAATTGGGAATCAATTTTACACCGGCTGTAGAGACATCCACAGCAGGAGCATCTGTTGCGCCATGAAATACGCGAATATCAACAAGTGAATCAGTCTCACCTGTTGTACGTGCATTCGGCAATGCGAATAGGTTAAAACCAATGGACTTTCCATCAGGATTTGCTGCAAATGAACCGGGAGTCAAAACGCCATTTGCAATGGCTTGATAAGTGCGATTTGGCTCGAGAGTTACTGTAAATGTTGCGATTGTATCTGCTACTGAAGTGCTTGTGCCAGGGGCTATTCCTATAGTGAGCGGAATTCCTGCGGGAAGATCGGCGAATGGAGTTGCGGTTTGGAAGGCAAAATTGTCGAATGCTTTCATCGCACCGACATAAACATCAACAGTCTGTGCTGCTTTATCAGCCGCATTGTGTATGACTTGCAGCTTGGCGGTTTGCTGAGCTTTGAGATTCGATGCGAACATTGTTGTCAAAGCCGCAATGAGAATGAGTATTTTCATGGATTCACTCCTCTGAAATGTGGTTGA
>Ga0172376_10005071_pt1 | contig 14805 bp, 9 predicted proteins | sample Lak35m_FD_121114 | JGI IMG/M metagenome (GOLD analysis project Ga0172376, IMG submission 121114) | Freshwater microbial communities from Kabuno Bay, South-Kivu, Congo - kab_092012_35m | ecosystem: Environmental > Aquatic > Freshwater > Lake | place: Democratic Republic of the Congo: South-Kivu...
TCCGAAGTCGTACTTGATGGGCTGCTCGAAGCGTTGCATGTCGATATCGGCGCCGTGCTGTTGCTTCCACGCAATGCCGAAAAGCCGACGACCAATCAATTGAGGTTAGTGGCGTATCGCTCGAAGGGTAACGAGGTCTATCAAAAGGTCTCGAATTCGCTAACTGATAGTGTCTTGCAAGAGTGGCAAGCGATCTTGGCTCGCGATATTCCCAATGATAGTCAGTTGGGTGGTCAAGAAAGTCTGCAACAACTGCAAGCCTCCAGCGTGATCTGTGCTCCGATTCGCACGACGAGTTGCATTCATGGGGTCGTGCATCTCTATACCACGCACGGATCGAAGACGCTCGATGCCGATGATCTAGAATACACGCTCGCAGTTGCCGATCAGTTCGCGCTGGCACTCGATCATTTGCAGGAGCGGGAGTCGCTCGAAGAGGGATTGGCGCGGGCTCGCAATGAAGCCGAGGCTCTCCGCAGTCAATTGGCGATTGAGTCGGATCTTGTGGGAGATAGTCCGGCCATGCAGGCCCTGAAGGAGTCGATCGGACGAATCGCGCCGACGAATGCCACTGTTTTGATTCGAGGTGAGAGCGGCGTTGGAAAAGAGTTAATTGCTCGCGGAATCCATTTTGGCAGTGATCGACGCAGCGGTCCCTACGTCTGCATGAATTGCGCAGCGTTGTCCGAGTCGCTGTTAGAAAGCGAACTCTTCGGGCACGAGAAGGGTTCATTCACCGGAGCAACGAGCCGAAAACTTGGGAAGTTCGAGCAGGCTCATCGTGGGACTTTGTTTTTGGACGAAGTCGGTGAGATGAGTCTTTCGATCCAAGCGAAGTTTTTGCGAGTGTTGGAAGGGCATCCGTTTGAACGCGTCGGCGGCAACACACCGATTGAAGTCGATGTGCGCGTCGTGGCTGCAACGAACCGAGACCTCGAACAAATGGTCGAAGAGAAGTCGTTTCGACGTGATCTCTTCTTCCGACTTTATGTCGTCGAGGTTGCTGCTCCAGCGTTGAGGCAGCATCCCTCGGACATTCCGATGCTCGCGACTTACTTCTTGCAAAAGTTCACGACAAAGGTGGGGCGGCGGATTCGCGGCTTCACGGACGATGGTCTGAGGAAATTGTGCGTCTATGAATGGCCAGGCAATGTTCGTGAGCTGCAGAACACCATTGAACGATCGGTGATCTTAGCTCGTGGCGAGTTTATTGAGGCTGAGGACATTCATCTTTCCACTTTAACCCTGTCGTCAACACCGGAACTTTTTCCGGCGGTTGTTGCCGTGAACGAGGATCAAAGTCTCGACAGGCTGGAACGCGAACATATCTTGGCGACGCTCGAACGGACCAACTGGAACAAGTCACTCGCGGCTCAGATTCTGGGCATCGAGAGATCCACACTGGATCGTAAACTGAAGCGGTATCAGGTCAGTCGTCCGTCGCGAGATTGAGGCCAATTTTGGCCGAAATTGGCAGGGAAAAGGATGGTCATGCTTCTTCGCGACTTGGGGAAAAAGTTGTTGACATTCAATTTGGGGCTCCCCAGAATCCCGCGCCGTCCCGCCTGGAATTTCCCGCCTTTTCGCTCATCGCGGCATTGCTGAACCGCATCCAAAGTGGTTCGCTCCTACCGTCGCCGCAAAGACCGCAACTCATTGGTTTTCCGAGCGTTATGCGTCAGTTGTTGAGATGTCATCAACAGCTGTTTCCCAAACATATTCCCGGTTCGTTTTGTTTCCATTGAATGGAGCTAACTTCATGGGCTACTCAAGCACCGAACTCGAAGAGTACGAGGCCGAATTTACAACGGATGATGAGTGTGAATTCCCGGAGATCGACTTCGAGGCATTAGGAATCGACCCAGCTTGCCCGACAGAGGCGAAGCCTGGTTCCGAGCAGAAGGTTGTTATGCTGGCCGCCCGTTATGCAGCGGGTTTGCCTTTGTGGCATGACGAGGATTGCGTTGATCATGGCCCTGTTGGTGCTGAAGAGGATTAACGTGGTTTGGCGGCATTAATGAAAGTGCCTTTCAACCCCCCGGTAGGATCCCTGCCGGGGGGTTTTCTGTTTGTTGTTGCGGTGTGTGTCCCGTTTCATTGATGCTGCGTTCGAAGTTAAGATCTTCCCGCATTTACGGCGGCTGCTCAATCTGTGTTGACTCGCTAAGACATGTTCGAGAGGCTGTAGTCGAAATGTTGAGACTACTGATGTCTTTGGTCGGTCGGCGGGCGTTAGGCGCAATTCAAGATGTAATGTTTGATTTGGTTGTTTGTTTTTATCAAAAGGAGACTTGGTGAATGTTTACGTTGCAAAAAGCACATCGAAGAAAAACTTCGCGGTTGGGATTTACACTGATCGAGTTGCTTGTCGTGATTGCGATAATTGCAGTACTCGTGGCGCTATTGCTTCCTGCTGTTCAGCAGGCTCGCGAGGCCGCCCGTCGTTCTCAGTGCAAAAACAATTTGAAGAATATCGGATTGGCTGTTCATAACTTTATTGAAACGCGGCAGTCATTACCCCCGCTGGTGTCCCACTCTGGTGGTCCGACTTTTTTCTTTCATTTGCTTCCGTATATGGATCAGCAGAATCTCTATGAATTATATACGGGTGGTGCCACCAGTGCGAGTGGAAGCACTGATATTCGCCGACACATGGACACCAATTATCAGATAATCGTTGATGCAGGCAAGCAGGCATCGGTGGTCGGGAATCAGTCGATGTTTTGTCCAACCTACCGTAGTCCGTCTGTGCAGACTGGTGGAAATACGCGTGGGCCTCGTGGAGACTATGCGGTTGTCTTTATGCAGGGACGTGCTACTGGCTTAAATGCAAATAATCAGGCGACCGAGGATGGTTGGTGGTCGCATCATAATTCATCAAGTTCCGGCGAAATTAATCGCCAGAAGGGTATGATTATTGCTGCGGACGCGACGGATGTTCCTAACGATGGCGGGATTGATGGTCATAACGGTAACCGCCGTGAGCGAGGAAAGTTTCAGCACACCCTTGCGACGATTACTGATGGATCTAGCAATACATTAATGGTCGGCGAAAAGTGGTGGACACAGGCTGAAATTGCTAGAGATCAGGGTAATGCAGGTCATAACAATACGGATCGTTCGATATTTGTTCAGGATGGTAGCTGGCGCGAATATATGGTTGCTCGGAATGCGCGTATGCCACTTCGGACGGGGGCGAGACCAGATGGTGCGGATGGATGGAATAATCCTGCATTCACGAGTGCCGCACGGGCGCATGGATTCGGAAGTTGGCACGGCGGAGTCGTTCAGTTCGTAATGGGTGACGGGCGAGTTGTGGGCTTGACGGAGAATATTAATGACCTTGTTCGTTGGCGGCTTGCGGATCGGAATGACGGAGAGCCTGCCACTGTTGAGGAGTAGCTTTTATTTGTTACTCATGAGCGACAACAAGCGAGTTTTCAACTTGCTTGTTGTCGCTTATGTGTTTCTGTGTTCGCAAATGGATTGTGTGTAGTTGTTGTTTTAGTCGAAGTCCGTGTATGTCTTGCTAAGAGATGTGAAGCATGAGAATCAATGTGATGGTATGTCTTGCTGGCTTGGCTGCTGCTTGTGGCTGTGGCTCATCTGGTAATAGTATTTCAGGGACAGTTGCTTACACGAGTGGCGGAGTGTTACCCAAAGGGACGGTGGCGATTTCTAATGACGCGGGTAGTTATCAAGGGGCGATCGGCTCCGATGGAACGTTTGTGATCGAGAATGTCAAAAGTGGTAAGTATGGAGTGGCGATTTATGGGGCGCTAGCCGGTGAGTCTGATTTGTCGATGAACTACGACGATAAGGGAAACTATATTCCACCTAAGGTTGTTGCGCCAAAGTCCTTAGTTAAAGACCAATATAGCGATCCGTCTAAATCGGGTCTGACTTTGACTGTTCCTGGTGATTACAATCTAAAGGTAGACAAGGCGGAGTAAATGAATTCCGTCAGAAGTTGCTTAAAAGCCCACTTATTTGTAGTGGGCTTTTTCATTCTCGTCTTTGTAGTAGGTTGCCAGTCAAAGCCTACTGAAGATTTAACGGAGATGGCGGCGCAGCCGAGGTCGGTTGTTGGCGCGAGTGAGGCGCGAACTGCTGCTCGATTGCCTTTCGTAGTGCCTGTTGTTCGGACGATACGTCCCGTTCGTTCGGATGACTGGTTTGTCGACATGAGTGATAGTCAGGGGCTTGATTTTGTTTATCGCGATGGAAGTGAATCTGGCTGCTACCAGCTTTTGGAGTCTGTTGGGGGTGGCGCAGCGGTGCTCGATTTTGATCTCGATTGTCTTCCAGACGTGTGTGTGGCTGGCGGTGGTTCTATTGAGAATGTTGCCGGGAGAGTTGTGATTCACGGTCGCGGCGTGGGACTGTTTCGTCAAGGCTCGTTGGGGCAATTTGATGACGTGACCTGTTTGGCTGATGTCGGTTCGGTGTCCTTGTACTCTCATGGCGTCACTACTTCGGATATGAATAGTGATGGCTTTCCCGATCTGATCATTGCTGGCTACGGTGGTGTCCAGTTTTGGCTGAGTTGTGGTGATGGATCGTTTATGCAACCTCAACAGTTGTTGGCAGTCAGTGCCGATCGCTGGAATGTTGCCGCAGTGGCCGGCGACATTGATAACGACGCATTAATTGACCTTTACGTCTTGACCTACGCGCAATGGAATCCAAGCCTTGATCCGGTCTGCGTCAACGATCAGCAACTACAAGATATCTGTGGCCCGACGAAGTATTTTGGAGAGCAAGATCGTTGCTATCGCAATGATGGGCTTGACTGGAAAGAGGTTACTACCGAGGCAGGAATTGTGCCCGGTAATCGCGGTTTGGGAGTGGTTGCCGCTGATGTAGATGCCAATGGTTGGTTGGATTTTTTTGTAGTGAATGACGTTGAGGCCAATCAGTTATATCTCAATGGCGGCGCGTTGCCGCTTCAGGAAAGTGGCGTGTTGGCGGGCGTCGCTTATTCCAATACCGGGCAGCGAGAAGGTTCGATGGGGGTCGATCTCGCGGACTTCGATGGTGATGGGTTGCCAGATTTGTGGTACACGAACTACAGCCACCAAGATAATTCGTTACTCCGCAATGTCGGCGCCGGCGGATTCATTCATCAGGGAGACGTCATGGGACTCGCGGGGGTCTCGCGAAAGTGGGTCGGCTTTGGCACCGGATTCGGCGATTTTGATAATGACGGATGGCCGGATCTGTACGTTGTCAATGGGCACGTCGCCTACGAGCGGCTAGATGCACCTTACTTTCAACCGCCGCAATTGTTTCGGAATGACGTCGGCAAGCGGTATCAAGAAGTGACAGATAAAGGCGGACCGTATTTTGACCACTGGCGTTCATCGCGGGGGGCCGCAACTTGCGACTTTAATAATGACGGGGCATTGGATCTGATCATCGTGCATCAGAATGAGCCAGTCTCTGTTTTGGAAAATCGGCAGCTACCGAAACAGTGGTTGCGAGTGCGACTTGTTGGAACACAGACGGAACGCACTGCGACAGGGGCGAAGGTCGAAGTGAAGACATCGCGTCGAAGTTATCACCAATGGGTGATCGGCGGCGGCAGTTATCTCTCCAACAGCGATCGCCGGTTATTGTTTGCACTCCCCGATGCGGAAATTGTGAATGTGACCGTAACATGGCTCGGCGGAGCGACTCAGACGCACCAACTGACTCCCGCGAGTTACACGATTGTCGAGGGGGCCGACGCCTATGAAATGGAATAGTGCGACGTGCTGGGGAGCGGTACTTGTGCTCGTGTCGCTGTTGAGCGTCGCGCTGCTGTTAGTGCCTCGGCAAGCGTCGTTGGAGTCGCTGCGTAGTACCGCTATGGTTTTGTTGGCCAGCGAAACTCAGCGCAATGAAATTGCACTGGAGTTGACCGAGCAGGCGAAGCCGTTGCTGACTGAAGCGGGGCCGAGGGGAAGTGCGGCGATGTTGTATTACATCAGTGCTGCTCCTATTTGTGGGGCCGATTTGTCCATCGCGAAGATCCCGCCGGCGAAGGATCTGTTTGGAATTCAGACGACCGACTTGCTGCTGATTTCAAAGCTGCTGCTGCGAACTCGGCGAATTGGGCCGGCAGATCAGATCATTGAGTTGGTACTACAACGCCAGGAGAGGCGAAGCGAGGCACTGCAAGTAGCCATCAGCGCTCAATTGGAGTTGGGGCGGGATGCTGATGTCATGCGGCACACTGAGGAGTGGGTGCGGCTTGAGCCAGAAAACCCTCAGCCTTATCGCGTGCAGTCGACGGTGCATCGCAATCATGGACGCTGGGATAATTTTGTGATTTCAGCCGAGAATGCCGTACGGCTGACTCATCCGGTCGACTGGGTGCTGCAAATTGAACTTGCCGATGGGTACACGCAGTTGGGACGCACAACTGAAGCGCGTCGCGAGTTTGATCGGATTCAAGAGGCGCGTCCGGATTTGATTGCTATGGCTCCCGTTATGCATGCGCGACTGTTGTTGCTGGAAGGCAAACATCAAGAGTCAGAGAAGATCATACGGCGATTTTTGAACTCTGAGCCTGATGATACTGAAGCGTTGTTGATGCTGGGGAAATTGCAGTTTGTCAGAGGGCAGTTCGACGCCGCGATTACCACTTTCGAGCGAATTCAGGCAGTCGATCCGGCGGATGAGCAGGCTTATTATCAATTAGGGCAGACTCACGCGCGAGCGGGACGACGGGAATTAGCAGCCGAGTATCTTGAGCAGCATCGGAAGTTGTTGGATGCGAAAGTGAAGCTTTACGGGCTTGAGCAGCAGGCGGCGCGAGAGCCTTCGAATGCAAGAGTTCGCGAGCAATTGGCGAAGTCGTATGCGGAGATTGGACTTCCGGAGATGGCAGCGTTTTGGTCACGCGCGGCGAAGGGAGTTTCGGGTGCTCCATGAAGCGATCTCATCAGGTTGCTGTTACCGGATTAGTCATTGGCGCGCTGGTGACGATCGGTTTTGTTGCCGTTCACTTTGCGTTTCGTGTTCAGCGTGATTCCGCCAAAGGTCTTTGGTTGCGGTTTCAAGAGGCTTGGCGCAATGGCGATACGGCGGAGATGTCCGAGATACTGCCACGCTTTGATTTCGTCGAGGAATTGTCGCAGGACGAACTTGAGCGACTGGCGATTGATTTTCTCGATGATGGGTATGTCTCTGCGGCTGATGTCGTGTTGACAAGAGCGCTGATCGAGCATCCCAAAGCGGCTGTCCTTCATCGTCGACTCGGGGAGTTGAAGCATCGCACCGGGCGGCGCGAGCAGGCTCGGGAGCATTGGCTGCACTTGCTGAGCCATGGCGGAATGGACCTGTTGAGCATGCCACTCATTGGCAATCCGGCTTTGAGATTGTCGGACGAGGATCGCGAGTTGAATCGCGGTAGAGATGCGCGACTCGATGATCCATTGGTGTTCCTCGGATTGGCTGACCGCAGTTTGCAGCAGCGTGAGTTCGCGGAGTGTGAAGAGTATGTGCGCCGCGCGTTGGAGTTGGCACCGGATCTTGCGGAAGCGCGGTTGTGTGCGGCGGAGTTGGCTTATCAGCGAGGGGACATGCTGGGTTTGCAGCGACAGGTGCATGACATGCCGGAACTGGCGCGGGAGTTGGCGCCGTACTGGGTGCTGTGTGGGCATGTTTGGCGTCATCGGGACGATATTCGGTCCGGGGCTCGCTGCTACTGGGAAGCTTTTCGGCGGGACGCGTCGCACTACGAAGCTGTTGCGGGATTGGGGCACTGCCTTCAGGAGATGGGGCGCGTTAATGATGCCGCTGCTCTTAAGGAGCGGGCGCGACTAATTGCAGAGTACGCGGATCGTTGCCGCAGAGTGCATGCGGCGTCTGAAGTTGTGGAGTGGTTATTACAGAGTGCCGAAGAAGGGGCGGCGCGATTGAGTTGCTATCGCGAAGCTTTTGGTTGGTGTCTGATGGCAAAGGCTGTTGCTCCAGAGGCAGATTGGCCGCGCGAACGAATGGTTGTGTATCGAGCGAAACTGAAGTCGCCGATCGAGCGTTCGCGGCCAGGAGATGATCTCCGACAACGGATTGACTTGAGTGCGGAACCGTTGCCAGTCTTTCAGTCGGAGCCAATGGCGGTCGAACTCAGCAGCGCTCAGCCGCCGTTTCGTTTCGAGAACATCGCGAAGTCGGCGGGCATTCGGTTCGTGTTTGAAGATGGTGCCGATCTCAGCAACGAAGAGACGGAACTCTTTGAGTTCACGGGAGGAGGTGTTGCGATTTTGGACTACGACCTTGATGGATGGCCCGATCTATTTTTTTCGCAAGGAGGCGCCGCACCGGCGGTTGATCCGACTGAGGTGCCGTCGATCAAGCGGCCTTCCGATACGATGTACCGGAACTTACAGGGTGCGATTTGCAAGGATGTGACGGCGTTCATTGGGTTACAAGACAACGAGTATGGGCAAGGCACTTCTGTCGGTGACTTCAATGCGGATGGATGGCCCGATTTGTATGTCGCGAATGCCGGACGCAACGTGCTCTATCAGAACAATGGAGACGGCACGCTAAGTCCGCTCGCTGATCCTGTTTTCTTAGGGGTGGCCAGTTGGACGACCAGTTGCGCGCTGGTCGACTTGAATCGTGATGGCCTGCCGGATCTCTATGACTGCAACTACGTCTCATTGAAGGATGCGCGGACCCGAATGTGTCGATCAGGTGATGCGTCGGTGCCGTGTCAGAAGGGAACGCATCCGGTTGCAGCTCAAGATCAGATCTTGCTCAATCAAGGCAATGGGACGTTCGCCAACGTGACTGAGGCAACGGGTATCGTGAGACCGGAAGGATTGGCGCTCGGGCTGATTGCTGCGGACTGGGACGGCAATGGGGCGCTCGATCTCTTTATCGCCAATGACGCAAAGCCCAACTTCCTCTTCATGAATCAATCGCTGAACCCCTTGAGCTACGCGGAGGAAGCGGTGTTACGTGGAGTAGCGTTGAGCGCGACGGGGCGTGCTCAAGCTTGTATGGGGATTGCGGCGGATGACTTCACGGGTCAGGGACGAATGGACCTCTTCGTGACTAACTTTTACGCAGATTACAACACCTTCTATCGGTCGTTGCCAGATGGGTTGTTTCGCGATGAGACGAGCGAGCGAGGACTGGCCGAGGTGAGCTACTTCTTCTTGGGATTCGGTACTCAGTCACTGGACGCCGATCTGGACGGGAATCCAGACATCGTGCTGACGAACGGTGATGTCGTTGATTTCTCGACGGTGAATCTCAAACGGAAGTACCGACAGCCGGCGCAGTTCTTGTGGAATGTCGGATGCAGACGATTTCAAGAAGTGCCTCGATCGCAACTGGGCGACTACTTTCAGTCAGAGCAACTGGGACGAGGACTTGCGGTACTCGATTTCGATCGAGACGGGCACGAGGACTTCGCGGTTTCTCACATTGGCTCGACAGCGGCGTTGGTGATGAATCGCACGTCAGCAATGGGGCATTGGCTCGACTTGAGATTGGTCGGAGTTCGCAGCGAGCGAGATGCGATCGGTGCGAAAATTACGGTCTCAGCGTCGGGGCGAGAGTGGCATAAGCAGTTGTTGGGAGGAAACGGTTACATGGCTAGTAATCAGCGGCGTGTCATCTTCGGTCTCGGTGAACGACAAGCGGCAGAATTCGTATCGGTTACATGGCCTTCGGGCGATCGCGAACGCTTCGAGGTTGCTGAAGTCGATCGCGAGTATGTGCTCGTCGAGGGGGCGGGGCGGGCGATGATTGGAGCGCGGTGATGAATCGAGTTGATGCAGGACTTCGAACTTGTGTGCGAGTGATGTGGCACTTGGCAGTGAGTCTGTTGTGCTTCTTCGCACTAGGTTGCTCGGAAGAGACAGCGCCGCCATCAGTGGAACGGTCGAGTGAGACTGCTGCGTCTGCTCCCTCACCTACAAATCAAACGCCGGAGATGTCGTCTCATGAGGAGATGCGCGCGGTCTTGGCGCGGCTGTCTGCGGAGAGTCATGAGAACAACTCGTTCGTCGGTGATCGCAACGCACGGCGTCTGCGCAAGGCGCTGTCCGACCTCGCGAAGTTTGAAGACGTCTCGTCGCTCAAGAAGTGGGAAGCGAACTTCGAGCTCGGTCGCGCGGAGCTAAAGCTCGGGCACGAACAGAAAGCCTTAGCGTTGTTACAGCGAGCCGAAGAACTGCTGCCGCAGGGCAGTCCGATCAAGCTCCGCAAGAAGACATGGTACGAATTGGGCATCGCGGCTCTGAGATTGGCTGAGACGCAGAATTGCTGCCTCAAGCATTCACCGGAGAGTTGCATCGTCCCGATTCAAGGAGCGGGTTTGCATACGAGGAAAGAGGGCTCGCGCATGGCGATGTCTTTCTTTCTCAAGGTGTTGGAGCACCCGGCTGCCGAGGGGGCAGATGACGAACGATTGGAGTTAGATGAAGCGTCGCGCTGGTTGTTGAACATCGCTGCGATGACTCTCAACGAGTATCCCAATGGCGTGCCTGAGGCTCATCGCGTTCCGGTCGAGTTCTTCCGATCGTCGATTGAGTTCCCTCGCTTTTCCAATGTGATGCCGCATCTCGGCCTCGACACGTTCAACCTCTGTGGCAGCGTCGTGATTGATGATCTTGATACGGATGGAGATCTCGACATCTTCACGTGTACTTGGGACGTCTCGGGGCAAACACGCATTTTCCGCAACAACGGAGATGGCTCCTTCAGTGATGTGACAGAGACTTCTGGTTTGCTCGGCTTCTATGGGGGGCTGAACCTGAAGCATGCGGACTATGACAATGATGGGGATCTCGACATCTTCATCATGCGCGGTGCATGGCTTAAAGCGGAAGGGCAGCATCCTAGTTCGCTGTTGCGCAATGACGGCCACCTGAAGTTCACCGACGTGACCTTTGCGGTTGGAATTGAGAACTTCTTTCCGACGAAGTCGTCGGCATGGGCCGATTACGACAACGACGGTGATCTCGACCTCTTCATCGCCAATGAGACCTCGCCTGAGATCGAAGCACCGTGCCGCCTCTATCGCAACGATGGCAGCAAGTTTGTGGATGTCGCTGCAGCAGCCGGGGTGCAGGCGCGAGTCTTCTCGATGGGTTCGAATTGGGGGGACTACAACAACGATGGTTGGCCGGACTTGTACTTGTCAGTGACTGGTCCCAATCGGCTGTATCGCAACAACCGTGACGGCACCTTCACCGATGTCGCGGGCGAGTTAGGGGTCGATAAACCGCACGCGAGTTTCTCGACATGGTTCTGGGACTACGACAACGACGGGCAACTCGACATCTTCGTCGGAGCGACATCGGGCACTGTGGGAGTGCTCGCTTCGGACATTCGCTTTGAGCTCATGCATCTTTATCGAAATCGTGGAGACGGTACGTTTGAGAACGTCGCGCCGCAGGTCGACTTGAAGTACCCGGCGAGTCCAATGGGCTCAAACTTTGGGGACCTCAACAATGACGGCTTCTCCGACTTCTATCTGGCGACGGGCAATGTTCCGTTCTCCGAGATTCAGCCGAACGTGATGTTCCTGAATGATCGCGGTCGGAAGTTTCACAATGTCACGATGGCCGGCGGCTTCGGACACTTGCAGAAAGGGCATGGTGTATCATTCGCTGACATTGACAACGACGGAGATCAAGATGTGTATGTGCAGTTAGGCGGAGCCTATCCGGTAGATCGCTTTAGCGATGCGTTATTCCTTAATCCTGGCTTCTCCGATCATCACAGTATCGCATTGCAACTCGAAGGTTACCACTCCAATCGTTGTGCCATCGGGGCACGCCTACAACTCGATGTGACCGAAGCGGATGGGACACAGCGTTCGATTCATCACCTGCTCAGTGCTGGTAGTAGTTTTGGGAACAACCCTTTTCGCCGCACGATCGGCTTAGGGACAGCCCAAAAAGTAGACCGACTTATGATTCGTTGGCCGCGGATTGATCTCACGCAAGAATTGAGCAATTTGTCGGCGGATCGCTTTTACAAAATTGTTGAGGGACAGCCAGCTCAAGAATCTTCACTACGACAATTGAAGCTTGGCCCCCGAAAAGATCAATCGTCAACCGACGCTGGTTCAAGCGTTGATCCTGGCGATGCTCGGTAGTAATGCCGCAATCTTGTTATGGAACAGATTGATGTTGTTATATGTAATTGCCGTTGCCAGTGATGAACTGTCATGCTGATGGGGTGTTTGTGGTTAGTTGATGTTGTACTATGAGAATATGTGGCCGTGTGGCGATTGTGCCTGAATGTTGTTTCATGGTGTTTTTGGGCGAGGACCGATCTCGATGCGTCTCTACTGCGGACTCATTTCGCTATATTTGCTGCTGAGTGCCTCTGATTCAGCCTCTGTGGTGGCTGCAGATCAGGAAACCGGGACGGTTGAAGGGCGTGTTTTAATTCAGGCGTCTGACGTCGCTCGCTGGAGGCTGTCGCGATTCTATGTCCGCAAGAAAGGTGAGCTCGTCGTTGCGGAGTCGGTGGTCGCTTTACGAAGTCCGGCTTTGAAGGGGCTCAAGGTTCCGAAGCAGCCAGTTGAGGCGATTGTGGATCAACGCGACTTTCAGTTCACTCCGGAAACGACAGCCATACGTGCTGGCACTGCGGTGAAGTTTCTCAATAACGATGGCGGGACACATAACGTTCGCGCTGTGCATCCGGTCGCCGACTTCAACGAAAACTTGCCGTCAGGCGAAGAGTTTGTGTACGTCTTCAAGAAGCCAACGAGCATTCAATTGCCGGTGACTTTGGGCTGCGTCTATCACGGCAACATGCGGGCCTTCATTTATGTTTTTGATCATCCGTACTTCATGGTAACGGATTCTGTTGGGGTGTTTCGGTTCGAAGACGTGCCGGTCGGGGAGCTGCAACTTGATGTTGCTCATGCGGCGGGTCAGATGAAGAAATCTCAGACGCTTACAGTACGCAAGGGCGAGACGGTGAAGCTCGACGTGCTGCTTTCTCTGCCTTCGTCGGAGAAATAAAGTCTCTTCCCTTCGACCTAAGATATCCCGACAGCTATCGAGAGTAGCAATCTCGTGACGATTCGTTTTTTGTTGAGCAACTCAGCCTATGGACTCTGAGCGACACATTCGTGCCTTCAAACACTGGCCGTTGATCGTCGGTATTGGTGCTGTCGTCTGGTTGGGACTCATTATGAGCCAACTGCCAGTGCGGCCTCCGAAGTCGGTCAAGGACTCAGCCTTGGGTCAGTTAAAACCGGCTCCAGTGTCGGATGTCGGTTATGTCGGCAGTGATGCGTGCGGTGAATGCCATCGCGAGTTACTGGACTCCTATCGACAGCATCCCATGTATGGCTCAACACGAGCGATTGGTCTCGCGGAGTTTGAAGAACTTGCGATGGCGACCTCCAACGGAACTCTACCCAAGATCAAGGGCAGGCAGCGATTTTATGAAGTCGCATTTAACGGCACTGTCATGACACATCGTGAGAAGATGACTGACGCTCATGGCGAGTTGATTTTTGAGCAGTCGGTGCCGATGGACTATGTCGTTGGATCAGGGCGGCGCGCGAAGGCTTTTGTCTATCACCGAGGTAGTAAATTGCTGATGTCGCCTTTGAATCTGTATGCAAAGAGTTCTGTCTGGGATGTGGCTCCGGGCTACCTACCAGATGACCCTCGACGGTTTGATAGACGTGTTACGGATGAATGCGTCATGTGTCATTCAGGACGTGCTTCGCGCTTGTCGGATGCCTCTGATCTCTTCGAGAAACCTGCGTTTCATGAAATGTCGATTGGATGCGAGAGCTGCCATGGACCAGGTGAGAAGCACATTGACGCTCGGCGTTCAGATCCCAATCGATCAGTTGCAGGCGATCCAATCGTTAATCCTGCGAGGCTTGATTACGAACGTGCTGAGAGCATTTGCCAACAATGCCATCTGCAAGCGGCTGCACGCGTGGTGAGGGCTGGTCGTAGTGTTTTCGATTTTAAGCCAGGCATGCGTTTTGAAGATGTTTGGACCGTGTTAGATGCTGGAACTGGAGTCGATGCCGACGGCCAAATTCGATCGGTCAATCATGTACCGCAAATGCAGTCGAGTAGATGCTTCATCGAAAGCGATAGCAAGCTTGGATGCACGTCGTGTCATGATCCCCATCGCGTACCTGCGGCGGATGAGCGGGATGGTTTCTACCGTACTCGGTGCCTGATCTGTCATGATCCAGAAAGCTGCTCTGCTCCCATGATAGATCGAGAGGCTCGGGCGGACTCATGTTTTGTGTGTCACATGCCGGCGCGAGAGTCGAATAACGTCTCGCATGTCACGCAAACCGATCACCGCATCGTTCGTAAACCCTTGATGCAACCAGACATCTCTATCGAGACGCCAGATCAACTGACATTTTTTGCGGGAGCCGACCAACGTTTGGCTCCGTTAGAGCGAGATCGAGCGCTAGGAGTTGGTGCCTGGATTCATTTGTCGAAGAAGAATCGCCGACCTGACCGCTCGCTCGCCAAGTTTCTTGATGGAGTGCTACGTCAGTCGTCAGATGATGCTCCGCTCTTGGCAGTTCTCGGTTCCATGGCGGCTGAAGGGCGACGCAGTACGTTGGCAATTGACTACTACGAACGAGCGCGACGTTTTCCAGCAGTCACAGAAATGTCGCTGCATGGACTGTTGGGCTTGTATTTTGAGGCGCAGCGGTGGCCAGAAGCCCTCGATGCAGCGGATCGATTGTTGGCCATCGATCCTGGTCATGCCCGAGTTCATGCCGTGCGTGCGGATGTATTGTTGGCCCTTGGTAAGCGAGACGAGGCGATCGTCGCAGCGGAGCGA